>Ga0123355_10000542_pt1 | contig 50748 bp, 41 predicted proteins | sample TergutEmb28metaG_3_FD_89872 | JGI IMG/M metagenome (GOLD analysis project Ga0123355, IMG submission 89872) | Embiratermes neotenicus P1 segment gut microbial communities from Petit-Saut dam, French Guiana - Emb289 P1 | ecosystem: Host-associated > Arthropoda: Insects > Digestive system > Gut ... | reverse complement strand
TGGCCGATGCCCAAGCGTACCTTGCGCAAACGCCGCGCTATTTTACTTCTACGGTTGTTGAGCATAGATATAGCGACGCACCGGCTGGGGAAATAATTTTTCAAAGTCCTGTGGCAGGGTCACCGCTGGCACCGCGCGGCAGAGTTGATCTTATCGTAAGCCATGGGCCCGCGCCTACCCCAACGCCCGAACCACCCCCAGCACCGTAAATCTTTATTGATATAATCCAAGTATAAACACAAGAAGCGCGTAAAAGGCATGAACCCATGCAATTTACGCGCTTTCTATAACTTCTTGGAATGCGCGTCGCGCATTCCTTATAAAGTTTTTGATTAAACTTTTTTCTAAAAATTTACGGGGCTGGTCGTTCCGCTTCGCGGAACTGCTCGCCTATGCCGCCTAGGCTTGGGGCAGCGCCCCAGGGTCTTTCATCCCCAACCCTTCCATAGCCGCAATCCGCTGGCAAAGAGGCGGGTGGCTATAACCCACACGCACAACAAACGGGTGAGGCGTAAGATTAGAAAAGTTGAGCTGTCCCAGCTTTTTCATCGAAGAAATCCCAGGCTCTACGCCTGTGAATTTTACGCCATAGGCATCTGCCTCATACTCATGGATGCGGCTTAGCGCGTTAGAAGGCCACTGCAAAAGCATAAGAAACGGCCCGGATAAAATCATGCCAATAAAAAGGCCGAAGGCCACATTAAGCTCATAAAAGCCAAAGGCTAATGAAATTGCTTCCCAGTTAACCACAAAAAACGCCAGTGTCAGTATAGGCATAAAGTTCAAGAAAATTAGCGGTATACGTCTGCGTACATGTTTCTTTTTGTTGTGACCGATTTCATGGGCTAGTACAAACATTACTTCGTCTTCGGTAAAGTCTTTTATCAGGTTATCGTAAAGCCCAACAGTGCGGCTCTTCCCAAAGCCTGTAAGAAACGCGTTGGACTTAGTTGTACGCTTAGAGCCGTCTACTACAAAAATACGCTTGATAGGGAAGTCTGCTTCGCGGCTTAGGGCCATCACGCGGTCTTTGAGAGGACCATCCTCAAGTGGGGTAAGTTTGTTAAAAACCCGTATCAAAAGCGGGCTTAGGAACAAAAGCGCAACAACAATTGCTGCTGCTACAAATATAAAAGCTATAAACACGCCATTGCCTAATAAATTGTGCAAGAGCAAGAACAAAGACAGCAACCCCAGGTTAAAAATAACACCTTCTACTATGGCGCTTTTTAGGATATCACCTAAAAATGTGCCTACAGAGGATTTGTTAAACCCGTATTTGGCTTCGATTTTAAATGTACCAATCGCGTCGAATATAGCGTTTATGGGCAGGCCGATAAGCCAGATAACCGCAAACATAAAGTATACCTGCAAATACATATTGCCAGTATGACGCCCTATGAAGTCGAAAAGGCCGCTGTGTATATTAAAGGCCAGTATAGCAATGGTAAAGCTCAAGGAGACCAACCCAGAGACAATGCTAAGCCGCACATGTTCCATCTCATAAGCGCTGCGCTTGGTGTAAGTTTCTGGGTCGAAGATGTCTTTTACGCTTTCTGGTACTGGGGCGTGGCGGTTGCGATAATTCAGATATTTAAGAAAAAAATCGAATAGCTGCATAGCTACAAGGATTAAAATAACTGCTAGCTTAATATTCATATGCTGTTCCTTTCTATTTAAATGGGGGCGCTGCCCCCATACCCCCGCCGCTGCGGCGGGCAAAGCCCGTCCTCGCTTCCTCGCTTCGCTGCGGGCCGCGCACCCTTGCTGCGGCGAGAATGCCTGTTGTGCTTCCTTGCTTTGCTGCGAACCGCGCACCCTTGCTTCGCTGCGGGCGTTGTCTTAGTGGGACTCCTGTGGTTAGTCGTTTTAGGTTATTAGTTTTGTTATTTCTTTGCGCATGGGGTGGTCGGCTTTTACTAGCAATTCAAATAAAATTGATTCTAGGGTTGTGATTACGGCTCCGGCTTGGCGCATTCTATGCTCTGCGTATTGTTGGTCGGTCTCTTTGCGGGAGCCTATGCAGTCTGCTGCTACGTATACATTGTAGCCTGCTGTAAGTAGTTCTAGTGCGGTCATTTGTACGCATATGTGGGCTTCGATCCCGGTGATTATAACATTTTTCTTGTCATGATGTTTGAGATTATCTGCAAATTCTTTGGTTTGATATGCGCTGAATGTAATTTTTTCTATGGGTTTGAAATCGCCAAGGGCTGCCTGAAGGGCTGGGATGGTTTCTCCAAGGCCTTTTGTATATTGTTGCAGCACTATTATGGGGATACCTAAGAGCTTGCAGCCTGTTATACAGGCGGTGGTTTTTTGCGCAAGTTTTTCATGATTGTGGATAGACGGTAATAGCCGGGTTTGGATATCCACAACCAGAAGGACAGTGTTGTCGGTTGATAGCATATGCTTCCTCCTTTTAATATGCGGTTTTGATCCTTTGGTGAAAAGCGATTTCGTTTTTGTGAATTTTAACACAAAAACCCTGAAAGGGGCTCTATCATTAACGGGTAGACTTGTTTATATATCCCGTTAAAGTCTGAAATAGGCAGTGGGCTTTCACCATATCCACATTCGATTGTATATCCTGGTCGGTTAAACTTTTCGATAAACCAGTCCCGATACCCACCGTGGGAGGATTCATCTGGCACGTCTTCCAGCTCGTAGCCGCTGGCTTTTGACAGCCGTGCCGCTAGTTCGGCTGCGCCTGTGGGCATATAATCGCGATACATCCAATAAATAACTTCACCTTGGGTATGGAGGCTTAGTGTTAGCGCACAATCGGTCACCTGTGTGTATGCTGCCATTGCCATACTTTCCGGCTCGCTTAGGGGGTGCGGGCCCACATAGTCTCTTGGGCCGGGGGAAGTGTAGCCGCGTGCGTATTTGTGGGTGCGTGCAAGTTCCCACCCGGCGGGATAATTGGAGTTTAAATCCACACCGCGGGCGTTGGCTTTCCACGTGTTATCATTGCCGCTTGTGACAATGTCTACCCCGTCCGGGTTGACCATGGGCACCATGTGCAAAGTGTAGCGCTCATACCAAGGGTAGAAGCGGTTTGGGATGCTTGCGGGTTCGTTTCCGGCTGCCCAGCTTTGCCACGCGGGGTGCATTTCCTGGGCAATGTCCTCTGCAAAGCGCGTTAATATCACGGAAGTAATCCACTCATTGGCGTGGTGGGATGCGTTGTATATATATGAAACCGGGCCGCAGCCTACAGACAGCGCGTGAATAGGGCGGTTTTTTAAGCTGTAGCCAATAACCGAAACGTCTATACATGGATATATGGCTGCAAGACGCTTTATTGCAGCCTCTTGAATTTGGGATGAAAACGGGATATTGGTAGGTGTGATTGAATGCATGATATCGCCTCGCTAAATAAATTTATCACATTCTATGTTGTTTCCTATAAAGGTTGACTCTTATGGACATGGCTTCTTAATAAAAATGTGAATTTTGCCAAGCCTATATACAATATACTTGTAATAAAAAAAGCAATTTAATTCCGCATCATCCATTTAAATTGCAGAAGAGGTGGCATATGTCCCGCGTAAAACTAAAACTATCCAACAAAGTCTTGGCAGCACTTACGGTAACAACGGCTGCTTTGGCACTTCTTGTCCTGGCCATTGCGTTAAATCCGCCTGTCCCGGCAGACAGGCTCTACAACAATATGTACATACATGGTCTTGCGGTAGGCGGCCTAACCATAAATGAAGCCGAAGCTGCGCTTATGCAGCAATTCCAGCCAGGCCTGGATCAAAGAACTATAAGCTTCACTCACGAAGGCCAGGATATAACTACATTAAGTTATAGAGATTTGGGTATACACCTGGATTTTAGCGCCGCTTTACAAGACGCAAGAGACTACGGCAATAAACGTAGCTTACCTGCGCGTATAGTACGCTTTATGGGCCGCCCGCACAAGATATCAACGCAGCCCGCCCTACGATACGACCAGGCGGCAATAGATGCCCGGCTGCAATCAGTGGCCGCACGGCTTCAAACTCCGCCTACAAATGCCGGTTTTGCTTACGAAAACGGTAGAATCATTATAACACCGGAGGCCCCTGGCCGGGCTGTGGATATCCAGGCTGCCGCTATGGAAATACAGCGCCTGATAACAAATCTTTCCCAAGGCGTAGTCGTAATGCAAACATCCCCCCTTTCGCCGCGGTTTACAGCGGATGATATGCGATTTACAATCTCCGAACTAGGTACATATTACACAGCAATAGCTTCAGGCGAAGACGAGCCTCGTGTACGTAATGTTCGCCGCGCGTCAGAGCGCATACATAATCAGATGTTATATCCAGGGGATGTATTTTCCGCCAGCGCACATATGGGCGCGCACTTGCCTGGCAGCGGTTATGAGGCGGCCATCGTACTTGTAAGAGGAGAGCCATCAGAAGATATCGGCGGCGGGATATGCCAAGTCGTGACCACACTATACAACGCCGTGCTTCTGGCGGAGCTGTCGGTAGTGCAGCGTCATAACCATTCTGCAAGGGTTAGCTATGCGGATTACGGTTTTGATGCCACTATTGCCGGTGATTATTACGATCTTAAATTTAAGAATAACACCGCGCACCCGATACTAATCACCAGCCATGTGCAAGCATCGGCTCTGCAAATAAGCATCCACGGCCTAGAAACCCGCCCGGCTAACCGTACGATACAATTCTCGAGCCATCGGGTAGATGTTATCCCTCCTGAGCCGTACAAAGAGGTTATTGATGCAAACCTAGCCCCCGGCGAGCGTATAGTTACGCTGGAGTCGCAGATGGGGTATAGGTTTGAGGTTTATAAGCTTATATTTGTAGACGGGCAGGAAGTTGAGCGGGTGAAGGTAAATACGTCTTCATATAGGCCTTTGCAGGGGATAATCAACGTGGGGCAGCGGTAAGGAAGATATAGTGAATTAATTCGAAATCCGCCCAGCCCTCTCGCAATTTCGGCTCGGGCTGGACGGTTTCTCATTTAATCCATTACACAAGCTTCTTAGAAAACTCGCTGCCAAGTATCGGCACAAGAATAAACCCTATACATACGGCAAGCTGTGCAGGGTTAAGTGGCACTGTAGTAAAAAGGTTGCCAAGAACCGGAATATACATTACCGCCACAAGTATCCCCACGGATAATCCAATAGAGATATTAAGGAACCTATTTGCAAACAGCCCGCGGCCAAAGCCTGCAAAAGTTTCAGATTTGGATGAATATGAAACCAAAAGCTCGGCTGCCACCAAAACAAAAAAGCACATGCTTATAGCCGTTGCATAGTCATGCAGATAATAACCGTAAAGAAAGGCCCCTAAACTACCAATGCAAAGGAAAACAGCCCTAAATGCTACCGAGGCTCGCATGTATTTATTGATAATAGGCTCTCTAGGGTCACGGGGTTGCTTTTTCATAACCCCGGGCTCTTTGCCTTCCATGCCTAGTGCAAACGCAGGAAAAGCATCTGTAAGAAGATTAATAAATAATAGTTGCGTAGCTACAAGCGGCACAGGCAAGCCAAAGAGTATCGCCACAAGTATAATCAATATCTCCCCGATATTGCAGGATAGCAAGTAGCTTGTAACCTTTCTTATATTGTCGTAGATTGTCCGTCCTTGCTCTATGGCACCGGTTATGCTTACAAAATTATCGTCGGTAAGGATCATGTCGGCGGCTTCTTTTGACACGTCTGTGCCTGTTATACCCATAGCAATGCCTATATCAGCCTTTTTTAAGGAAGGGGCGTCATTTACGCCGTCGCCTGTCATGGCTACAATATTGCCGCTTGATTTTATAGCACTAACGATGCGTACTTTATGCTCAGGTGATACCCTTGCAAAAACATTAACGCTTTTTGCTTTTTCGGCTAGCTCGTTATCGTTTAGGTTATCTAAATCATTGCCATCTAAGGACGCGTCACCTTCTTGCATAATCCCTAGGGTGGTGGCTATTGCTGCAGCAGTCGTTTTATGGTCGCCGGTTATCATTTTCACATTTATGCCTGCACCATGGCACTGGGCTACGGAGCTTTTTACCTCCTCGCGGGGCGGGTCAATCATACACATCATGCCTACATAAGTTAAATCTTCTTCTAAGTTGTCGATGTCGCTTTCGTTGTTATATTCTTTATACGCAAACCCCAAAACACGTAAGGCTAAAGTCGCAAATTGCTCGTTTTGGGCGGTAAGTCGCTGGCGTGTTTCTTCAGTCATTGGGGCAACTTCACCATTTAAGAATACTTTGGTAGAACGCCTAATTATTGCGTCTGGTGCACCTTTTGTGTTCATTATTATTTTGCCGTTACTAATGTTATAGGTAGACATGAGTTTTCTGTCGGAATCGAATGGGATCTCTTGCACTCTTTTATACTTGGCGGATAACTCATCCTTGTCCTTCCCTATTTTTGTGCCCAGAACAAGCATGGCTGCCTCGGTAGGATCGCCTATTATTTTTGCGGATTCCTTGATGTATATAGCGTCATTACATAGTACAGCTATTTCAGCCATGAGCGGTATATTTTTACTAATTGACTGCGTATCGGCTACGATTTTACCGTTTACACTATATCCCGTACCTGTAACTTCGTAGACGTTTTCCACGTCAAATAACTTAACAACGGTCATTTTGTTTTGGGTGAGAGTGCCGGTTTTATCCGAACATATTACAGTTGTGCTGCCAAGGGTTTCTACGGCTCTAAGCCGTTTTACAATCACATTAGACTTCACCATTTTTTGAACACCGATAGCCAGTATTACCGTAGCCACTATGGCTACACCCTCTGGCACAGCGGCCACCGCCAGGGAAACAGACACCATTAGCATTTCCATTAAATCCATGCCATACAGGAAGCCAATGCCGAAAATTACAGCACATGTAATAATGCACACAATGCCCAGAGTCTTGGCCATCGCGTTTAGCTTTATTTGTAACGGTGTGCTGGCTTCCTGTGTTTCGCTTAAAATTGTGGCGATTTTGCCCATCTCTGTATCCATGCCGGTGGCGTATACAACGCCAATACCTCGGCCATAGGTAACAACCGTCCCCATAGACGCAAGGTTTATTCTATCCCCAAGACTTGTCCCTTTTACCAAAACAGCATCGGCGTGTTTTGTTATAGGCATAGACTCCCCAGTCAAGGCTGCCTCGTCAATTTTTAGGTTTATGCTCTCTATGATTCTAATATCTGCCGGGATATAGTCTCCCGCATCCAAAATGACTATGTCGCCAACAACTACGCCGTCGGAGTTTATTTTTTCGACTTGTCCGTCCCTTTTTATTTTTGCCTTGGGACTGGACATATTCTTGAGTTCTGCAAGTGCGTTATCGGCACGGTTTTCTTGGGTTATGCTGATAATCATATTGATTAGCAGGATACCAATAATGAGAATCGCGTCTTTTAAACCGTCCCCTGCAATTACAGAAATTATAGCGGCGGCTATAAGGATGATTACAAGGAAATCCTTGAACTGAGCGAGAATTCGCATAAATAGAGGTTTTTTCTTTGCACTTTTGAGCTTGTTTGGGCCGTTTTGTTCCAATCTTTGTTTGGCTTCGGCGACCGATAATCCGCTCAGCACATTGGTCTTTAGCTCTAACAAAGACTGTGCGACATCCTTGGTGTAAAACTCTTGACTCATAATCAATTGCTCTCCTCTTTTGGCCGTTTTGCGTGAGTCTTAGTAGGGCAAAACAAAAGACGCAAGACAAAGGGCTCATGTAATAGAGCCAAAAGTCTTGCGTCGTCAGATACTGACACATCGCATCCGGGCTTTAAATAAGCCGTGTTGACGAATGCGAAAAATGGTATGAACCATCCGCTACTCCCTTTTGGGCAATTAAGTTTATCATTTCTTAAAACGGAGAGCAATATGCAAATATAGATGATAAAACTATGTCAATTTGCCTTGCCGCGTTTTAAGAGCGGCCGTTAGCGCACCCATCAGCGCGGCAACAATAACACCAGCAACAACAGCTTCCGGGATTCCATTAATAGCTATGATGCCCAAGATGGCGGCATATATCGCGGTAGTGCCCTCTCGCACATTGTTCCAGTCTTCTCCAAAAAAGAAGTATATAAGATGCATAACCAACAATGTATTTGTTATAGAGCCTATAATGCCAGAAAGCGCCCAATTTACCGGCGTTAATTTTTCGCCCATTAACTTTTTAAGCCCTGTGAAAGCAAGCCACGGTGTAACTCCTACCATGATGCGCGGTACAAAGACAATTATAAGGGACAGCCAGCTGCCACTATCCTGCTCCGGTAAGTTGTAAAACGGCGAAAAAACAAAAGATGTTATTGTAGGGTTGAAAGTATTATTTATAAGACTAACAAGCCCAAACATAAACCCAAGTAGCGCACCCGCTTTGGGGCCAAGCAGCAAAGAACCCAAAATAACTGGGATATGGATAGTCGTTGCCCGCATATGAGGCAATGGGATAAACCCAATTGGTGTAAACGCCAAAAGAAAAATAATGGCCGTGAACATCGCCAATATTACCATGCGCCAGGTTTTATCGTGTAATTTCATAAAGCCAAAACAACCCTTCTATTAATAGATTAGGTTCGTAGATATAATCAAAGCTGCAATGAGGCAGTACCTTTGGCGCGTTGCCGCCAGTGATAATCACGGTGGAGGGAGGCGTAGATTTGGCCGCAAACAATGCCTGTATATATTGTACATAGCCATTGGCCGTAAAGGCCGCACCTAATATGGCCCCAGACACAAGACATTCGTATGTGTCTTCACCTATAATTTTAATGTTTGCGTAGCCATTGCCGGTTACGTCAAACTGCGGAAGGCGGGCAGTACCGCGAGCCAGCGCGTCTATTCCTGTTTGCACACCTGCCAGGATAGCCCCGCCTGTGTAGACTTTGCTTTCGTTTATGATGTTTATTGTTGTGGCTGTGCCAAAGTCGATTACAACTACGGGCGCGCCATATTTTTTTGCCGCTATCGCGGAGCAAACAGCGCGGTCTTCGCCAAGTACACTTCTATAGCCTGTAAAATCAATATCCATCCGCGCAGTATCCACAGGGTTAATTGTCGCATTTTTGTTAAGCATTTCTATGGCCTGAAGGATAATTGCATTTTTTTGCGGCACTACCGATGAATAAATGCCGTCAGAAAGCCGGTGCATGTCATCCCCGAATTTTTCTTGCAAAAAAGCTGCAACACAATTTGCGTCAATAATTGAATTTGTGTCTATAGCAGCTTGTAAGTAGTTTTCTTTTGTACCTATCGCGCAGCGTATTCTTGTGTTGCCTATGTCTATGCATAAAATCATACGAATGGCTCTGCCTCCGTTCCTAGGCGAGATAGCACAATCGCCGCAATATCGCCTACATTTGCCAACGCTCCTTTTCCTTCGTATCCGCAGGCTAGCCTTGCGGTGCGCGGCTCAATTATTTCCCAGCCGCGCCGTTTTAATGTCTCCAGGTTATGCCTCGTAGCCTCGTTTTCGTACATGCGGGTGTTCATTGCGGGGGCGATTAGCTTGGGGATGTCATGCGCCGCAAGTACCATGGATGTTAGCATATCGTCTGCAATGCCGTGGGCAATTTTGGCGATAATATTGGCGGTTGCTGGGGCTATTAGTAGCAGGTCGGCTTTTTGAGGGAGGTTTACGTGGATTACTTCTCTTGGGTCGTCTTCTTGCAGGGTATCCACGAATACACGGTTCTTTGACATGGTTTGCATTGTAAGGGGCGTTATGAATGCCGCTCCATTTTTTGTCATTACTACATGGATGTCGCAATCATGTTTTATCAGGCGTGAAACTATGTCGGGCGCCTTGTACGCTGCTATGCTACCTGTTACGCCAAGAATAACTGTTTTCAATGTGTTTTATTCCTTTCTAATATGGCTTTGTATATGGCTTTGGCTATTTCTTGCTTTGTGTTAACTTTTTGCACCGGCCCGTTTTTATCAATTAATATTGCTTTATGCTGGTCACCAGCTATATCCGTCATGTCATTGGCGAGTACAAAGTCGCAAGAATTTTGCGTCAACAAATTATTTGCCGCTTGTAGCAGTGCATCTTCTGGTGCGCCTGACAGTAGCTTAAACCCAACCAGAATCGTCTCGGGTTGTATTGCCTTTATCATCTTGATAGCTTTGGGGGTCTGTTTGAATAGCACTACTAAATCTGAATTCTTAGAACTAATTTTTTCTTGGCCAGGCGGTTTGCCGGACGACAATACAGCCTCGCGGATTAAACTTGCCATTTGACACGTAGTCAGTTCTAAGTCCTGTGTATTCATACAGGATTTTTGCCCGTTTACTGCAGAGGCTACGCTTGTGATTATATCGTCAAGATTTAAAACTGCCTGCGGAGTGAAATCACTTACAGCCATTGAGTGAATTACGCAATCATATTTATGTTCCTTTAATAGCCGGTCTAATGCTTGAGTTAACCCTTGTACATCCTTGATACGTATGACTGCTACTTTTTTAGATGACGGCAAAACCCCGTCGCTGCCAGAGATATAAAAAACTTCCGCGTTTTTTTGTGCAAATTCATCAGCAATAATGCTTCCTAGGCGCCCAGTCGAGTAGTTTGTTATGCTTCTTACGGGGTCTATCGCCTCGCTTGTTCCTCCCGCGGTTATAAGGATTTTCATGGTTTTGTTTGTCACCTGCCAAAAATCATTTCCTTGATAGATATAATCTGTTTGTCTATAAAATCTTCTGGGATCCCTACCGCGATTGCCATCATGCTAATGCCCTCGATAAGGAGTACGATGCTTGACGCGAGAGAATCGGTATCACGGTTGGTGATGCCATTTTTAGCAAAACCGCTGCTTAAGATACTTAGAATGATATTTTTTGTATATGTGAATTGGGCTTGAAAAAAGTCTCTGTTCTTATCACATCGGTTAGCAAAGCGATATTCATACATGGCTACGAGCAAGCTGTTGTTTAGGTTAAGCAGCCGTTTTTTCTGTTTATCTAAATATTCGCCAACCATTTGCTCGAAACTTTTGTCTTCGGATATATACTGTTTTGCTTCTTTTACTTTTTGCTGGTTGTGCGTTTCTATTACTTGCATAAAAATCTGCTCGACAGATTGAAAATACAGATATATCCCGCCGCGGCTTATACCGCATTCCTCGATGATATCTTTCATCGTAACGGTAGCAAATCCTTTACGAATAAATACTTTTTTGGCGTTGTTCAAGATTAAATTCCGCTTTGTGTCAGACTTTTTATCCATATCAAGAATCCCTTTCATGAAATTAAAATGACACGGCTGTCATTTATTGTATGACGCCCGTGTCATTTTGTCAAGATAAAGTTTGCTTTTATTAAAATAAACCTTGTTAGCATCCCTTCTATCTTAGAATGCTAACAGTAAAATCTTATGTCATCCACAATAAAATGCTTTTTCCATTCGTTGCAGATAAGGAAAAAATGCGCTGAAATAACCTCAAGCAATTCATTAAGCTCCGTTGTCGAGATACGACTGTAATTATTTGCGAGGACGCATCGTCCTTTTGAAGTAAGCCATACTTTTGTTGCGCCAGAAGACGGTTTGCCTTTGCAAATATGAACATATAATGGTTCATTATTCTCATTTGACCAGAAAAAAACGCGATATCCGCCAATGCTAAAAAGGCTAGGCAATTTTAATCCCACCCTCTTCTGCGTATTTGAAAAATAAATGAGCACTATGTTGAAGGATTTGTTCAAAGAAATTTATTTCCGTATCAGAAAATCCTTCTTGTTTTACCCATTCATAAGTTGGCAAGATACATCGTGCAATATGAAAGCCATTATCTGTTGGTCTCTCAAAGTGTACTTCCACTTCTTTGCGGGTATTGCGTTCGATTATGTGAGAGTGAGTTATCTCCGTTTCATCTGATAGTACTACGTAGGGATACATCATATGCGCACCATCCATTTGTGGGTTTAGTTGTTAAGCAAAAATATCACTCGCTAACTACAATGTCAACGCGTATGTTCGTATCAAGCACTTTCTTACTCACAGCCTCTGCGCCAACTCCTTCATCTCCAAAGCCGCGCTGCGGGTTGCGGCGGTAATCTCTGCCCCGCCAATAAGCCGCGCCAGCTCGTCAATCATATCGTCAAGAGCCAGCGCATACACAGATGTTACCGTCCTATCCCCCTGGGTGTCCTTTTCTATCCTAAAATGCGTATCAGCCATTGCGGCAATCTGGGGCAGGTGAGTGATACATAGTATTTGGCGGCCACGGCTGATACCGCGCAATTTCTCGGCCACCTGTTGGGCGGTGCGCCCACTTACACCTGCGTCTACCTCATCGAATATTACTGTGCCAATGCGATCGGCATCGGCCATTACGGTTTTAATCGCCAGCATTACTCGTGACATCTCGCCGCCTGAGGCTATGCGCTTTAAAGGCTTTAGCGGCTCGCCTGGGTTAGGTGAAATTTGAAACTCCACTACATCGTTACCGTCTGGGCCAAAGGCAGTTTTGCGGGTTACCTGTATGGTAATTTGCGCGCTTGGCATATTCAAGTCCTGCAATACTTCCTGTATTTGGGCAGAAATATGCTGTCCCCGCTGTGTACGCAGGTTGTGCATTGCGTCGCATACGGCTGTTATCTCCGCTACAAGGCCGCGCATAACCCCTTGTAAGCGCTTAATCTCGGCTTCGCTGTTTTCTAAGTTTTCTAGGTTTTGCGTTAGCAGGGCCTGTTTTTTAAGTACATCGGCTATGGATGGGCCGTATTTCTTTTTTGTGCGATATATCACATCCAAGCGAGACTCTATTTTATCTAGGGCTGCCGGGTCGGCGTCCAGCTCGTCTTGGTAGTTTCTTAGTTCTTGGCAAATGTCCGCAAGCTGGGCCTCAACCTCGGTTAGGGCTGCCAGCATTGGTTCGCGGGTAGGATCCAGCCTTGCGAGGTCTGCTATCCTTGCTTTGGCATTGGATATTTTGTCCATGGCTGCGCCTTCGCTTCTGTATAGCAGGTATACGGCATTAGAGGTGTTAGTTGTCAGTTTTTCTATTGCTGAAAGCCGTACTTGGCGGGCTGTTAGATTATCTTCTTCATCCTGAGATATGGCTGCTTTTTCTATTTCGGAAAGCTGAAACTTCCATATTTCAATTTGCTCGGCTCGTTGGTTGCCTATGCCTTGTATTTTTTTTAGTGCCCTGGCATTTTCTTTATAGCGCTTTAAAAGCTCCCCAAGAGCGGCTTTGTGGATTTCCATTTCCTCACCGCAAAACTGATCCAACAAGGCCATTTGTCTATTTGTATCCAGTAAAGACTGGTGCTCGTGCTGGCCGTGGACGTCTACCAAAAGCGCGCAGGCTTCCTTAAGCATACCAGCCGTGACCGTGCGCCCCGCTATGCGGCACACAGACTTGCCACCAGGCTGCATAGTCCTTTCCAAAAGCAATTGGCCCTCGCCGGCAAGGTCTATACCCATGTCGGCAAGGGCCTGTATTATCATTGGGTCTTCTATGTCTATTATGCCACGCACGGCGGCAGAGTCCGCGCCGGTACGTACAAAGTCACGGCCGGGCCGCTGCCCCAAAAGGAAATTTATCGAGTCTACTACTATGGATTTCCCTGCCCCGGTTTCCCCTGTAAGCACATTTAGGCCGGGGGCAAAATTAACTTCGACTTCGTCAATAAGCGCTACGTTTTTGATGTTTAGGGTCGAAATCATCCCAACCGCTCCCTCAATGCTTCGGCCTTTGCTTCACTTGTTATTACACAAATGACGGTATCGTCCCCCGCTACACAGCCCAACACTTCCTCCAGCTCCATCTCGTCCAGAGTCAGGGCTACTGCCATGGCCATACCGCTGCGGGTGCGTACAACCAGCATATTACCGGCGCTTGCTACAGAGGTTATGCTACTCCTAAGCAACCTGTCCATGGCATGCTGGGTAGGCGCGATATACTTAAGCCCCTTGGGTGTACGCTCCAAAGAAAGGCCAAGCTCGCGTATGTCACGGCTAATTGTAGACTGGGTGGCGTTTTGCCCTACATCGGCTAGGGCTTGTGTCAACTCAACCTGACTGGCTATGTGATGTTTTTGGATCAACTCCAAAATAGCCGCGTGTCTGTTGGATTTCATAGGATTTTCTTCCTTCGCAGAACTTCATAGAAATGCGTGGATGTGGTTTTAATAATAGTTGCCGATACAGGGGCGCGGCTGATTTCCACGCTTTTGCCAGGGGGTATAACGGCAATTTTTTCGCCGTCCAAATTAAGATTTGCTTCGCCTCCCGGCACAATGTGTATGGTATCCGTTGCGGGTACTACCCAAGGCCGGGTGCTTAAGCTATGAGGGCAAACGGTGGTAATGACCATCATTTCCCCGTAAGGAGCGAGAATAGGCCCACCCGCAGACAGGCTGTAGGCGGTAGAGCCTGTGGGTGTCGCCACAATAACCCCGTCTGCCCGTATATCGTCCATATGGGCGCCGTTTACATATACAGAAAAATATTGAAGCCTGCCGTTTGCGGCAATAAACACTTCATTAAGCGCCAGGTTTTTTGGGGAAGTGAGCTCAGTCGAATTAGCCGTAGCCATCAGCATCAGCCGTTTCTGGCTTTGGTACCGTCCTGCCAGCACATTTTCCAGGGCATGAAAACCATCTTGCCTGTCTACATCTGTAAGAAAGCCAAGATTGCCAAGATTAATGCCCAAAAGCGGGACGTTCAAAAGTGCGGCTACCCTGGCCGCTCTTAGCATAGTGCCGTCGCCGCCAAGCACCACCCAAAAATCGGCCTTTTGGCCTTCTGGGGAAATGGTGACACCCCGGGCCCCTAAAAACTCCCTGACTTCATTGGAATAGCTCAGGGCTGCGTCTTTATCTTTGTTGGCAACAATGCCGACAACAGTTTCACATGATTTGCGAAACTGCGGCATCATACGGTGTTATATCCGCGCCTGTTTACCACAAAATTAGCTTCTTCTACCCATTCCATAACTAAGTCAAAGAAACTCTCATCGCGTCGCTCGTTAATGAAACGCTCCCTGAAGTCTTCTGCCGCTGCATCAGGATCGGGGTCTTCGCGGCTTATTGCGTGGAAAAGGAAATACAGTGTAATACCGTCTTCATGCCATTCTATAATGCGGGAATATTCGCCCGCTTCCAGGCCCAGCAAATGCTCACGGTCTTCTGGGTCAGTAATCCAATCCGAAAATTCTACGGCCGATTCAGCTTCTACTTCGGAATCTTCATCCATGCCGGGAGAAAACTGCCGCATGATATCTTCAAAGTCCACCGTGCCAATCATGCTGTAGGCTTCTTCCATCTCTTCAAGGTCATCTAATATAAGAATATACACTTGTAAATCCAGGTGCCTGTACAGCATTTCCTCGAGATACTCTTCCAAAAGCGGGGCAATTTCGTCCTCATCCACATTATAAGTGGGGAAATAGATATCTTTTAACCGCTCCGATAAAGGCTCTGTGTAGAATAATTCTGCCAAGCGGGCGTTTGATACGAAGGGGATAGAGTCAAAACCTTGGTTCATAATAAGTTGGTTGCGCATCATTTCTGCGTCAAATTCAAAATTAGCGCGTTCTTCTGGGGTGAAGTCTACGTTGTGGTAAATAGCCCTGTCCCGCAACGCAATGATGGACTGTGTGCTTTCTAGCGCAACTTCTCTTGCCATAGGGTCATTTTGAAAGCCTAGATAAAAAACCGTCCTAAAATCGGTTGTAGCCACGCGACCACCATCGTAGCGCATTATCCAGCGGCCGTCTTGCACGGTCCAGATACCTATACCTACTGCCAACACTATTGCCACAGCTACTACCATAGATACTACACGGAAAATCATCTTGCGCTTACTCAGTTGACGTTCGAGTTCAATGTTTTTTTGCCTTCTTTTTGCCATTTTCTTATTGCTCCTTTGATTTTAATGGGGCGCTACCCCAAGCCTTGCCGCAACGGCGGCTAAGCCATTTTCATTTCCTCGCTACGCTACGAGGCCACGCTTTGCGTGGCTTTGTATTTCTTTGCTACAGTGTCACGCTTTGCGCGACAAATTCCGCTATGCCGTTTGCGTCTAATTTATAGCGCTTAAATAGTTCTTCACGGCTCCCCGCCTCTATAAACACATCGGGGAAAGCTAATATATGAAAACGCGGTGTAGATCCCGGGAGTGCAGTAAGTGCCTCCAAGAGCCGCGAGCCATAACCTCCGATACGTGCTGTATCCTCCAGCACAAATACATCTTTATACCCAGCCAGGCGGCGAACCAAATCTGTATCCACGGGTTTTACAAACCTTGCGTTGTAAATGCTGGGGTCATGACCGCCTTCCCGTAGGATTATGGCCGCATCAATTGCCGTACTCATCATTGTACCCACAGAAACCAAGGCCATACCCCTACCACTGCAAATCGTCTCAGCTTTGCCATAAACAATAGGCAAGCTTTCTGAGTTGGTTGCAGCGTTGTGTTTGGCTGAAGCCGCTGTTGCACGTGGGTAACGTATAGCCACAGGGCCATTGTGAGTCAAAGCAAAGTCAAGCATTGCCTCAAGCTCCTGGCCATCCTTAGGCGCTAACACTGTCATATTAGGGATATGAGAGAGATACGCCAGGTCATATATCCCCTGATGGGTCTCCCCGTCTTCGCCCACAAGTCCGGCCCGGTCAATCGCAAACACTACGGGCAAGTTTTGCAATGCCACATCGTGCATGACATGGTCATAGGCACGCTGCAAAAAAGATGCGTATACGGCTACCACAGGTTTTAGGCCACCCTTGGCTAGCCCCGCCGCAAATGTAACCGCGTGTCCTTCCGCAATGCCCACATCGAAAAACCGCTTGGGGAACTGTTTTTTAAAAGGTTCAAGCCCAGTGCCATCCGGCATAGCCGCAGTAACCGTAACGATTTTATCATTAATGGAGGCGTGTCGCATCAACGCTTTAGAAAATACATCGGTATAAGACGGCGATGTATTGCTAACCATAGGCCTTCCTGTGTCTATATCGAAGGCCCCGACCCCATGGAAACGCTTGGGTGAACGCTCTGCGCTTTCGTATCCCTTGCCTTTTTTTGTAAGTACATGCACCAAAACCGGGCCACGTATTTTTTTTACACCGCTAAGTACGTTTAGGAGTGCCGGGATATTATGCCCATCCACAGGGCCAAAATAGCGGAAGCCCATCTCTTCAAAAAGCACGCCATGTAGCAACAAATATTTGAGCGTGGCCTTGGCAGACTCTATCCCGCCGGACAGATGCGACCCTATTACAGGCAACTTGTCCAGTATACTATGGATGCCCTGCTTTGCGCCAAGATACAGCGGGCCTGTGCGTAGCGCGTTCAAGTGGCGTGAAATGGCTCCGACATTTTCGCATATAGACATCTGGTTGTCGTTTAAGATAACTATAATGTCCGTATCACTGCGGCCGGCATTGTTTAATCCCTCATAGGCAAGCCCACCGGTCATGGATCCATCACCTATTACCGCTATAACTTTTTCACGTTTTGCGCAGCAAGCCGTACGTGAACGGGCATCTTTGGATGGTACGTCTCGCTTGCCACAGGTGCAAGTACTGGCACTTTGCCTTAAATCCCGGGCCATTGCAAGCCCAAGCGCGGCAGAAATAGACGTGGAGCTATGCCCTGTACCAAAGGCGTCATGTACGCTTTCGCCAGGCTTAGGGAAGCCGCTTAACCCATCCAATTTGCGCAGGGTATGAAAGCGGTTTTTCCTGCCGGTAATAATTTTATGTATATAGGATTGATGCCCTACATCCCAGATTATTTTATCTTTAGGGGAGTCAAAAATCTTATGCAGGGCTAATGTCAACTCAACCACGCCTAGATTACTGGCCAAGTGCCCGCCAGTATCGGCAATACTTTCTACCAGGAAATCACGAATTTCAGCAGCCAAGATATCCAGCGCTTTAGGAGGCAGACGTTTTATGTTTTTGGGGCTGTTAATACGTTCAAGTAGCACAGTTTCACCCATCATTCGTTTAGTATTTAAATGCATGTTAAGATCGCCCCCGTAATTGTGCTATACCGGGAACAAATTGTCTATAGCTAAGGCCATCACAAACCCTAAAACCGCCCCCGCGAAAACTTCTATAGGGCGATGACCCAGTAATTCCTTGAGTTTTGTATCCAGTTTAATGCCTTGGTCTTCCAGCTTAGAGAACAAAAAATTAATAGCTTCGGCTTGCTTGCCTGCCGCACGGCGGATTCCTGCCGCGTCGTGCATAACCACGAGTGCAAGTACAGCGCATACAGCAAAGATAGGCGTACCAAAGCCTTCGTTGAGCCCGACAGACACCATTAAGGCCACAGCCAATGCGCTGTGAGAGCTAGGCATGCCCCCTGTGCTAAAAAACAAGGCGGTCGTCCATGACTTTGTACGCCAGCGGTCAAACAGCACCTTGAGTATCTGTGCAAGGGCCATTGCCGCTAAAGCGGTAATCAAATGCCGGTTGGCTAGGAGTGCGGTAAAAGAATTGGCGGGCACAGGCTCATCTCCTGCAAGTTACTTTGTCCTTGTAATGGTTTGCGTGACTAGGTCGCGCAGTGAGTTTGTTTTGCATCGGATGCTATCAACTATTTCATGAGCTTCGCGGCTTAAGCGCTGGTATTCGGCCTCTGCTACGTCCATCCCATGCACGGTTACATAAGTGGATTTCTGATTTTTGGTATCACTGCCTATAGGTTTTCCAAGATTTTCGGCTGTAGATGTTACATCTAGGATATCATCCCGTATCTGAAAAGCCAGCCCTAAAATCCGGCCTAGTTTAACCATCTCCTGTGTGACAGGCGTATCACCGCCGCCAAGTATCGCACCGGCTTCGAGGCAGGCTGTTATTAAGCATCCGGTTTTGCGACGATGAATGGCGGATAAGGTCTCGGCGTTAATGGGTTTGCCTTCATTCATAATATCAGAGACTTGCCCGCCTACCATACCGTTTACTCCTGCGGCTTGGATTACGCAGTTTAGGGCTAATGCCGCACGCGTGCTTTCTTGATGAAAACTTTCTACAGGCGCGCCGCAAATGCGGCGAGCCATTGCTTCTACAGCAAGACTTAGCAAACCGTCTCCAGCTAGTATCGCCAGGGCCTCGTCATAAGCCTTATGGCATGTGGGGCGCCCTCTCCTAAAATCATCGTTATCCATCGCGGGTAAATCGTCATGTGCCAGGGAATAGGCATGAATCATCTCAATAGCGCAAGCGAAATCGAGTGCGGTGTCACTGTAGGTTCCGGAGACGGCCTCGCATGATGCAAGTAGCAATTTAGGCCTAAGGCGCTTGCCTTCGCCAAGAGCGCTGTAGGCCATTACTTCCCTTAAAAGGGGCTCATCACATACGGATATAATCTCTTCCAGCCGCCTATTGATTTGTTCACGCATTGGCCTTCGTCCCTTCGCTAAACGGCATTAGGGCAAAGGCCCCGTCTGCGTCTTTTTGCAACTGCAATACCTCCGCTTCGTAGCGGCCAAGGATATTACCGCAGTCTTCGGCACGGGCCAGCCCTTCTTTGTAGAGCTTGATAGCGTCTTCCAGGCTGGTATCCCCGTCTTCGATTTTTTCGACTATCTCCGATAGGCGGGACAGGGATTTTTCGAATGTTTGCTGCTTTTTTGGCATAGGAGATTCCTCAAATTGATACGTTTTATAGGTGGTTTTGATCCTTTGGTGAAAGGTTCATGCTGCCGGTTTTGGCCTTGATGACGAAGGCTGTTTTTGGCCTCACCAATAAAGGTCTTTATTCTTCGGCATCTGTTACTTGCGTGACAACATGGCCATCCGCAAAGTGCAGGGTTAACATTGTACCGATTTTTATTTTTGCACTTGTTACCGTTTTCCCTGTGTCATCTTGTACTAGCGCAAAACCGCGCTTAAACGCGGCATAGGGCGACACTTTTTCTAAAAGTGCCATGCTGTGGGTAAGGCTCTGCCGTTCTTGAGTCAGGCGATTCGTGGCCTGCCTGGCTAAGTGGGATAGTAGCTCCCGGCCTTGGGTGTAGCGGCTTATTATATCGTCTTTGACGGCGTTGTTAAGCGCGTTGTATTCGCCTTGCAAAAATGCCGCTGCTTGGGCGTGGTCATAGGCCACCATTTGCGCCGCGGCTGTAGGAGTTGGAGCGCGGCGGTCCGCTACCAAGTCTGTTATAGTTATGTCTGTCTCGTGTCCAACAGCGGAAATAACGGGCATCTTGGATGCCGCAACGGCTTTGGCGGTTATCTCTTCGTTAAAGGCCCACAGGTCTTCAACGGAGCCGCCGCCACGTCCCAGGATTATCACATCTGCTTCGCCCCAAGCGTTTACATCCCGTAAAGCACGGACCATGTCTTCACCAGCGCCCTGCCCCTGTACTTGCGCCTGTGCTATTACCAGGCGGATGGCAGGGTTTCTTTCTCTTATAATACGGATTATATCTTGCACTGCTGCACCGGTTGGGCTGGTTATAACAGCCACACATGTCGGATACTCAGGGATAGGCCGCTTACGGGCTTCCTCAAAGAGGCCTTCTGCTTGCAGTTTTTCTACAAGCTGCGCGAATGCTAATTGTAGGTTGCCTATGCCTGCCGGCTCCATATATTCAACATACAGTTGGTATTGACCGGTTTTTTCGTATAAGGACAACCGCCCGTAGATTATAACTTTCTGCCCGTTTTTGGGGGTAAAGGCTAGGCCGTCTGCATAACTGGCAAACATTACGCTACTAAGCGCTGCCGTCGCGTCTTTCATCGTAAAGTACATGTGCCCAGACGAATGCGCGTGAAAGTTAGAGATTTCCCCTTCTATAAACAACCCGGCAAGTAATGCATCGGCTTCCAGCATTTGCTTTACGTAGCGGTTTACTTGGGTTATTGTAAATACCTGGCGTGTGCCTGCCAATGCTTTAGCCACGCCTGGCACCTTGCCCGGTAGTTTCGCTTTGCTCACGAAACCTCGACATTTCACGGGCTGCATTGCCCAGTACGCCATTGATAAAGGCAGGGGATTCGTCGGTGCCATATGCTTTTGCCAACTCTACGGCTTCGTTTACGGCAACGCCGAAGGGTACATCCGGTTCGCGCAGCATCTCGTAAATAGCAAGACGCATAAGCGCCAGGTCGACTCTGCTTAGGCGGTCAAGCTCCCAGCCTTTTAAAAAATTTTCGATTATGCTGTCTAATTGGGCCTGATGTTCTAACGCGCCCCATATAACCCTGTCAGCATATTCTGCGTCGCGGCCGGTTGGGCGCGGGCCTAAAAAGCCAACCTCTAAGCAATCATAGTATAAGGCTTTTAGAAAGGCCAAGGTTTCTGCGTCTATGGGATTATGAAAGGGCATCTGAAATATCAGAACAAAGGCATGGCGCCTAGCGTCAGAACGGCTCATATGATGTCACATCCGGCGCTTATTTTCGTCTACCAAAGCGCCTACACTAATGTTTACTTCCGCCACGGCAAGGCCAGTCATGGTTTCTATGGCACCCTTAACCCGCTGCTGTACTTCACGGCTTACATCTTGCAGTTTTGCCCCAAACTTTACGCTTATAACCAAGTGCAAATTAACTGTGCCGCCTGTGACATTAACTGTTACACCTTTAGCCATATGCTTGCGCACAGATTTACTTTTTATTACATCAGAATAGTATCCGGCTAGGCCCGCAACGCCTTCGGCTTCCAGTGCCGCAGTGCCGGCTATAACGGCAAGTACATCATCGGCTATGCGGATTGCGCCTGTGCCTTCAGATTTTAACTCTGTCATGACAAATGCCCTCATTTCTGTTTAAGTCAGCAATTAAATTTCTCTTTATCAACGGGATTATAACAAAATCCTCAGGTTTTGCAACGTAATTGACAGCGCGACGGTTACTGCCTATAATCGTTTATGTGATGTTGCTTGTGTGGCGCCATAGCCAAGTGGTAAGGCAGAGGTCTGCAACACCTTTATCGCCGGTTCAAATCCGGCTGGTGCCTTTAATAAAACCCGCTTAAAAGTTATTTTTAGGCGGGTTTTGTGTATGGTAGCTTTTTATCAGCCATTTCGGCACTTATGCTAATCTATATCATCTTGCTCGTATTTTTCATCAAACCCCACACAGTACAACCTCAACCCAAAACAGATCCCCAACGATCCTAATGTCCAGGCTCCCTCCCATAAGCTCCACCAAGCTTTTAGCAATATAAAGCCCAAGCCCACTACCTTCGGTATTGCGGGCTTTATCTCCGCGGATAAACTGCTCTGTAAGCGCACCGTCAGAGATTTCTATTGGGGTAGCAGAAGTGTTTTGTAGTGTAAAGTGCACCACGCCGTCATAGGGCATTGGGGTGATTTCAGCAAAAACACGGGTGCCTTGTTGGGCGTATTTTGTCACGTTGGAAAAAAGATTCTCCAGTGTGCGGTATAGGTGACGGCTGTCTGCCAGCACCATCGTTTGGGTGGATGTATCGTCTTCTATATATTCAGCCAAGGCGGCCTGGGGTTGGCGGATTACTAGTGTTAGCCCCCTGTCGTTAAATCCATCTTCAAATTCGCCTGCTACCTGGCCTATAATTTCTGCTAAGTTTAGCTGTTGTGCTTGTACACGCAGGTTGCCGGTGCTGGCCTTAGAAGCCTCCATTAAATCTTCGATTAGGGTCTTTAGTCTGGATGATTTTCTTACAAGTACATTTACATATTCGGCCGCTTGCCCCTGCAAGCCTTCTGACGTTAGCAAGTCTACATAGTTTATGATGGAAGTCAGGGGCGTTTTTATGTCATGGGACACATTGGTTATAAGCTCGCTTTTGAATCGCTCGGCACGTATCTTGTCAGCGCCTGCTTTGTCATATTCTTCAGCTAAGTTAAACATATGGGAGGCACAATATGTGAAAGCCCCAAGGCTGACAAGGGAAAAAATCAATACCAGTGGAGTTGTGAAGTAAGCTACCAGCAATATCAGCTGCCCGCCTATAAGCACAAGCGCGAAAAAGCCAACCGGACGCCAAATAGAGTAAACGCTAAAAAAACGTACCCAGTAAATCGTCGAAAACAGAGTCCCCTCCCTTAGCCGCGCTACCAGCTCACCAAGGGCAAGCAAAGCCAAAATATACGCAAATAGCGGCAAAATGACAAGGTTTGTCCATGTGGTGCCAGACGCAAGGGGGGTGATAAGCAGTGTCCCGCCTCCCCATCTCACTAGTTGCCATGCCACACTTGCACAGGCGGCAAACCCTGCACAGCAAAAGACCAGCAAATACAAATAGTCAACTCTGCGAAGCGGGTAGGTAGGCCGCCCCTTGGCGAGCCATATAGAGACCGCAAACACTGATAAGCAAACCGAGAGCATTAAGAGGGATCGCTCTTGTCCAAAATTAATCCTTTGGCCGATTAGCCAGCCAAGTTGAGCGTTGTACGTACGGTTCCCGGCTCTAACAAGGGATACGGCGCTTAAAAACCCCACAGCCGCTGAGATAAATCTTGAAGCGATTAATACCATGATATTGACGCTCTTCATGTGAGCTTCACCACCTTGTACCCAAGGCCGTAGACCACTTTTAAATATCGAGGCTCTTTTGGGGTGATTTCGATTTTTTCGCGGATATGGCGGATGTGTACACTTACGGTTTTAGAGACGTGGAAGGCGGGTTCGTTCCAGATAGCCTCATATATTTGGGTGGATGTGAAGACTCTGTCCATATTAGACATTAGCAAGTGGAGAATGCTGTATTCCAGGGCGGTTAGGTTTACGACTTCGCCTTCGGCCTGTACTAGTTTTTTGTTGTCGTCCAGCACGAGGCCGCCGGTTTGGTATGTCCCGGTTTGGGGGGCAGATGGTGTCATGCCGCCCAGCCTTGCGTAGCGGCGTAGGGCTGCTTTTACCCTCGCCAGTAGCTCTACAGGGTTAAAGGGTTTGGTTATATAGTCGTCGCCGCCCATGTTTAGACCAAGGATGCGATCTGTATCTTCCGATTTGGCCGAAAGGAATATTATCGGGACATTGCTAAACTCGCGAATTTTTACTGCTGCTTGCAGGCCGTCTATACGGGGCATCATTATGTCAAGCAATATCAAATGGATGTTGTGCCCAGAGTCGTTCGAGGCCGGAAGTATGCTTTGGTTATCTGTTGTGGATATCGCTCCCGTACGCGCTGCTTCAATTGCCTCATGGCCGTCTTTGGCCTTAATAATGCCATAGCCTTCTTGTCGCAGGTAAATTTCCAGTGCGCCTAGGATATCCGCATCGTCGTCGCAAATTAAAATATTGTAATCCATTTTGTCACCTCGCTTTACGATAAGTGTCACTTAGCCCCAAGCCACTACTATAAACCCGCCTGTATTGTCCGCCGACACAGAAAAATTCATTGTATATGGCACGTATATCATACCGTCTTCAGGTACTTGGTGCATGACATAATAAGTTTGATCGCCTTTTACGAAACTAATATACCTGTAATTGTGAATATGCGCGATATATTCCTCCAGCACAAGATTACTATGCTTCATAAAATACGCGTGCGCGCGACCTACATATCTGAAATGCCAGGGCTCATATTCTATCCCGGTTATTGCTGTGGCGCCATAGGGATAGCGCAATATAAGCCCGTAGCGGTAAGAATTTTCTGCCAGCCACTGCCCTTCGGGTGTATTGCCCATCTCCATCATGCCTATGCCAGGGGCCAGAATATCCGCGGCAAGCCCCGTATGATGCTCGCTGCGCCCAGGCGGCTGAACGAATGCGCTATTAGAACCGTCGCCATACAGTAATGCCTGCGCGTCATAGCTGCGAAAACCGCTGGAGACAAAAAAAGCGGCTATATCACTTTGCCTGGCAGAAGCAAACATTTCGGATACGGCTTGTAAGGCGGACATATGCAAGTACATATCGTATACACGGCTTACAGCAACGGTTGGCCATGCTCCGGTTAATAAACCGTTGTAGGGCTTTGATTGAATTGGGTTCCAGCGGTTTACCAGTGCAAGATAGCCTGTGTCTTCGATATCTAGTATGGATACACGGGTCAGCGGGATGCCGTGGGATGGATAAGTGATATTTTCTTCTCCCATGTAGCCGTTTACTGTGGTATTGCCATCGGCCGGGTAATCATAGCCGGGTGATGCAGGGGATTCATAACCTGCCCGGGCTGGATTATCTCCTGCGCGCGGCTCTGGCTCGGTACGAGCCCCTAATAAATTTGATAACAATACAATTATAATTGCTACGGCAGTAATCGGCAGCAGAATTACGGCCCAAAACCTGCCAGATAAGCCTTGTCTGCGGGAGCGGCGCCTTTGCGGCCCGGCTTCACGCCTCATTGGCCTATGTCTTGGTGTATATTCATCACGGCGGCGCTGCCTTTGGCTTGGCGTGTGTATTGTGCGGCGGTGTGGCATTTGGCTTGCTTCTCGCCTACTATTTCTGTTTAAAGGCTCCAAAATTACATCTCCCAGGCGTTTCGGTCTGAAATCCGATTCAATCGAAATCGCTGTTTTTTCATAAGTATAAAAATGCAAATTTAATTTTAAGGCGATTAAAGATTAAGATTTTTCAAATTCCGTATACTAAAGTAAATTAGCTATAACTATATATAGCATTGCCACATGTAACCTGTATGTTATCAACATGTAATTTGCGCTTAACCCACGTGTTTGCCGGGTGGCGCTAAAATGGTACCGCATAGATAACATAATACTTTATAGATAAAATTGCGTTAAGAGGTGTGCATTATGAGGATTAAACGAATCGCCCTAATGTCTGTTTTTTTACTGTTTACAATTGCTATACCGTTGTGGGCATCTGTAAATGAAAGCGACCCCGAATACAATCAGGAGCTACCTGGCAGGGGACGTGATATTGAATTTATTTATGACGAGTATTATGAGTCGGATACGGAAGACACTGACCAGGAAAGCGAAAGCGATTATATATCGGGGCGTGACAGTACTGTAGCAATAGGGCGTGTAACCGTAACAAGGAATGCCCAAGGGATAGTCAATATAACCATCCCCGGTCATCTAACAGTGGACTATATAGGGTTTTCTACCGATTACGATATAGAATTTTTTGTGACGGCACCGGTAGGCAGGCATTTTGACATTGATACGGATCTTATAGTATCGGAAGGTATCGAAATCACCTTTGGCCCCGTTGTAAGGAACTGTGGACGATTGTTTTTTGTTATGTCGGCGCATGTCAGTAGTGACAGTGGCAGCGGTAGCAATAACAATAACGGTAATAACAATGATAATGACAATGAGCCAGAAACCGATGGATATGTGGGTATAATTTTTTACTCGGGCCCCGGCAGGATGCCTTATGGCGAAAGCGGCTCTATGCTTGGCCCGGCTGCACTGTTGGTTCCTAGCGGGCCAATCCCATATCCTCCCAACGGGTACACCTTTGCAGGCTGGTATTATGGTAACTCCCGCGTAAATTTCCCGTTTTATGCTACGGCAAACATGACGTTGGAGGCAAGGTATAATCAGATACCTGCAGGCGATGCTGCAGGCACTACTTTTATGCTGACATATAGGCCTACAGGCGGTGTGATGCCTCAGGGGGAGCCGCTAACACGTAATCTTCCGATTAACACCATGTTAAGAGAACTACCAACGCCTACGCGGGATGGGCATATATTTGCCAGTTGGATGATAGGCACAAACCTTGCGACTTTACCGCTTTTGGTAACAAGCAATTTAGAGTTAACAGCTGTGTGGGTGAGATTGGAAGACCCCCCAGAAACCAACGCATATGTGGCTGCTACAGCACAAAACAGCGAAAATTCTTCAGATACAGCTGAGCCCGATACCTACGCGGCAATATTTAACCCAAGCCCCGGTGTATTTGCGTCTGGCGAAACAGGCCTGCGCATTGGCCCCTATGGCACATATATAACCGACATCCCTGTGCCTACGCGTAGCGGGTATATATTTGGTGGCTGGCGATTCCCTAACGGGCATACGCTTTACGGTAATTTGAGTTTGCGCGGGGATATGCTTATGACTGCAATCTGGAATGTAGACCCATATGCGACACCGACGCCAACACCGACACCCAGCCCCACGCCAACTCCTACCCCTACCCCGGCACCCGGTACCGCAGGGCGCCCTAACCCGGCAACAAGCCCAATGCAAATAAGCTTCATGATTTTTGGCATGGTGATGATAGCAGCAATATCTGCCATGGGTATTACAAAGCTAAGCCGCAGGCAAATGACTGCAGCGGGAGAATATCGCTCCAAAGTTGCCAGATATAATCGTGAGAAGCGGATTTCGGATTTATTGGATGAATAAGGCAAATTAAACGAGAGCTATGTAAAAAGCATATATAACCGCGAACCACGCGAAAAGCGCAAAAAAAACACCCTATGATAATATACAGTCAATCATTTGGGTTCTCTTATTTTCGCGCTTTTCGAGTGGTTCGCGGTTATATTCTTTTCGTTTTAATTTACTCGTTGTTTAAATTAGCGATAAATTTCTTTGTGCTATTGTTATCCCCGTATGCCAATTGAAGTATCAGGTCTCCGATCTGTTTTTTTGTACCTTCTATAAGATTAATGCCTACAAAACGCCCTTTGACACCGCTGTTTAAGTTGATATGGAACTCGTGAATCAAGTTATCAATAAGAATCATCTTTGCCGGGTACTCTTTTGCCCGGGGCCAATTGTCTATAAACGCGTTAAAAATTGCCGTTGCCGCGCCGGAAGGCATACTGTTTGTGCGGAATGCTCTCATATAATCCCGGAATATATACTGGTACCCACAAGAGCAATGGATTAACGCATTCCTGTTTTTGGCCAGTAATATTTCATTGCAGTGGTGGCATTTTAACTTGCCGCTATCCTTTAGCCTGCCCTCGTCCCGGCCTTGCAGGCATCGTGAATACAAGGTGTAGCCCACCTCGTCAACTAATTCTTCGTCTTTTATGCCCATAGCATCATTCTTATATAATCTTATTAGTATCTGCCGTGATAGCTTGGGTGACCAGCGATATTTGTTAAACTTGTCCGGGTCGGTTGTTAGGGCTAGGGCTTCCAGTTCTCTTTTTTCGCGCTCTTTACGCCTTGCGGTACTTTGCTTTTGTTTTTCCTTTTTGATTATCACGTTGCGGTCAAACCGCTCTTTGTAATTAGTATACAGGGACGAGGCCAATTCTAATGCGGCGTTGTAGCCGGTCTCGTCACTTACTTTAAGCCCCTGCACGCAAAACGCGCCGTCCTCGATTGTTATACGGTTAAGCAGGTGTATATCATAGCGCCCAAAGGTGTAAACCCACCCGGCAGTTTCTGTGTATGTGGGCGGCTTGCAGCCTACATCATATTCGCGAACCAGGTGCCGGGAAAATTCCTGAAACAGCTCCCCCACACTTTTGGGGAGAAAGGCCATAATTTCGTTTATACCCGGACGGTTTGCCAACCCTTTGCCATGCAGTGCTTTCCAAGAATCCAGACTCATGTCAGCTTTCCTCTCGATATCGTTTCTTTAGGGCTTTTAGGGCATCGCTAAGCCCGGCGCGATATTCTCGCATGCGGCCCAACCCTTTTTTTATACGCGCGTTTTCCAGTAATGTGGCGGCATTTTTGGAGGGTAGGGCGTTGGCTATGGCTTCATTGGCACGCTCACAATCATAATCCTTGCGGTAATATTCGGCCAGTTTTGTCCACAGGGCGGTGTCGCTATGGCCGCCTTGGGATATGGATTGACGTATATGGCGTATGGCTTCCGGCATGTGTGAGTGGCCGTATGACGCATATATCTCGGCTATTTTTATATGGTGGGGGGCGCCGGGGCTTTGCTCCAGGATAGCTAGCGCCTTGTCAAATTGGTGCATCTGTTGGTATGTTTCGGCTAGCTTATAGGTGTATTGGATATTTCCCGGGTTTTGGGTAGCCGCGTTTTGAAAATGAGTGATGGCTAACGGATAATTACTTTGCTGATATGCCATCAAGCCTTGGATATAATGAGTTTCGGCTATTTTGACTGTTACTGTTTCGAGAATTTTTTTTGCGTCTTCATATTCGCCGCTAAGTACTAAAGCCTCGGCATAGTTAAGTGCTAATGAAATTCGGGTTTCTTCGTCCGGAACGGTATCTTCTTGTAGCACTGCATGGGCCTGTGCAAGTAGTTGCGCCGCTTCCTTATGGTTAGACAGCTGCATATTGGCAATGGCCATATTGTTTAACAGTGCAGGTTGTTCTTCGTAGGCCAGCGCACGACGGTACAAGGATATGGCCCTGGCAGGCTCGCCCCGGGATACCAAGTTATCGGCACGGTCTTTAAGTTTTTCCCATTCTACTCTATGTTCCCAGCGCTCCAGGTCGGTTTTAAGATTTGCCAGCTCGGATTCGCCGAAATATTCGGCTATGTTTAAGAAGGCTAACAGGCGTTTGCTTGCGGGGGTTACCGTGGTAATCGCCTTCATTTTTGTTGTTATTTGCGAACTCCCAAGGCTTGCGACCCAGATGGTCAGTTTATCGGATAAAACTTCGTCTATAGACTCACGCCAGTAGTGATACGCATGGAAAAGCGCCTCTTCTATCGAGTAAACCCGTATACCCGTGGATTTGAAGAGAAAAGATGAGTTGGATATTTCTTGGGAAATACATAACTGTAGCATGTTTACCTCGCATCGTATGCAGCTAAAACTTCAAGATAAAACGAAAGAACAGCAAAATTTAAGCAAAAACATTTAAAAAATAAAGGATCGCTTTCGGCAAAAATGACAAAACCAGATTATATCAGCAACCTATAAGCACGCCAGCAATTGCCGGCAAAACTCCCCACCATCTGCCACACCTATTACGGCATCCACACCAAGTGCTGTGGATAAGCCCTCAAGATTAGTACCGCAAAGCATATCCTGTGTGCCTGAGCGAAAAGCATTTTCTGGGATAAACAAGGCAGAAAGTCCATTGCAGTGCCCGCTTAATTGGCTGATTATATCACGGCCCGTTAAAAGTCCGCTTACTGTAACATCTGGCCCCAAAAAATCGTTTTGGATTACATGTATATCTATGGCGGCTTCCGGGAAAGACTCCATAAAGAGCCTTGACAACTTGGTCATAAATTTGCTGGCGGCCTGGCCTGTTACGATTCCTATTTTCATGTTTCTTAATGAGTCCGGAGCAGCTTCACTAAGTGCTTCACAAAACTCATTCTCAAATAGCGCCATCATCCCTACGCCGTTGTCTAGCTGCGGGAAGTCTTCATATTGGTCATACATGGGCAAGGGTTTTTCCGCCAGTACGTACCATTCATCCGCAAGGAAGATAAATTGGCTGCCGGTTTTTTCTTTGCAAATTGCCTGCCAATTTTCTACTTGGTATATGACCGCCAATCCATCTTGTTTTGTATAGGCTTCCAATGGGTATAGCTTTTCCCTATGCCGTGTTAGCCCCACCGGTACCACTGCCAGGCTCTTTGCGCATTTCCCCAAATCCAATAGCCGTTCGATTGTATAATCCAGCGCGGGGCCGTCGTTAATCCCTTTACATAGCACTATCTGAAAGTGCATATCAAGCCCGGCTTGGCTAAACTGAGAGAGTGCCTGAAATAACTCAGTAGCTCTGGGGCTGCCCATCATCCGCTGTCTTAGCTCCATATCGGCGGTATGCACACTTATCCTAAGGGGAGAGAGACGGTGCTTAACAATTTGTCGGATATCACTGTCACTAAGGTTGGTTAGAGTAATGTAATTACCCAAAGTAAAAGACTGATACGGGTCATCGTCCTTGACATATAAAGACTCCCGAAGGCCCTGTGGCTGTTGGTCTACAAAGCAAAAGATGCAGGCATTAACGCAGCGCCGGTCTTCGCCCATGCTGTCAAAAGAAAGGCCTAAATCGCTGTTGCTGTCTGTCTCTAGTTCCAGTTCCCAAATTTCGCCGCATGGTTTTTCGATTTCTATCAGCAATAGATCATCCGCCGTAAGCCAGCGAAAATCCAGGATATCATGTATGTCTTGCCCGTTTACGGTTAGAAGAAAGTCGCCTGGGGCTAGCTCCATCTCCTGGGCGATGCTGCCGGCCGCAACCGATATGATTTTGTGTTTCTTCATAGTATATTATTTCCTTTTTGTGGGGTAAGCACAGTATATCTATATAAAAAAAGCCCTTCAAGCCTCACAGGCCAAAAAGGCAATAGTATTTGTCTGCTTATTAATCTGCCACGCTTGCGCAGCCTGTGTAGTGTGGCGGGGCTTTGCTAGGCGGAGCAAGGAACCGTAGGGCATAGCACTCATTTTGATAAAAATAAACCGCCACAAGCTATTGACAATAAAACATGACTCTGGTAGGCTTTAACACCGATTCGCCATTTGTCAATATGACTGTGTCTAAGATTTTGTCAAAGATAACACATTTCTGAAATCTAATCAAGAAAAATTTATTTCCACAATAAAAACAAGTTATGAAGTTTTTTTGCCTGCGGCAAAAACCGTAAATAAGTTTCTGCGTTAAAGCATCGTAGAAACATATTTACTAACTAACATACAAGGGGTTGTTGCATTTGGAGAAAAATAGGATTCGCCCTTCAAAAAGCCGGGGGCCTAGCCGGGCAAGCTATTCGCGCATTGGCGAGGTTTTGGACATTCCTAATCTGATAGAAGCCCAAAAGTCCAGCTACCAATGGTTCCTTAAAGAAGGGATTAAGGAAGTGTTCCAAGACATTTCCCCAATAACAGACTATAACAATAATCTAATCCTAGATCTGGTAGACCTTTCTCTGGACGACAAGCCCAAACACACAATAGAAGAGTGCAAAGAACGCGACGCGACTTACGCTGTAAGTCTGCGCGTTAAATGCCGCCTTCACAACAAAGAAGTCGATGAGATTAAAGAGCAAAATATCTTTATGGGTGATTTTCCGTTAATGACCGAAAACGGCACCTTTGTTATAAACGGGGCCGAAAGGGTTATAGTTAGCCAGCTTATGCGCTCCCCTGGTATATATTACGATATTGACTACGATAAAGTGGGTAAACAACTGGTTTCTTCCAGTATTATCCCTAACCGCGGCGCGTGGCTGGAGTTTGAATCCGATTCCAACGATGTATTCTATGTACGCATAGACCGTACCAGAAAAGTCCCCGTAACGGTGCTAATCCGCTCCCTTGGCGTTGGCACAGACGAGGAGATTATTGCGAAGTTTGGTGAAGACCCTAAAATAATAGCAACAATAGAAAAAGATATAGCTAAATCTTACGAAGAAGGCCTGCAAGAGGCCTATAAGCGTTTGCGTCCAGGCGAGCCGCCCACAGTAGAAGGTGCGGAAACTCTGCTTAGAAATATGTTCTTTGACCCAAAACGCTACGACCTGGCCAAGGTTGGACGCTATAAGTTTAACAAGAAACTAGCCCTAAAATCCCGTGTGACAGGCCGAGTTTTGGCCGCACATGCCATTGTACCCGCCACAGGCGAAATCATTGCCGAAGCCGGGACAGAGCTAACGGCGGAACTGGCGGACATGATACAAGACGCTGGCTGCCCCCACGTAGACGTTATGCATGACGAAGAACGCACCATCCGCGTGCTAAGTAATATGACCGTTAATATCGACCAGTACTTGGAGCCTTATGGCCTAAGCGCTGAGGATTTTAATATTCGTGAGCGTGTATACTACCCTGCCCTGGAATCATTGCTTCAAGCCAAAGACAAAGACGAACTGTCACGCCAAATCCGCCTTAATATGCATCGCCTTGTACCCAAGACTGTGCAATTCGAAGACATGATGGCCGCGATAAGCTATGGCCTAAATGTTGATAACGGCATAGGTCATAAAGATGATATAGACCACTTAGGCAACCGCCGTATCCGTGCGGTGGGCGAGTTATTACAAAACCAATTCCGTATAGGGCTAACACGTATGGAGCGCGTGGTCAAAGAGCGTATGACCATTCAGGACATGGATATAGTAACCCCACAAGCCTTAATAAATATACGCCCAGTAACGGCGGCTATCAAGGAATTTTTTGGTTCGTCTCAGCTTTCTCAGTTCATGAGCCAGGTTAACCCGCTTGACGAGCTTAGCCATAAACGCCGCTTATCGGCCCTGGGCCCTGGCGGCCTGAGCCGCGAACGCGCGGGCTTCGAAGTGCGTGACGTTCACTCGTCCCACTATGGGCGTATGTGCCCTATCGAGACCCCTGAAGGGCCTAACATTGGGCTTATAAACTCACTTGCTACCTATGCCCGTATAAACGAATACGGTTTTATAGAGGCCCCCTACAGGATAGTAGATAAATCGGGGTCTGAACCTGTAGTCACCAACGAATTTAGATACGTAACAGCCGATGAAGAAGAAAACTATATAATCGCGCAGGCCAATGAGCCACTGACTGCGGATGGCCGCTTTGCTAACCGCCGTGTACAAGGCCGTTTCCGCGACGAAATCCAAGAATTTAGTCGAGATCGTATAGATATGATGGACGTTTCGCCAAAACAAATCGTATCAGTAGCTACGGCGCTTATACCGTTTTTGGAAAACGACGACGTTTCCCGCGCGCTAATGGGCAGTAACATGCAGCGCCAGGCTGTACCACTTATCACAACAGAGGCCCCGACTGTTGGTACAGGAATGGAGTGTAAAACTGCGATAGACTCCGGTGTAATGTTGCTTACCAATGTAGGTGGCAAAGTAGAGGAAGTAACCGCAAGCCATATAGCTATTAGAGACGCGGCTACAGGCGCGAAAAAAAGCTTCCGCTTGACTAAGTTTATGCGGTCTAACCAGGGTACCTGTATCAACCATCGCCCAATAGTCGCAAGGGGCCAGATAGTAGAAGCCGGTGATGTAATTGCAGACGGCCCATCTACAGACTCTGGCGAGCTTGCTTTGGGCAAAAACCCGCTAATCGGCTTTATGGCTTGGGATGGTTATAACTACGAGGATGCCATCTTGCTGAGCGAGTCTTTGGTGCAGGACGATGTGTACACATCTATTCATATAGAAGAATACGAAGCCGAGGCCCGTGACACTAAGCTTGGCCCGGAAGAAATAACCCGGGATATACCCAATGTGGGCGAAGACGCCATGAAGGATCTGGACGAGCTAGGTATAATCCGTATAGGTGCTGAGGTAGGCCCTAATGATATTTTGGTAGGCAAAGTTACCCCCAAAGGAGAAACAGAGCTTACCGCCGAAGAAAGGCTGCTTCGTGCTATCTTTGGTGAAAAGGCCCGTGAAGTAAGGGACACCAGCCTTCGTGTACCCCATGGCGAAAGCGGCATAGTTGTAGACGTAAAAGTGTTTGCCCGAGATAGCCGTGACCTAAGCCCCGGTGCCAAGAAAGACGAACTGCCCCCAGGTGTTAACCAGCTTGTGCGTGTTTATATCGCGCAAAAGCGTAAAATCTCCGTAGGTGACAAGATGGCTGGGCGCCATGGTAACAAGGGTGTTGTGGCCAAAGTCCTCCCTGTCGAGGATATGCCTTTCCTGCCAAATGGCCGCCCGCTAGATATCGTGCTTAACCCATTGGGCGTACCAAGTCGTATGAATATCGGTCAAGTACTGGAAGTCCATCTTGGCCTTGCCGCAAAAGTCCTTGGCTGGAAGGCGGCAACCCCGGTTTTTGACGGCGCGAATGAAATTGACATAATGGACACTTTAGATCTTGCTAACGATTTTGCTAACATGGACTGGGATGAATTTTCTGATAAATGGAAGCCTATTTTGGACGCGGAGCTATTTACCTCATTAGAAGACAACCTTGACGGTCGGGAAGAATGGCATGGTATGCCAATAACCCGAGATGGTAAAATCCGTGTTAGAGACGGCCGTAGTGGCGAATATTTTGATAACCCCATCACGGTAGGCTTTATGCACTACCTGAAGTTGCATCACTTGGTAGATGATAAAATCCATGCTCGCTCCACAGGGCCATATTCCTTGGTAACACAGCAGCCCTTGGGCGGTAAGGCACAGTTTGGTGGCCAGCGCTTCGGCGAGATGGAAGTATGGGCACTGGAAGCATACGGCGCAAGCTATACATTGCAAGAGATTTTGACCGTCAAGTCTGATGATATAGTGGGCCGTGTCAAAACTTACGAGGCTATTGTAAAAGGCGAGAATATCCCAGAGCCGGGAGTGCCGGAGTCCTTTAAAGTACTGCTTAAGGAATTGCAGGCACTGTGTCTGGATATGAAAGTGCTTAGTGAAGACGATGTGGAAGTAGAAATCAAGGAGTCCGTCGAAGAAGGTGAAGACCTTAACGTAAACATCGAAGGTGCCGAATCCGACAGCGATCACGGCTATGTGCGTCGGTCATCCGATAGAGCCGATGACGAAGCCGCGGAGCCAGGCCCTATAGATGAGCCGGACGAAGCCCTGGATATGAGTGTTTTGCAAAGCCTGGCCGCGATGGTTGATGCAGATCCCGGCGAAACCCCGTTACTAGAGTCATTATTAGATGACCTGGATGACGACCCGGAAGAAGATGATGTAGACCCCATTATGGTTGAAGACGTAGGCGACGACGATGTAGACCTAGATCCAACCGACGAAGAACTAATCAAGGAAGAGCTTATAGAGGAAGAACTGTCGCTGGATGATATAGCAGTTGAAGAACCTGACGAAAACCTGGAACTAACCGATAAGGATTATGGCATTTTCCCGGATGATGATGAGTAAAGGGGTAGTGAATATGCAGGCACTGCAAAAATCCGGCCACAACTTGGCCTTTTCATCGATAAAAATCGGTTTGGCTTCGCCGGAAAAAATCCGCGAATGGTCCCGTGGCGAGGTTAAAAAGCCCGAGACTATAAATTACCGTACACTTAAACCGGAACGTGACGGTCTGTTTTGTGAGCGCATCTTTGGCCCAAACAAGGACTGGGAATGCCACTGCGGTAAGTACAAGCGTATCCGCTACAAAGGTGTAGTGTGTGACCGTTGCGGCGTAGAAGTCACAAAAAGCAAAGTGCGGCGTGAGCGCATGGGCCATGTGGAGCTTGCTGCCCCTGTGTCTCATATATGGTATTTCAGGGGTATCCCGTCTCGTATGGGGTTGATACTTGGCATGTCCCCAAGGGCTCTTGAGAAGATTTTGTATTTTGCGTCATATGTGGTGCTAGATTCTGGCGATACTGGCATGCCCGTAAAAACCTTGCTAACAGACAAGGAATATCGTGATGCCCTGGACAAATACGGAAGCTACCGTACCAATGCCCAAGGCCAGCGTGTGCCCTCCTTTAGAGTTGGGATGGGTGCAGAAGCCGTAAAAGAGCTCCTTTTGGCCATTGATCTGGAAAAGGAATCCGAAGAGCTCAAGGCCTTGCTTAAAGACGCAAGCGGCCAAAAGCGTCTGCGTTTTATCAAAAAGCTGGAAGTAATAGAGTCCTTCCGCTTATCCGGCAACCGGCCGGAGTGGATGATTTTGGACACGATCCCGGTAATCCCTCCAGATTTGCGCCCGATGGTACAGTTGGACGGTGGGCGTTTTGCCACATCCGACCTTAATGACCTATACCGCCGCGTAATCAACCGTAATAACCGCCTAAAGCGCCTGCTTGACCTGGGCGCCCCGGATATCATAGTCCGTAACGAAAAGCGTATGCTGCAAGAAGCTGTAGACGCCCTTATTAACAATGGCCGTCGTGGCCGCCCAGTTACAGGGCCCGGCAACCGCCCCCTTAAGTCCCTGTCTGACTTGCTAACAGGCAAACAAGGCCGCTTCCGCCAAAACCTGCTGGGTAAACGCGTGGACTATTCTGGCCGTTCTGTAATAGTTGTTGGGCCAAAGCTAAAGATTTACCAATGCGGTCTCCCTCGTGAGATGGCCATTGAGCTGTTTAAGCCTTTCGTAATGAAAAAACTTGTAGAAAGCGGCGATTCACACAATATTAAATCTGCCAAGCGTATGGTGGAAAAGTTAGAGCCAAGAGTGTGGGACGCCCTGGAAGACGTTATCAAGGAACACCCCATAATGTTAAACCGTGCTCCGACCCTTCACCGCCTTGGCATACAAGCCTTTGAACCTGTGTTGGTAGAAGGTCGTGCGCTAATGCTTCATCCCCTGGTGTGTGCCGCCTATAATGCCGACTTCGACGGTGACCAGATGGCTGTACATGTACCATTGTCTGTAGAAGCCCAGGCCGAATGCCGCTTCTTATTACTTGCGCCAAACAACCTGCTTAAGCCATCCGACGGTGCCCCTATTACCGTGCCTTCAAAGGACATGGTGCTTGGTATTTACTATCTGACCTTAGACCGCGAAGCCGAACACGGTGAGGGCAAGGCTTTCGGTAATGAAGACGAAGCCGTAGTGGCATACGAAAATGGCGAGGTTAGCCTGCATGCGCGTATCAAAGTGCGGCGCCTGGACTTGGTTACAGGCCAAAGCAAAATAATAGAAACTACAACAGGGCGCATAATTTTCAATCAGGCCATCCCTCAAGACCTAGGCTTTGTAAACAGAGACGAAGACAGGTTCTCATTTGAGATAAATGAAATGGTTAACAACAAGATGTTAAGTAAAATTGTTAACCGCTGTATTAATAAGCATGGCTCTGTTAAAACATCAGAGACCCTTGACCTTATAAAAGATTTAGGATTCCAGTACGCAACCCGTAGCGCCCTTTCGGTGTCTGTAACCGATATGGAAGTGCCAGAAACTAAAGAAACAATCCTGAAAGAAGCCGACGCTTCGGTAGAGGATGTTGACCGTATGTACCGCCGCGGTCTTATGACAGACGAAGAGCGTCGTGACCGTGTACTGCAAATATGGTATGAGGCGGCCGAAAAAGTAACAGAAGACCTTATGAAGGGCCTAAAGACCGACAACAGCGTATATATGATGCTCGACTCGGGCGCGCGTGGTTCCAAGGTGCAAATGAAGCAAATGGCCGGTATGCGCGGCCTCCTAGCAAGCCCTTCAGGCAAGACACTGGAAATCCCTGTACGTTCTAATTACCGGGAAGGGCTTACGGTTTTGGAGTATTTCATCTCCGGTCATAGTGCGCGTAAGGGTCTTTCGGATACGGCGCTTAGGACTGCGGACTCTGGGTATCTTACCCGCCGTATGGTAGACGTAAGCCAGGATATTATCATCCGTGAAGAAGACTGTGCCAAAGACAGTGATGAAAAGCCCGGCATGTGGGTATCCGCCTTTGCCGACGGCGAAGAAATTATAGAAGCACTGGCTGACAGGGTACGTGGACGCTGGGCCCTTGAAGATATTACACACCCTGAAACCGGTGCCATAATTGTCCACGCCGACAATTTAATTACCCCAGACCAAGCCGATGCTATAGATGCCGCCGAAATAGCCGAGGTGCATATCCGCACGGTGTTAACCTGCCGTAGCCGTATTGGGCTGTGCTCAAAGTGTTACGGTGCCAATATGGCCTCTGGCCGTATTGTGCGCATCGGGGAATCTGTAGGTATCATAGCGGCCCAGTCCATTGGCGAACCCGGTACGCAGCTAACAATGCGTACCTTCCAGGTTGGCGGCGTTGCCGTAAGCGACGATATAACCAAGGGTCTGCCTCGCGTAGAGGAAATTTTCGAGGCGCGTAAACCTAAGGGCTTGGCAATAATTGCTGAGTTTGGTGGTGTTGTAACCATTGGCGACAACAAGAAAAAACGTGAAGTAATAATCACAACTCCGGAGACAGGCGAAGGTCGGGCGTATATGATCCCCTTCGGCTCGCGCATAAAAGTCCATGACGGAGATGTAGTACAGCCAGGCGACGAACTAACTGAGGGTAGTATCTATCCTCACGACCTGCTTAAGATTAAAGGGCTGCGCGGCGTGCAAGACTATATGATTAGGGAAGTGCAGCGGGTTTACAACCTCCAGGGTGTAGATATTAATGATAAGCATATAGAGGTAATTGTCCGCCAGATGCTAAAGCGTATCAAGGTTGAAGAAAACGGCGACACCGGCTTGCTGCCCGGCAGCATGGTAGACTGGCTGGAATTTGAGCAGATTAACAAAGATACCGAGGCCCAAGGTCTAGAGCCTGCAACTGGCTCGCGGGTGCTCCTTGGTATAACCAAGGCCTCCCTTGCTACGGACTCTTTCCTGAGTGCGGCTTCATTCCAGGAGACAACTCGTGTGCTTACCGAGGCTTCGATAAGAGGCAAAGAGGATAGGTTAATTGGGCTTAAAGAAAATGTTATCATCGGCCAGTTGATACCGGCTGGCACGGGCATGCCTGTGTATCGCAGCATAGAAGTAGGCAGTGCGCCCGGATATGACGATTCAGACGATGATGATTTGTTTTATCCTACGGTGGCAAGGGGATAAATAATTTGTATTAAACACGGCCCCGCCCGAGCTGAAAATGCAAGTGCTTCAACATATTTTTGACGATAGGCGGGGCAGATATGAAACAAAATTGCTATAAACTTTACAGCGCTAGACCATGATGCTAAAATATCTCTAGTTTCGCATTTGATGTCGAATGATTGCGGAATTACTTCATTGGGCGGTTAACTCAGTTGATAGAGTGCCACCTTGACGTGGTGGAAGTCGAGGGTTTGAGTCCCCCACCGCCCATTTATTAGCAATAGCAAACCCCCTGGAAATTCAGCGTTTCCAGGGGGTTTTGAATTTAACTTATTGCTATGATATAGTCATTTTATACCGATTCCAATTAAAATCCTATCTGCCTATCGCGGCAAAACCGCTTGAAACGCTTACTCCGCGTTTCAAGCCGCCGCTCTGTCAGACAGGTTTTAATTTGGAATCGGTATTAGAGAGAAGGGGAGTATATGAGTCACAAAATAATGGAGGCCCTGGATGTAACACGTACATTCCCCGTAGGCGGGCAGTCTTTTCATGCCTTGAAGGGGATAAATTTATCTGTTGCTAAAAAACAGCTGACTATACTCAAGGGCAGGTCTGGCAGCGGAAAGACAACCTTGATGAACATACTGGGCGCCTTAGATTATCCTACAGAAGGCGATATATTAATGGATGGGTCTTCGATAACAAAAATGCTGGAGAATAGGCGCGATAAGCTGCGCCGCCTGGAAATGGGCTTTGTATTTCAGTCGGTAGCTCTAGTGGGTATAATGACCGCATATGAAAATGTGGAGTTTATCCTGCGTTTAAGCGGATACCCGCCAAAGGAGCGCAAGAGCAGGGCTGAAGCCTGTCTAGAAAGGGTAGGGCTTGCCGCCCGTATGCATCATTTACCCTCGGAACTTTCTGGCGGGGAGCAACAGCGTGTTGCCATTGCCCGAGCCATTGCCCACAAGCCAAAGATTGTTTTTGCCGACGAGCCTACAGCAGAATTGGATACAAATACGGGCTTGCAAGTGATGAAAATCTTTAAAGACTTAATCGAACATGAAGGGGCTACAATTGTCATGACCACTCATGACTCCGGTCTTATGGATATAGCCGATAAAGTATATGAACTTGCAGATGGGGAAATAGTCAATGAATCCTGACATTGATAAGCATGTAATTGTGGCCGAAAACTTGGTGAAGATATACAAGACCAAGGACATAGAGGTATTGGCGCTGCAAGGGCTGGACTTAGTCATCGAGCGTGGCGAGGTCATGGCCATAGTGGGCAATAGTGGCAGCGGAAAATCCACCCTTCTTAATATGATAGGGGGGCTGGATAGGCCTTCTGCCGGCAAGCTTTTTGTAGACGGCAAGGATTTGTTTAAGCTTAAGGAAAAAGAGCTGGTAGAATATAAAACCGTAACAGTAGGGTTTGTGTGGCAGAACAATGCACGCAACCTGATACCTTATCTTACTGCTATAGAAAACATAATGATGCCCATGCAGTTTAATAGAGTAAACCCGATAAAAAATAAAAGAGCCCGCGCGATAGATTTGCTTGAGCTGACCGGGATGGGTGGGCGGGCAAATCACCGCCTAAGCCAGCTTTCTGGCGGTGAACAGCAGCGTGTGGCAATAGCACTGGCCCTTGCCAACTATCCGGCCGTCCTTTTGGCGGACGAGCCTACAGGGAGTGTGGATGTCCGCACCACGGAGATTATCCTTGACATGTTTAGGGCCGTTAATAAAGAGCTTGGCACAACAGTTGTAATTGTCACCCATGACAGCGAGATTTCCAAAAAAGTAGAGCGGGTTGTAGCCATAAGAGACGGCAAGACCTCCAGCGAATTTATTATGAACTATGCCGAAAAGCTGGCAGGTATTGAAGGTTTTAATATTGGGGTTCAAATGGAGTTTGCGGTGCTGGATCGTGCCGGGCGGGTGCAGATCCCCAGAGTGCTTTTAGATAAAATGAACCTGGAGGGCAACCGTTTGTTGATCCATATGGATGAAGAAAACAGGGTGGTACTTTCGGCACCTAAGTTGTGATGAATATGCAGGTGATTGGATGGAAAGACTCGCTCTAAAAGTTGCTGTACTAGCTATATTATTATTTCTAACCGGGTGCTTTGCGCTGCCGGTAGAAGACCCTGTGCCGGCCTCGCCTGTTGTAGCGATGCCGCAAGCCCGGGCCGTCCGGACAGCGTCTGTGGCGTATGGGGATGTAGTGCGTTATTTTAACGTGAGGGCTTTCCATGTGCCTACACGTGAGGAGAGGCTTAGTTTTAGCGTTGCAGGGTTGCGTATTGACGGCATCTATGTAGATAGAGGAGATTATGTACAGGCAGGTGACATTGTAGCATCTTTGTATCGGCCAGAGATAAGAAGCCAATACATGGCCGCTTCGCGCCAGGAAGAATTGCTGCTGCTTAATCTTGGGCAAATTGAGCGTCGTCGCAGGCTGGCATTAGCCCACGCAGAAATATTAGAGGAGCCGGCAGATGATACCCATTACCGGTCAGAGGACAGGCGGCTGCGGCGTGAGCTCAGTATCCTAAGGGCTGAGCTGGATTTTTTGCGGCGTGAAATAGAGCAGCTATACCTGCGTGCTACCATAGACGGGATTGTTTCACATGCCAGGGTTTATGCAGAAGGCATGATATCCGATACATTAAGCAGTATTGCGGTTATATCTGACCAAACATACTCGGTTTTTGAAGTGCGTACCCCTGATGTAATACCTTATATGCAAACCGGTGGATATTTTACTATAATGGTTGACCAGGTTCCTTATGAAGCAGTCGTGGTAGCTCACGACGAGCTTGTTCTGGAACGCGGGCACCTACGGGGACATGAAATATTCCTTGTGCTTTTGGATGAGGGAGCGGCTTTGTATGATGTCCGTACAGCTACGATACGTGTTGAGGTTAATGCAGTGCAGGATGTCTTGCTGGTCCCTGTTAGGAGTGTGAACAGGGTAGGTGAGCGTTTTTTTGTATATATATTAAATGAGTATGGGATTCGCGAAATTAGGGACATAGAGGTTGGGCTTAGGGGTAACACCGCATATGAAATTTTAAGTGGATTGGATATCGGGGAGTTGGTCATCATTGATTAATCAAGAGCCGGTTTTGGCCCTAATGACGAAGGCTTTCGTCCTCTTGTTTGCGACTGTATTGGCCTTTTCTGCTTGCACAGGCTATAGAACAGCCAGCAACCTGCCCCCAGAGTTGCTCGCACCGGTAAGCGCCACAATACGAACAGATACAGCTACTATAACCCGTGGTACTGTAGCGGAGGTTAGGCAGTATACGGGGATAGTACGCGCAAGTTCCGAATCTATCGGTTTTGGCAGTGTAGCAGCCCGGTTTGGGGTGTTTTATGTTCAGCCGGGTGATATGGTCAGTCAGGGGCAATTACTGGCTCGGCTTGATTTTGAACAAATCCAGATACGTATTGCACGGCAGGAAGAACATATCACCGCAACGCGCAGGCAGCAAACCTTAGCAAACAATATCAGAGCCATAGAGCTGGATATTCAATATTTAGAGAATGCCCGCCTAATGCAACAAGCTATAAAAAATTATGACAAGGAAGCCATAGCCGCGGCAGAAAGTGGCCGCCTTGATATATACCGCGCACGGATGGAGTCAGAATTTTTGCTGGAGCAGCAAGCTCTCGCGCTACGTCATGAGGAGAGCTATCTCGATTCCCTAAAAGAGCAATATGAACGCTCTAAGCTACACGCGCCTTTTGACGGCATGGTAACCTATATCGCAGATTTGCTTCCGGGCAGCTGGGTTGCCTCTTTTACGGCCATAATGCATATTGTCGCCGATGATGCGCCTATATTTGTGGAATACATTGGCGAGTCTTATCCAAATTTGCATGGCGTTGCACGTATACATGCTCATATCGGTGGGCAGATATATAATGCCGCACGGCTTAATCTTACTCGAGAGCAAATTTTGCGGTATGGGGGATCTCCCTTACGCTTTACTCTGGAAACGGCAGAGCCACCTCCGGTAGGTTCTTTTGTGTCTATGTATGTCTATACTCACTTTGAAGAGGACGTGTTGCGTATCCCGCGAAACGCTTTGCATCATGACCCGGATATGGGGTTTTATGTTTACCGGGTTGATGGTCTATACCTTACCCAGGAATATCTTACTATCGGCCCGCGTACAGAGACCTATGTTGCTGTGCTAAGTGGCTTGGTGGAAGGGGATGTGGTTAGTGTACGGTCATAGATGCTTGGTAGGCCTGGTTTTTTTGCTTTTCTTGTTTAGTGCCTGTGGCGTAATAACTACAACGGATGACGTAGCCGCTGCCATAGCGGATGGGGTTATATTGCCACAGGGGCGGGTTTTGGGTAGCCAACAGGATCTTGATTTGGTAGCGGTACGCCGGGGCGATATCGAGAGGACTGTAGACCTAGCTGTGTCTGCAAGGTTTTCTGTTATGCATAATTTGAGCTTCGAACGGCCTGGCGGACTATACTCCGGCGCATTCGCGGCTACAGGTGAAAGAGTGCAAGAAGGTGATGTGCTGGGGGAGCAATTCTTCCCTGAGTCTATTACCGAGCCGTTAAATATAACCCGTAACAGAGTTGTTTTTCAAATAGAGACTTTCGAGGAGAGGTTTGCCAGAGAAAGAGCATCCCATGCGGCAGATTTGGAAGAAGCGCGTCGGATTTTAAGCATATCAGACGATGATGAAGCAGAAATTGCAGCCTTAAGGCTTGCCAGGTTAGAACTCTTGTTTGAGCAGTTTTTATTCCAAAACCAACTAACCCGGCGTAATTTTCAGCGTCAGTTGGATGATATTGATGCTGTTTTAAACGGGGAGCGGATATATGCGCCGTTTGACGGTATACTAACCGCTGTTTCGCACATGAATTATGGAGCGGCAGTGCCACTCGGTTTTAATCTCTTTTCGATAGTAGATGAGAGGCATATATATTTCCGGGTTATAGCTCCAAATGATGTAATGCGCCCTGGGAGTGTCCATACGATAATGGCGCAGGATTACGAATTGTTTTTTTGCGCGCGGGTTATCTCGGTGCAAGCTGACGCTGGCCCGCGTGTACGTGGGGTTATGACTTTTAAACTTGTGTCTGCAGACAATGCCGCCCTGGCGGAAGCCTTGGAAATTTTAGGTCTTACTCATTCGGACTTAGTTGGGATGGAGTTACGCCTTATTTCAACGGAAACCTTGGTATACGATGCGCTTATTTTGCCTTCGCACGCCATAAGGCAGGAAGATTTGGCGGAATATGTGCTGGTATACGAAGACGGTCGCTTGGCCAAGCGGTATATTTCCCGGGGATTACAGTATAGGACTTATGTGCAGATACTCATGGGCGTGGAAGAAGGCCGGAAGGTGGCCCTAAGATGATAGACTTCTTGTTGCGCAAGATGTGGAAAAATAAGTGGATGATGTTTTGCCTACTGGTAGGCAATATACTGCTTGTTGGGATTGTGTCAGCAACACCCCTTTATACACAGGCTACCATGGAGCGCATCCTACAGCAAAATTTCCGGCAGCACGGGCAAGAAACCGGGCGGCACCCGGCTATTATGGAGCTAAATCTTAACCTTACTCAGCTAATAGAAGCGCGTATTCTGCCGGTTTACCATCAGACTCGTGATGAGTATGTGCCAAGTATCGCACAAACCTTGGGTGTACCTGTATACGCGACCATTGAAACAAATACATTAATCAATTGGCGGCTTTTGCCGGATGCAACTCGTGAGGAGTCTCCCCGGCCGCGCAATATGTCGCTTATGGGAGTAGACAGTATGGCGGATAATGTCCGCCTGTTATACGGGAGGCTGCCATCAGATACTGTTATTAAGGGGGATACACAGCAAGCAGATCCAGAAGCAGATATAATTGAAGCCTTAGCCTCGGAAGCGACATTGATACGCAATAACTTGCTTGTGGGTGAGTTGCTTAGAGTAAGCAATGTAAACAGCCCGGCGGGGCCGCTTTATGTGCGCATTGTAGGGGTTTATGAATTTAGCGAGGGGTCGGAGTTTTTTTGGTCTACATTGCGGTTTACCCCGGCAGTCGTTATTAATACTTTGTTAATACCCAATGATATAATCCGGGCTAGGTTTTTAGAACCCAGCCCCGTACATTACCGGATTATAGCGCATTGGTATCATATGTTGGATTATCCCGCGTTTATAGCGCGCCAGGCCGAGTATTATTTGGATACCCTGGCGGAATTTAACTCACAGTTTAATCTTAGTGGTGGGGGATGGCAGTTTATCACTAATTTTAATGAGAATCTTACCGATTACTTAGCGCGCACAGCCCCACTTGCCACAACATTATGGGTATTGCAGGTGCCTATTTATGTAATGCTGGCTTTGTATATTTATATGGTAAGCCGGCAGATACTTGCGCTGGAGCAGAACCATATCTCAGTGCTAAAAAGCCGCGGCGCAAGCCGTAAGCAGCTTTTAATAATTTACGCTTTGCAAGGTTTATTCGTATCGGCAATAAGCCTTCCCGCCGGGGTTTGGCTTGGCATAGGCATTTGCCATATGCTGGGGGCTAGCAGTGGGTTTTTATATCTGGTACAAAGGGCTGCCCTGACAATAGAAATTACTTGGACAGTACTTTTATATGCTGGGATTGCGATGCTTCTGTCTTTTTTAACGATGTTTGTCCCAGTTATAGGCTTTTCGCGGGTCGCAATAGTTGATCATAAACAAAAAATGCGCAGCAGTACCGTCAAGAAACCCTTGTGGCAGCGGTTTTACTTGGATATTTTATTCTTTGGCGTTGCTTTGTATGGGCTATATACCTTTAATAATCAACGTGAAATTATGGCTGCGTTAGTACGTGATGCGGAGTCTGTCGACCCACTGCTGTTTATCAGTTCATCCTTATTTATTTTGGGCGCGGGGCTTTTGGCTCTTCGCTTGTTTCCTTACCTGGTTAAGCTGGTATATATGCTGGGGCGCCGGTTTTGGTCGCCTCAAACCTATGCGGCTTTGCTAAAGGTCGTGCGTTCTTCCGGTGAAGAGCAGTTTATTATGATTTTCTTGGTGCTTACGTTGGCCGTTGGCATTTTTAGCTCCCATGCCGCACGTACAATAAATACAAATAACAATCACAGAATACAATATCTAGCCGGCGCGGATTTAATGTTTAGGGAATTTTGGCGCAACAATATCCCTCAAATGACTGAGGCAGAGGCCGAGATGTACGGTATCCGTATGCCAAACCAGGTGGTTTACTTCGAGCCGGATTTTGAGCGCTTTACACGGTTTGACGAAGTAGACGCTTTAACCCGGGTACAGCGTCACATGGTTCGCGTTGTGCATCCAGCAATAGACAATATACGGTTTATGGCTATCGAAACCAATACATTTGGCGAAACAATTTGGTTTAGGGATGATTTGCTTCGCATACATATCAACCATTTCCTTAATGTTTTGGCCGAAAACCCCGACGGTGTGCTGTTAAGCTCTAATTTTAAAACAGTCCATGGTTATGGGCTTGGGGATTTTATAAACGTACGGGATGGTTACAACCATACGGCCAGGCTGGAAATAGTAGGCTTTGTAGATTATTGGCCAGGGTATGCACATTTTGAGACCGAAAATATCCGGCTCCGCCCAGGCGAAACCGTGCAGGTAGAAAGATTTTTGGCGGTAGCCAACCTGGGGTATATACAGTCTATGTGGGGTGTGCTTCCGTATCAAATATGGATGCGCACAAACAGCCCTACAAACCAATTTTTTTATGATTTCCAGGCCGAGAATGATTTGCGTATATTAGAATTTAGCGACAGTAATGCCGCCATAGTAGAAAGCCGTGGTGACCCTATTTTGCAGGGAACCAACGGAGTGCTTACAGTAAATTTTATTGTTACGCTTTTGATATGCTTTGTTGGGTTAATAATATATTGGGTATTGTCAATCCGCTCACGGGTGCTGCAGTTTGGGATATTTAGGGCAATGGGTATGAGCATGGGGCGTGTCATGGCATTGCTTATTAACGAGCAGCTGCTTATAACATTTACCTCTATTGGCATAGGGACAGTGGTTGGCATAGTTACGGCACACTTTTTTGTGCCGCTTATACAAATCTCTTACACAGCAGCCCAGCAGGTAATACCCCTTGCGATAGTTATCGAAGCACAGGATTATAGGAACCTATTTGCAATCATAAGTGCCATGGTTATACTGTGTTTGGTGATTCTTGGTGTGTTTATAATGCGGATAAAGATTGTGCAAGCGCTTAAGCTTGGCGAAGACTAGTTTACCCAGCAACCTCCACAAGGTGGCTACCAATATACCCAGTTGCCCCGGATGGTGAAATTACACGCATCCAATAAAGCGTTTCCACATCCATGTCGGCAACATAGTAGCCCAAGTATGTTAATAAATCGTCGCCCCATAGCATTTCAATTACTGTAGTACCGGCGGTGCCAGGGCCGCTTCTTAAGCGGGCACCTTCCCGTGCTTCTTGGGTCAGGGCCAGGCTAACCTGCGCTCCAGCCTGGAATTGCCCTGGACGTATCATGCCGGGGACGTAGGCATTGTCAACAGAGGGCCTTTCATTGCGCTCTGTATAATCGTTTGCATCCGTGTCATCTGTTTCAGGATAATTGTTAATATAATCTTGTGCATTGGCTTCGCCCGAACCGGTGGCACTACCGTTTGCCGCCCAGACCGGCGCAGTGTATTCCTGGTTAATACCAAAGGCAACGACCCATAGGGCGGCAATCAGCCCGGCGCTAATCATCATCTGGTTGCCAAACCTGCGTATGCGCCCATGACGTGGGGTGCCGTTGTGCTTGTCATTAGACAGTACTGCACGGTTACGCTTTACCCGGTCTGTCAGCCGCAGGTACAGGCCCGAAAACCGTGGGTTGCCCTTAGAGTAGTAGTGGATATAAATCCATTCTTGCACGGTTTCTGTAATTAAAAAATTCCAGGCGCGCAGCAAGATATTAGTGTAAATCAACACTACAAATGGCCCAACCACATATTTAAAGGCCAGCGCCGCTATATAGATAATGAGCCATAGCATCAATACAAGCAGTACGGTACGTGCAAGGAAATTGATGTGTAGCCAATCGGCAAATAATCTACTATATATGCCTTCCATCCGCTGAAAGGATGATTGTATCCAAGTCATTTAGAATCTCCTTTGTCTTTGGTTTGTCCAAATTATGCATAACCTACGTATAAGAACCCGCGCATAGGCGGCAATTACTCTAGATAATAGCGCAAATTCTAGGATTCTGAAAGGGGTATTAGAAAGATATGAGAGCAGTTGAAACGTCAACGGCATTTATGATTATACAAGAGAGAGGAAGATTACATGAACCCACTATACGAATCTCAAGCCCGCATAACATACTATGACTTAGATTTCCGTGGGAAAATCAAACTATCGGCTTTGCTGCGTATGGTACATGTAGCTGCCGACACAAATGCCAAATCCCTAGGCGCCGGCTATGATGTGCTAGCTCCGCTGGGTATGACCTTTGTATTGCAGCGGTTTGGGGTAGGCATCGCTCGCATGCCTGCCTATAATGAAGACGTAACCATCCGCACATGGCCGTCAGATATCTCAAAAGGTACCTTCCTAAGAAGAGGGGATATGTACGACAAAAACGGCATAAAAATAATGGAATGGGCCAGCCTGTGGCTGCTTTTTGACATCAACTCCCGGCGAGTACTTCGGCCAAGTGCACTGCCTGTCTCGCTTTCCGGGTTGGGTGATGAAGGCGTTAAGATAATGCCCGAAAAATTAACGCTACTTGATAACTTTGGTCGACCATTTTCGCACTACAGCCATACGGTAAGCTACCGCGATGTGGATACCAACATGCATATGAATAATAGCATCTATGGCGACTTAGTAGGCAACGCAATATTCCCCGAGTCTGAAACCACAATATCAAAACCCGATTGGAATCAAGTACAAATTAATTATTTAGCTGAAATACGCCTTGGCGAAGAAGTAGATGTAAGAGCCAGCCGAGACGGAGATAGCTATATGGTTATAGGTGAAGCCGGTGGGCGTACAGCTTTTATCGCGCGGGTCGACTAGAACATAGGGAGAAAGAAAGCGCTTCTTCGTGGAAGAAGGAAAGCACTTCTTCCTACCCTATCATCATTTGAGCCGCGTATAACATCATAAACCCGGGCGCGCCAAGCAAACCAACAACAAGCGCGGTAACAGCGTTAATGCCGACAGTAAGCCCAAAACCTGATAGCATCAGGTTAAACACCAGCATGCCCGCAACCCCTATAGCCATATTGCGTAGTACCCTAATAAGCCAGCCAAATTGGCGGGTATACAGTAAGTAAGCTAAAAAACCCGCACATAAGGCCAGCATCAGCCACATGATAGAATCCATGTTATCACCCCTTTTACTGCATTATTTTTTGTTAAACGCGCTAACGATTTCGTTCTCTTTGCATAAATCAAGGAAATATTTATGCCTTAGGGAAGCGGCTTTTAACTCGTAGATAAGGCAGTCAACAAGTATTTCTTCGGTGACATGGTCGAAACAGCTATGTATTAGCGCCATGTCTTCGACTGCCTCGTTGAGGGCTGTTAGAATATCTACGTCTTCGGGGCTAAGCTCCCGGGCTTTAGCTTTTACCTTTTCTGCACCGATTTCTACCATGCCGGTACCGATTCGTGTTGTCCAATGGGGCTTTGTAGGTGCCATATCGGGAGATACTGGGTACGCAATTGATTTTGCCATAATTACCTTCTTTCCTGGCCGCAAAATAGTTGGATATTAACAGTCCAAAAGCCTTTGACCGTAGGGCTAAACCTGACAGAACTCATGATTAGCTCTAAGACGAACTGTATATATGTAATGATAGTCAAAACACAGCCATATTATTCCATGTATTGGAAATTATTTGTTTGAATCTTTAATCTATAAATTTTATTGACAAACCCATATGCCATATGATATCTTAACCACTGCCGCTAGAGAGCGGTATGTTCCTGGGTGTGGCGTAGCTTGGTAGCGCGCTAGACTGGGGGCCGTGAGATCGTAGGTTCGAATCCTATCACTCCGACCACATTTGTTAGATATTATGGACAAGTTCCGCTGTATAAGCGGGCTTGTCCATTTTTTGTTTTCCCACTATTGGACAAGTTATATTGATTATATGGCATTTCAGGCCACTAGATTATTTGCCACTTTTGGGGGTGGTCTAGTGTTCTAATTCACACCCTCATTTCATAATTTTTATGGGGTGATAAACTATGAGAAAGAGAATCAATCTGCAAAAACAAGTGGCAAAAATGTCTTTCGATTCTGCGTTTGAGCAAATGCTACGAATCAAGAGGAATCAAAACTTGGCAGACGACACTATTACTTATTACGAAAATACAAGAAAGGCATTTATAGAATTTTGGTCGGGGGATAACCTGTGCGAAGAAATCACACTTGCAACAGTTGAAGAGTATATCCATTACTTGTTGAACCTATCTTGTCAAGGGTAATTTCATAAAAATATTTCAACACGAAAATATCAAATAGGATTACCAACTTAAAAACCCCACCAATCGAAAATTTTTCGCTTGATGGGGTTTTTAAGT
>Ga0123355_10000541_pt1 | contig 50791 bp, 63 predicted proteins | sample TergutEmb28metaG_3_FD_89872 | JGI IMG/M metagenome (GOLD analysis project Ga0123355, IMG submission 89872) | Embiratermes neotenicus P1 segment gut microbial communities from Petit-Saut dam, French Guiana - Emb289 P1 | ecosystem: Host-associated > Arthropoda: Insects > Digestive system > Gut ... | reverse complement strand
CATCTATCGTGACCTCGTGCGGTAGATTAAAACTAAGTTTTAGCCTGTCAAAGTCCATGTCGTAATCGTTAAACTCTGGCGTGTATAATCCTATCGTCCACTTCTCGCCTCGCTCGTTAAGAAAATCCACCCTCTTGAGTGGCTCTCAAACTCGGGTGGATACTCTACTCTTATGGCAGTGGATAAATTTTCGCCTGCTATAAGTTTATGGCGGTTTGCCATTTCTACTTGGTTTCTTCGGTTACTTAATAACCGTATTTTAATTTGTGCCATGAATGGCTACCTCCTTAATTTTTAATTTTCCATTCTCAATTCTCAATTTTTTTACACCTCCCATCCTCCGTTGTAGATTACTGTTCCGCTAATATTGCCAAAGACAGCCGTGTTTTGCCCACTGCCTCCAAACATACCTGCTATACTAATTACGCCTGCTGTTGAAACCGTGCCTGTCACTGCGCCCGAAACATTTATGAGTTCTGGCCATTGTGACATTGCTTGTCCGCTTAAATTTGCATTCGCCCCTATCGTTACAGCAGCTCTCGGACGGTAGCCAGATGGGACAGTTCCACTTGTTCCTGTGCCGTTAAGAATAACAAAATTGCCTTGACGGCGAACTGTGCCATTCCCACCAACAATAGCGGCGGTAGTTATATTTAGGGCTGACCTCGCTGCCCTGTCGGCGTATTCGGTTGTAGCGACACGGGTTGAATTATTGCCCTCCGCCTGTGTTACGCCCGTTACGGCAGTTTGAATAGTGCCTGTTAAATTAACGGCGTTTTCTGCGTGTAAAATGCGATTAAGCATATTGCGCTGACTTGTAATTGTGATTGTGCGGTTAGAATTTATCTGGCACAAAAACAGCGGTATCTGGTGTATGCCGCTCGCTGCTATACTAAGATTATCTTGCACAAGCGGTATGTTATTGCTTGTCGATTGGTTGCTTGCTCTTATACTAAAGCGGTGCGGTGTAACGGATAAATTGACTTCTGCAAAAACTCTTGCAAATTGTGCCGAGCCTGTCGGGAAAGTAAAGTTGAGTAATGTCGGACTGTCGCTCATGCCAAAATACCCATTTACATAGGCTAGTCCTGCGGCTATGCTCACGCCCCTATCGGTTGTGGTGGCTGCAAAGTTTGCTCCGCTGCTACAAACGCCTCCTGCGTTTTGGGCTAGATACGCATAAATCGCTGCATCAAAGCTAGGTAAAATCTCGTTATGCCCCGTGGCTGGGTCGCCCAAGCCTTTTAAGAAAAATCCCATAAATATTTGTCATCCTCCATTGCATTATGCCCTACGGGCGTATTGTCGTTGATTAAATATCTTCATTCGGTCGGTAAAGCAAATCCTGCCTTTGCCGAATTGACAGACATAAAACGGGTCATCACTTCTAAATTTTATGCCCGTAAAGATTGTGTCGTAGCTCCTATTTTCGTACACTATTTTTACTTGGTCGCCATATTTGAACTTTCGTGCAGGCACCATAGTTTGCTTTTTGGCTAGGCGCACTTGCACATAATGATTATAAATATTACCTTGAATTTCGCTCTTTGCTAATTCCTGCATAGTGTAGCCCTCACGAATTGCCTCGATTGCATCCCATTCTACATAACGGGTGCTTACGGGGAAAAGGCGGTTAGCATGTGCTTGGTTGGTTGTGATTGTGTTATTTTGCAATAGAAAAAATGTGCCTGCTATTACGCCTGTATCCTTGTTGAACAATATTGCTCGGTTTTCTCTCGGCAACTCTTGACTATCAAATTCGGGTTTACTTAGGGCAATATTATCTTTTAATAATAATCCTGCCGTGTCGTTTTTTATAATATCCACCACTATGCGTTTGTTAGCAAAATCTATGTCGCAACTTATATACACATTATAATGGTCAAAACACCATTCAATAAAATACAGCATATCTATGGTGTCGCTATCGTCAATCCATACGGCATCAAGGTTTTGCCCAAAGGTGCGTATGGTTAGCGGTAATCTGCGTAGCGTGTCGGTGGTGTTTATAAAGGCGTATTCTATTAGCACTCTCAAGCCCTGCACGGCATCAAATCTCTTGCCGAGTAGTGCCGTCCAGTTGAATACATTAAGAACGCTGTCATTAAACAACTCTTTCATGTGCTTGAATTGGATGCGAAGTTCCGTGTTGTCTATGGCCGTTATTACGCCTAGCACCACCAAATCCACGCCCATAGATATGGCTAAAATATCGCCTTTGAATCCTCGGCTTTCTTGTACTATCCGCATAGTGCTGTGGTTGTTGCACAAGTAATCTAAATCCACATCATACGACCTAACCACTCCGCTGTCTCTTAACTCGAGCGTTAGGCGGTCATAAATTTTATATCGTGTTATCATAATAATTCCTTTTCGAGATTATAACAGCTCTCGCATCTCGCTGTAGCTTAAAGTAATACGGCCAAAATTTGCATTTGTCGCAGAGGCTAGAAACCAACTTGTTCCGCTTGGTATGTTTATAAAATTGGCAAACGCATAATCCGCCTCGCCTGCGTTGTAGACATCTTCACGGATAAGGTTATGTCCGCTAATTGTGTAAAGGCTCGCCTCCTGCCGTGCTGGGTCGCTATCAACTATAAGGTGTTGATTAGCCCCAACTGTAAGATGGTATTTTGCTTGCGACAAAATCTCGCCATTGCGGATTAGTCTAAAAAGCGGCGTATCCGTTATGCCCTCCGTGCGTATTCTTGCTCCTGTGGGCAGTCCGTTATTAGTTATCTCGACAGCCATGTTATTTGACCCACCGAAAAAATACGGATAAACATAAGGAAAAGTTAGGGGCGTACCCGTTCTTGCAAGTTCTAGTGTTATCTCTATGTCTTGCTTCCAACGACTAAGAGCCGTAAAAATAATTGGTATTCTTAAAGCGGCATAGTGCCTATCTATCTCTTCTTTTCTAAGGTCGGTTATAATGACCTCTTTGTACCACGGCGTATTATTCGGCGTGGTATGATTAGTGCCGTCTGTGCTGTAGCACAATTTTAACGGCGTTGTCGTATTGACATTGCCTATAAAATCTACAAAGCGGCTGAAATGCTCATACCCCGAAAACACCAAAACGCCTTGAATATTTTGTGTTTGAGTGGTTATGTTTTCTATAAAATAAACATTTTCTACACTAAAACTATTTACTCGGGTACGAATACCTAAGCCCTGCGGTGCGTACATAAAATTGGCGTTTGGGGTTGCCTCGCTGCTACTTGTCAAATCCCATACTGCTCCGCTAGCGTTGACTAGCCAAAATCTTCTTAGTTGCTTTGGCATACTTTATTTATTTGACGAATTAGAAACAAGCAATTCAAGGCGGCTGCGGAAGTCTTGAGGGCGCGTATATGTAATACGCAACCGAAAGAAGTCGTAAAGCCAACGCAGAAGTGCGCCGTTTATAATCCGTCAAATTTTTCCTCCTAGTTCTTTATTTATTCTCTCTGCCAAAATATCCGCTACAAGCTCGGCGTTTTCTTGGCTTATGGCACTATCGCCTCTGGCATCTATAGTTACATTTACATCGGCACTGGTGCGGTTGTGGTTTTGCGAAACTTGATTAGTATTGTGTGCCACATTTGCGCCCAAATCGCCATACGCATTACCCAAGCGATTAAGCGAGCCTGTTTGTCTATCCATTGTGCTAGATAATTCTCTGCTCCTGCCTGTAAGGAAAGCAAAGAGCGTTGCAAGTATTAGTATTACTGCCGCTACTGCTAGCAATATTGGTTGCAACGGCATACTTGCTGCCGAGAGCATTTTGGCATTTATCGCCGCCTTTTTCTTGGCGATTGCAATTTTGCGTATGATTAAAGCCACACCTTTTCCGAGTGCTATGAGCTTGGGCAAAAACATAACCAAGAACAAAAGGAATATCATAAATCCTTGCTGAAACGGCGACATACTTGCAAACCAATTAGCGATTGTCGTCAAGATTGGCAAAAGAAAATTGACAAGCAAATCCGCTAGGGCTTGAATAAGGGGCAGTAGCGCTGTCGCTAACTCTGCCCCTGTCATTATAAATTCCTCTCGCACACGCTCCCACTCGGCTTGTATCGCCCGTGCCGCCTCCGCCTGTTCTTCGCTAATAATGTTGGCTTTTTCCTGCTCGTATCTTAACCTCTCATACTCTTCGATACACAATTCCAAAATCTCTATTATGTGTATCGCCTCTTCGCCAAATAATTCGTACGCTAGGCGGTTTCGCATTTGAATATCTTCCATCTCACGAAGTGCTGCGATTACCTCGTCATACACATCAGCGAGCGAGCGTGTCCGCCCCTCGGCATCTCGGCTTGCTACGCCTATGTGAGTGAGTATCCGCTCGTAAGCGATACCCGTGCCAAGCGTTATGCGATTGAGGCGATTATTTAGTCGGTCTAAACTGCGATTGAAATTATCTGCACTACCTGTAACTTGAGCGAATACTCCCCGTTTGCGTTGCAGGCGTTCTATGCACATATCGTAGGCATCTGCCATGTCGGCTAAGGTCGTGGCGTGGCGAGTAAAGGCCGTTATTGCTCCTGCAACAACGGCGACTAAGCCCATTGCAAGACGAGAAAATGTTTGTGCCGCTCTTTGAGCTTGTTGCAGACTGCGTGTAACTTTGTTAAATTGATTAGCCAAGCGGTCAACCTGCGCCCGTTGCACATTACGGAGTTGGGCATTAAATCTTTGCAGTTGCAACTCTGCCGCCTGCACACTTGCCTCTATTTTCTTAAACTCCGCCTCGGTAATGTTGCCCTGTTGCAACTCCCGATTAGCCTCCGCTTGGCGTTGTTTTAATAATGCCACCTGCTGTGTCGCTTGCCCAATTTGTTGCCCCAAAGCACGCATCTGCTGTGCGGCGACCTGCGTATTGCGTGGGTCAAGCCGTAGTGTGCGGTCAAGTTCCTTAGTCTTTTTGGTACTCTCTTTTATGCTTTGGCTTAACGCCCTAACCTTATTATCTATCTCGGACAGACTCCGCCCGACCTTTGTTGCCATCCTCTGTCCTCCTCATTTTTGGCATAGAAAAAACGGCCTCTAAAAGAAACCGTTTAGTCTTGATTATTGTGATTTGTTTTATGTTCTTGCTAGTAATTCTTTTTCTACAAACTCTCTTGTAGCTGTGCTAGTTTCGTTTGTTACTAAAAACTCAAAACAACTGTATCTGCACTTTTGATAATGCTTGTCTATCGTAAAATCATAGCCCAAGCATTTTGGGCTGCATCCGTTTTGCGTTAAACGCTTGCACTCATTTGCGTTGTCAATTTCTGCGACCATTGATGCAGGCAATGTGTTTAGAAAATCTCTATAATTGTCTAAATGCTCGCCATATATACGCACAAGCAAGCCTTGTGGTTTTAGTAACAAGTTTATAAGTGCCTTAGGTGGCTTGCCGTATTTGTACGAGCCTAATAGCCCTGTCTTCTTTTCTTCAAAGGTGCTTTTGCATTTGTGCTGCATTAAAAAGTTATTTAACTCTTCAACAAACGCTAACTGCTCGGCATTTAATTCCATTATAAAATCTTGATAGTTCATTACTCCTCCTTATTCAACCATCAAGCACCAACGCAAGCCGTACTTGTCGATTAAATCGCAAGAGTGCGTTGTCCATGGTCTTGACTGCAACTCCCCAATTATTTGAGCATCTTCCTTGATTATGTTATAAGCACTTTCAAGTTTAGCGACATCTTTTTTATCATACATTAAGCAAAGTTGCATAATATTGCCTGTGTTTACTTCGCCTGTAATCGCACCACCTTCTTCTGCACCTTCGCCATTGCGTGCTGCTAGCCAAAAACTTGTACCTCTACTAACTCTTATTTCTGCCAAGCTATAAGTGCCGTCTTTATTTTTGTAGCTTTCGCCAATAGTTGCGTCAAACGCTTTTTGATAGAATGCAATTGCTTCTTGCAAATCGTCTACATAATTGAATACTTTTAATTTCATATTTTGCTCCGCGCACTTTTTGTGCAATATTAGTATAACAAAATAAAAAGTAAAAATCAAGCTAATCAATAGCCTTTTCTGCCTCTTCTTCAAATCGTTTAGCGATTCTATCGTCCATGCCTCGTAGGGTGCGAATTGCTTTACTAATAAACCGTGTGCCTTTAATTGTGCTTGAGCCAAAGTTTAATATGTTGGCTATTTTTTGGTGTGGTACGCCTGCTTTGTTATTGCCTGCAAATTCTAGGCGGTAGCCGTACCAGTTGTGGCGGTTGGTTACTTCTACTTTTTGCAAGCTACGCACCAAGTCGCCATATCGGCGTGGGGTTGTTTTGAATAATTGCTCTCTAAGCGCCTCCGCCTCTATGTCAACCTGCTGCATTATCACTTCTTTACTTTTGCCTGCCATGTCACCTATGCTCTCTAGGTATTCTATAAGTTCTTTGGTTACGCCGTCCATTAGCCTCGCATCCTCCCAAGTTTTGTTAGCCCTGCTAGATTCATAGGTGGCGACTTAGTTCCGCCTCCTGCTCCTCCGCTACTCTTTAGTGCCTCGGCATCAATCTTTGCCGAATACGCCACTAAATCGTGTAGAACATTCAAGCCTAAATCTGCTATATTTACGGCAAGCCCACACTTAATAGAAGAATACAATAGTTGCGTGGTAAAGTCGCTATCGTTAGTTTTATCGGGGAACGCCGCTATTTGCGACTGTTCCCCGTTGGCTTTTTTGAGGCAACAAAAAGGCTTAAAAATTCTAGCACATCGGATATGATTTGTGGCTCTGTTAGAAAGTGTGGCGGTATACCCATAATAAGTTCGCCTATATCTGGCTTGTTTGGGTACTGTGCTGTAGCCATTAGGGCGGCTATTAAATTAAGGATAAACTCGGTGTCAAAAGATATTCCGCCAAGGTTTTCTAGCGTTATATCGTTTGGGTCGAGTTTGACTGCCTCGCTGTTCTTTTGGGCAAAGGTTACTATATCATTTAGCAGGTCTTTACCAAAGTAAGATTTGTATAATATAAATGTAAAGGCATTGCCCACGAGTTTAATCTCGTGGTCGCCGTCTTTTAGGGTTTTTACTAGACCGTATTTTTGCATATAATTCCTCCGTGTTATGCAGGTGGTACTGTCATATCTGGCACATAGATAATGTCTTGCACTCGTTGCCAAATTGCAGTGTTCATTGCACTGTTTAATATTGTGTAGGTTACTGTATCGGGTTGATTGTTTGCCGCCGTATAGCGATATGGATACACCTTTACATTAAGAGTTAAGTCTCTTATCGCTGTGCCATCAAAGGAAATTGTCGCAAGTGCAGGCAGAGCAAAAACAGCACGATACATCGTGAATAATGATTCGCTACCATCGCCGACCGAACTGTAAAATCCAAAAGCGAGTTCCTTTGTTTTTGCTGTTGACTTGATTACTACTGCACCATTGGCATCGGTAGAAACATCGAAAAATTTATTGTAAACTGCAAAAGGCAGTACGGCAAATTTGACTGTACCCTCGCCCATAAGTGGCGAAGATAGTCGCACAAAACTCGGGTCGTCATCTGCGGATAAATCCGTTACCTCGCTAGTAAATTCTATCGCCACCTCCATAAGCCCCTCGTGGTATTCTTTTGTGCCAAATGTGCCGTTTGGGTTAAGCGTGGCGGCGAAAAATCGCCGATTGCCAACTTCGTATAATTGGCTTGTGTTTGTTGAATTACTCAAATAAATTGTTCCTCCATTTTTAATATAGTTTGTGTAGTGTGAGTGGGTAGTGAAAAAGTTGCGTATTTTCTTCGTACTGCTCGTCCGCAAACTCCACTTCAAATCTTGCCTCGTCAAAAGCGGTTTCAAGTCTATCTAGCATTTTGTGGTTTGCCTCCGACTCAAAAGAGCGTTTTGAAAAAATATCCACAGCAAGCGTAACCTCACGCAAAAAGGTTTTGTCGTCTGCCCTCTCAGCGGTGTCGCTAGACGGGATATGCCAAGTAACATAAATGTCTTTTTGCCGTGCTACTGGGTCACGCACCACGCCTCGCCAAAAGCAAGGACGGGTTTCGTTTTGCAGTTGCTGCGCCTGTAAGGATATGCCGTCTAGCAGTCCTGCCGCTCGTAAGGCTATTCTTATGTCTTCTCTGGCGAGCTTGCGTGCTGTAATGTTTTTCATGTTGCCTCCTGTTCTAGCGGTGTAGATGCAAGCAAGACAAGGAAACTGCGGCTTTGCGAGGGGGCGCGTACTTTATGTACGCAACCCAAGCAAAACGCAAAGTTGACGAAGTATTGCGTAGCATATACGCCGCTAGAACTCCTCATATTCCACCTCGTCAAAACTCGGCGGCGACACCTCTTCCGCCCGTATCTCTAGGTCTGTCTTGTTGTACTCGTATGGGTCTATGGATACCACTTTGTAGGTAGTGCCGTTAAACTCTATATACAAGTCAGTTGTTATTTTAGGGCTAAACGCTACAACAAATTTTGCCGTTTCATTAGACTGTTTTTGCCGTGCTTGCAACTGCTCCGCTCCACTTAGGTGTCGAGCATACGCCCACAACCCTGCCGCCTCTTCCGTATGCAAGTAAGTCTTGAAAACTTTCTCAAAACCCCACACAGCCCTTGTAGCGGTCTTAAACAACGCTATCTTTTTGTCTTTTTGGTATCTTGGTCGCTGTTTCAACTAAAACACCTCCCGTCTAAGTGATTGCAGCATCGTGCGTAAGGCTTTATCTAAGAACGCCATGTCGGCGGTCTCTCTGTGCGTAAACATATACGCCACACAAAATTTGATTGCCTCTTTTACTAAGTGTGGCAAGGGGTTTAGTTTAGCAATCTTGAATCGCAAAACGCTCTCAATAAGTTCTCTCGCTGTTTCAATTTGAGAAAGTAAGAGGGGGTCGTTATGACCCCCATCTACTCCCAAATAATCTTTTACTTCTTGCAGTGTCGGCATTGCCACCTCCTAAGAATTAAACCTCTCGTTAGTTAATACTGCGATTATCGTGCCGAGCGTTGTCGCATCGCCTCCGCTTGAGATAGATAAATACACGCTGTCTAACTCGTGATGGGCAAGTTCTCTTGCGGCAAAGACGATTTTATTCTCGGCGTTGTCGCCTATGCGTATTTCTGTTGTGCGTAGCAGGATTGGCTCGCCCTCGCCCTTTATGCCATACACGCTAGCGGTCAACGATTGCACTGTTCCCTCGCCTGTAGCAACAACAAAATGTGCCGCCTGTCCGCTATCTAGCCTTATAGGGTCGGTTTCAATTTCTGCATTAAATATTGTGCTTGGGTGTTCTAGCACCCGTATATCTAAATTCCGTATAATTGCCATTATGAATTTCCTCCTGTTCTTTTAGCTAGGGTTATAAACGGCGAAACCGTTGCATCGCCTTTGTATGGCTTGAGTGCTTTGTTCCAAACGGGTTGCCCGTCTACTCGGTAGATAAACCTAAACACTGCCTCGTCATACAAAAATCTTACATGGATACTGCTTGCCGTGTTGATTCCGCCTTTGTCGATTAGTAGGTATTGAGATAGGTCGGCTAAGATTATGTCGCCAACCTCGCCTAGCTCGGCACACTGCTCAAGTGCTATTACGGGTCTACCTAGTAGCGTTCCATACGGAGCATTTGCCATAGAGCCTGCTGGGATATACACGGGTTTGTCGCCGACAACTAGCGTATAAAGTAGCGGCTCGATTTCGGGATTGACAAACCACACGGCGTTGCTCCTTGACCTACTCCACATCCTTGACCACATCTTGACGATATTCTCGACAGTGATTTTTGCCGTTTGATTTTTCTCTTTGTCTACTTTTACAAGTGCATCACTGTTAAGGATACCAAGCGGTTGACCTGCTCCCGTGCCTCGCAAGATTACATCATCCATCTTAAAGCCAAACTCGTCTGCGAATCCCTCTTTAATAACTTTTTCTAAAGCTGCCGCATCTTGCAGTAGTTCGTCCGTTACATAGCATAAGCCCGTTAATTTTTTAAGGCTTAGTTCCATCTGCCTAAACTTAGGTTTGCTTGCAGAAAACTGGTCTGCCTCGTTTTCCCAATATGTGCTTAATCCTCCCCACCTTGAGCCGTTGGCACGACTTATCTCGTCTATGGCGTTTATCTTAATGCTGTTTGCATTAGTGGTGAGCGGTATCTTTTTGCACCTGCTTGCTAGTATGCCTGTATCATAAGTGCGTTTTAGTAAGTCTTTTACAAAATCAGTTTGTACTAAAAAACCACCATCACTAGGATTGGTGGCATTAAGTCCGCTTGCACTTCTTGTTGTAAGGCGAGTATCAATTTTAGACCCCGGCTGACTTGCACGATATACTGCCATCATCTGGTCGCCTAAGTTTCTAAAGCTGCGTTCATCCTTTTTGGCAGGGTCGGCTTTGGGCGGAGCATCGTCTTCTTCTTTGGCTTTTTCTTTGTCGTCTGCCTCTTCCGAGTTTTCTTCCTCCGCTGTTATGTCGGCACTGTCAAAATCTTTGATACAATCAAGCAATTTTTTGTACTTGTCTATCTCGACCTTGATTTTATCTAATGCCGCTATGTCTTCGTCCGTTAGCTCTCTTTGTTCGGATTTAGACAAAATGTTTTTGCCTCTTAGTTGGGCATCTTTTAATCGTGCCACAATTTCTTTTCTTTTCAATTTTTTATTCCTCCAAAATTGCTCTTTTTAGAGCTTCTATTTTTTGTTGTTTTAGTTTTTGCTTTTCAGCATTTTCTTGGGCGTTCTTTGCCGCCTCTTGTATTAGTTGGTTTTGGCGTGTAGCGTAAACGCTCCGCACATCGCACTCGGTGGCAGGATACGCAGGAAATGTTACGGGGCTAACATCATATAACTTAACCTTAATAAGCTCCCGTACATCTGCACCCTCTGCGGCGTACCACTTATCGAGTATCACGGCAAAGCCAAAACTCATAGCATCCACATCGCCTCGCTTGATACTTGCAAGCAAATCTTTTGCCCACTGTGCCTTTGGTGGCTTGATTTTTACATATAAGCCACGCTCGTCTTCGAGTAGTTCCAGTGTGCCTGCCTTGTTACGACCAAGAACATAATTGGGGTCGTGGTTAAAAAGTGCTTTTATATCGTCATTGGCGATACTCTCGGCAAAACAACCTTTTACCACTTTTTCTCTAAACGGCAACTCGCCCCCGAGTGTTTCGCTCCAACTGTCAAAAACGCTTGCATAACCCTCTATGTGGGTGTCTTTGCCCTCATTCTCGCCGACACGCAGTTCTTTTAGTGTCATGGCTCGCCGCTCTAGCGGTTGCCCTCGTATGTTATTTTGATTACTCATTTTTTTGTAAAAGTTCCTCCTCTTTACATAATCCATTTTTAGATGCCGACAATTCCGACACCATATTGCCATTGACCAAAAATTCATCGCCTCCATTTGATATGCGATTCATATCCTCTAACGCCCGTATCTCGTTGGCACTCATCCACCCGTTTTGACGAGCGGTGGCGTAGCCCTGCATACGGCTGTTAAAATCCCCACGCAATAATCCGTCTACCTTAAACTTAGGGCTGTAGATTGTACGCTCGGTGTCGGTTAGGAGTGAACGGCGAATTGCCTGCTCGATACGCACCAGCCACGGGCGAATCGTGTGAACAACAAAATCTATGCTTTGGTGTTCTATGTTGCTAAAGGTGGAGCGAGATAGGTCGCCTATCATGTGGGGCGGCACTCTAAAGATACGGCAAATTTCAGTTAGTTGAAATTGCCTTGTCTCTAAAAATTGGCTATCGTCTGGCGACATTCCTATGCTTTTGTATGTCAGCCCCTCTTCTAATACTGCCACTTTGTGGCTGTTTGCCGTGCCTTGATAAACCTTATTCCACCCCTCTCTTATACGCTCGGGGTCTTTGATGCTGCTTGGGTGTTCTAATACTCCGCTAGGTCTTGCGCCCGACCCAAACCACCTTGCACCAAATTCCTGCGTGGCGAGTGACAAGCCCATCGCCTCTCTTGCGTAAGTTATGGGCGATACTCCTACAACGCCGTCAAATGTGAAAGCTGGTATGTGCAGGATTTGTCGTGGGCGGTACTCGATTGTTTGGCTAGTGTCTTCGCAGGTATAGCGGTAGCGTAAATTGCGACTGCTCGGCTCACGCACAACCTCCATCCGCTTTGCCTCTAGCGGAGTAAGCTCTACTATCTGCCCTTGCCTGTTCCTGCGGATATGGGCATAGGCATTGCCCCAAAGTAGCAGGTTTGTCATAAGCAGTTCCCTAAATGTAAAAGCCGACATCTCGCTATTGGGACTGTCGGCTAATAACGCATATAACGGATGGTGCTTAGCTTTTTGCTTGTCGCCATTTTCTTCTTCTTTGAGTAGTTTAAGTGGCAGGCTCGCCACAGTTTCGCTTATAACCTTTACGCAAGCATAAACGGCGCTAATCTTTAGTGCGGTGTCTTCGTCAACATTAACGCCTGCGTGGCTCATACTGCCGTCTACTATGTCTGCCCCTCGTATAAAGTCTTCAAGTTTAGAACTCCTGCCCTCGTGGCTCGGCGAGGCTCGTGTCCTCCGTTTCAAAAAGTTAAATAATCCCATATTAGATAATGAATAACCCCCTTGTGTTATAAACTGATTCGGTGTTCTTGGCGGATAAGGCTCGACTTAGTGCCATTATTAAGGAAATTGCTCCGTCTATCTTTTCGGTGGACTTTTCTTTGTCGGGCTTTATGTTGCCTGCTGGGTCGGTGCGGACAAATACATTGTCCATATTCCAACGCAAAACTTCGTGTCCGCCGTGAGCGATTTTGCCCTCTAGTGTGAGGCGCATAAGCTCCTTTGTTGGTGGCGACATATCTTTGTACCCTTGCCCAAACTCTACCATCGTAAAGCCTAAGTCTTCTAAGTTTTGGGCAAAGTGTCTTGCTCCCCATCTATCAAAAACAATTTCTTTTATGTTGTACTCTTTGCCCAAATTCTCAATAAACTTTTCTATAAAGCCATAATGCAGTACATTGCCCTGCGTTGTGTGTATTAGTTTTTTACGCTCCCATACATCATAAGGCACATGGTCTCTTCGCACTCGCAGGGCTAGCGTTTCTTCGGGTAGCCAAAAATACGGCAACACCTCAAACTTGCCTCCCTCCGTGTCGGGTGGAAAAACTAGCACAAGCGAGGTTAGGTCGGTGGTTGACGACAAGTCTAATCCTGCGTAGCACGCCCTGCCTCGCAAATGGTCTGGGCATACTGGATTGCTACATAAATCCCACTTATCCATCGGCATCCAACGCACAGATTGTTTTACCCATTGATTAAGCCTTAATTGCCTAAACAAGTTTTCCTCCGCTGGGTTTTCTTTGGCACTATTAAACGCTGTGCGGAGTTTATCTACATCTACTGTTGTGCCTAAACTAGGGTTTGCCTTTGCCCATATCGCCTCGCTAGTCCAGTCGTCATTGTCTTCTATGCCGTATATTACAGGATAGAAACTCGGGTCATTTTTCCTGCCTGCCAAAATATCTTTTGCTTTTTGGTGAACTTCCCAACATATAGAATTGCGGTCTGTGCCTGCTGTTGTTATAAGAAAATATAGCGGTTGTTTTCTCGCATCGCCAGAGCCGTGTAGCATTACATCGTACAAAGCCCTGTTAGGTTGAGCGTGCAATTCGTCAAAAATAACGCCGTGAACATTTAGCCCGTGCTTAGAATAACTCTCTGCCGATAATACTTGATAAAACGAATTTAACGGCTTATATACTATTCGCTTTTGGCTCGGGATAACTTTGCATCTTTTTTTGAGTGCAGGGCATTGGTCTATCATGCCAACGGCTACATCAAAAACGATACTTGCCTGCGCCCTATCGGCGGCACAGCCATAAACCTCCGCTCCGTGTTCGCCATCGCCACAAGTTAAGTATAGTGCAACGGCGGCTGCTAGCTCGCTCTTGCCTTGCTTTTTGGGTATCTCTACATAACTTGTGGTGTATTGGCGGTAGCCGTTGTCTTTAACTGTGCCGAATAACTCCCGTATGATTTTATCTTGCCAAGGGAGCAATTCAAAGTTTTTCCCGTGCCACACTCCTTTGGTGTGTTTTAATTGATTGACAAAAGCGACAGCCCTATCAGCCATCGCCTCGTTAAAGTTTGACTTTTTCAAACTATCGCCTCCTCTATTTTTATTCTATTACCCTAAACGCATCTACGCCGATTATAAGCCCCAAGCCCTCGCCGTTATCCCACCTTGCGTGAACAGTTCCGCTGTCGTCTACAAACTGCACTGTGGCTTTGTCGCCTGCCATAAGGCGAGTGTGTGGGTCTTGCATTTTTTCTTTTAGTTCGACCCTCGTGCCTTGTGGGTACAACTTTTTCGCCTCGGCTAGCAAGCCTTTAGTTAGTTGTGTCATTTTATGCCTCCGTTATAATTTCCGCTCCGCACCCCTCGCAGGTTTTGGGCGGATTATGTGGGCAGTAGAATCTAGTGCATCTTTCGCACTCTTCCCACTCGCCTTGTTGTATCATTTCATCTATGAGCGATTCGGGGCTTTGCCAGTCTACGGCATAGAAAATATATTCTGCCATACTAACGCTCCCGTTGCAAAGTAACAAAAAGTCTTCTCTGGTGTATGGCTCGTCATCAAGCTCTGGAATATAGCAAACCTTTCTAAACCGTTTATAAAACGCTCTCTCGTCTTTATACACCCATCCTTGCTCGATTGCCCCACGCTCGATAACTGCCTCCTTACCTCGTCTACGGGGTTTATACTTGCCTATCTTATAATACTTTTTCATAACCTTTGTTAGACTTGCAAAAGGGTGCTAAGCACCCTCTTGTTTTATAGTCCGCTGTCTGCGACCTCCTCTTTGGTTGCATGAGCGTTTAGAATTAAGCATTTTACAAAATCGCTCTTTTTCTCGGGCGGTAGTTCATCGCCCATATAATATTCTCGGTGTACCCGTTGGCTCTTCTTTATGTAGAAGTCGCCGTTTACATAGCCGAGTGTTGATAATACTGTTGTTGTCTGCGGTGGGCTGAAACCCCCTAACTCAATCGCCACAAGCATATTCGGGTCATAAGTTTTTAGCGTTTTTATAAGCTCGCCAACTGTTAATAATGGAAAGTTTTTCACTACGCTGCCACCTCCGTTCCATAGATTGTTTTGATTAAGTGTACCTCGCTTGCCACTAGGCTCGCTGCCTCTAACGGGCTTGATACTCCCAAGAGTGCCATTCTTGTCGGCACTATGTGGCTTGCATTGCATTTGTCGCAGGCTGTGCCGTTCTTTGCTATTGGGCTTGCGTTGTGTCCGTAGCCCTTGATTGTTTCGTTGCATATTGTGCAGGTTTTTGTTGTCATAATTGTATTGCCTCTCTTAATTTTTTCGCCCGACCCGAGCGTAGACATATCATGCCGCACGACACTTTTTAAGTCGAGGAATTAAACGGCATTATTTGAAGTTTTTTTAGATTTTTTTGTGGCTTAATAGCCGTCTTCATTAAGGATTTCTTTGCCCTTTTTTGTACGCACCTGCCCGTGCGAGGAAAATTCAATATGATAAAATTCCTTGCCGCTTGCCTCGCATTCGATACACTTCCAAGGATAATATACTCCGCCATCATCGACACCTATCATGCCAAAATCTAAAGCTGCCTTATCGCATAAAGGGCAACTGCCTTGCTGATTACTTTTTAATAATTTCGCCATGATTACCCTGCCATTAAGTATTCGTCATACTCGGCAACCTCCGCTTGTAGTCTCTCTTTTAGGTGCTTGCCTTTTACGCCCCATGTCTCGGCTTGAGCCTTTGTTGCGTAAATATAGCCGACCTGTCCGCTATCCCATTTGCAGTGAAACGGTGTTGTAGCCATTGTTATTCCGCTATGGTCATAAAGGTAGAGCGGCAAAAACGCTGCGACCTCTTTGGATTTTAAGAATTTGTCTAGTGCTGTTGTGTCCTTAAAATCGTGTTTGTCGCCTAAGTTGTATTTTCTATGAAAGCACACCATCGTGCCTAAATTATCCCACTCTCTAGGGCTAACTAATTCTTGGTATTCCATTTGTGCCTCCCTAATACTCGCTTGCAAATAGAATCGTTGTAATCGTCCTATCCACTTCGGTAATAATATACACCTTGCCTTTGCTTGTTTTGTAAACGGCAAACAGTCTTGCTCCGCTCTCTAGGGCATCGGTGTTTGCTTGGCAGTCCTCACTGCAAGTGTCGCCCCAGTCGCCTTTGAGATACTTTTGCATCGCCGACATAATCTCGCCTGCAAAAACAATGCACTCTTCTATCGCCACTGCCACACCCCGAGTTTGATACATATTGGTTTGGATTTTTCTATCCTCTAAAGTTATAGTAAACATAATTTGTCGCCTCCTTAAAGTTCGCTAAACAGCGAGTGTCCAAAAGTAGAGCGACAATCCTCGCACAAAAGGTCTGCATAAGTTCCCTCTGCGATATTGCCACAATACTTGCAAATGTGTTTACCTCTTGGCACTTTGGTGCAAGCCGTCCAGTTTGCATCTGGCTCATTGCGTTGCATCATCTCAAGGATTTGAGCTTCCGTCTTACCCTTGTCTCTATAATTGACAACGCCTATTTGCGTTTCGCTTGTTAAAACATATTTAGCCATAATTGCCTCCTAAAAATTTTTGTCGATATACATCGCCAGTGCTGTCTCTACAAACCTATCCATCATTTCTTGGGTGGTTGCAGGTGTCGCCATGTCCTTAGCAATTTCATAAAAATCTGCTTTGGCTGTCTCTAATTCTTGCATTTGCTTTTTTGTGTATAGCATTACTTTTTGCATAATGTTGCCTCTCTTTGCTCCTGCTCGGCAGGAGCATCATTATCATGCCGCACTGCGTTTTTTAAGTCGAGGAGATAAACGGCAATATTTGAATTTTTTTAGAAAATATTAAACTCATATTTTTCAATGTTGCTCTGCTTGACGGGCTTGCCTTTTAGGAATACTAGCACGCTCTGGCGCATCGGAGTTAAGACCCTTGTGTCGCTAAAATCTTCTAGGTAGTTTTTAAGCTCTGCCTCGCCTCCGCTACTCTTAAAAAAGATAAGAGCCTTTTGGTGCGTGTTGCCTACTTTTCTCGCCGCCTCAAATTGACGGCGAATACGAATAGGCAAACTGCCTAGCATCGTGATTAGCACAATTTCGTTATAATATTCTGCTCCTGCTCTCTTGCAAATCTCTACTGTGTCGCCTATAAAATTCCTATAGTTGCCGTCCTTATCTCTAACCTCGCCAACCACAACGGCAATAAATCCGTTGTCTTTTACCTTTGCGATTGCCTTAGACAAAATCGTTTCATACGCTTTTGAGAAGTCCTCATAACTCATATTACTAATATCTTTTTCGTCATCACTATATTGCTCAAGGTCAAAATACGGCGGACAAGTTAAGAGCATATCGTAGCCATCGTCTTGGATATGCTTATCTATTTCGGTGCTGTCGCCCTGTGTCCAGTTTGGTTTTTTGAGTGCCTCGCCGTATACATCGGTGTTGTGTGCCACAGCCTCATAGTTTTCTCTATTCGCCTCTACTTGGTCTTGGCTTAGGTCAACCCCATTATAACTCCTGCTTGTAAAAGCTGTTATTAAGCCTCTAACGCTGCCTCCTGCGAATGGGTCTATCACTCTTCCCCCTTTAGGGCAAAACCAATGTAGTAACACCTCGCATAATACTGGGTCAAAAATACTTGTGCCTGTTAGGCTTTTGCTATTCATTTTTATCGCTAAATCTAGTAAGCCTTGACCTAGTAAGCCCATCTCTCTGCCGTGTCCGCTCTGGATAATCTCGTGCCACTTTTTCTTGCGTTTTTGCCACTCGCCTTGCCTTGCATCCAAGATACTAAACGGCGGTACAATAAACTTATCTCGCAAACTTGGGTGTGCTGTGTACTGCTCGCTAACGCTTTGGGTCGGGATAAAATCAAAAGGCGTTAAATCCATTTTAAGCTCACTAAGCTCGGCGGCGAGCATATCCATATCCCACTCGCTCCACTCGGCGGACTTATTCTCAACAAGCCTAAATGCCTTTACCTGTTCGGGCGTTAAATCCTCCGCTACAACACAAGGTACGCTATCTAGCCCAAGTTTTGTTGCTGCCTTAACTCTTGTATGCCCTGCGACAATCTCAAAATTTTTGTCGATAATAACAGGCACTTTGAATCCAAACTCTCTTATGGTTTCAGCTAACTTATCCACTGCACCATCGTTTTTGCGTGGGTTATTTTTGTAGGGCTTTAGTTGCCCTAGCGGTATATTTTTAATCTCAATCATTATTTTGCTCCTCTAGTGGCTCGTGCGGTATGCCCACATAGTCCATCACTTTTCTAAGCCCCAAGCCCCCATCTTCAAAATCTCTTAAGCAATACTCATATTGCTTTGGGTGCGTGAGTGCCATTTTTTGAATGCGGTTAGGTTGTTTTTCTAGGTGGCAACCAAATAAACAAAACATACAGCCTGTGCGCTCGCACCCTGTTGTTGCTAGCCCTTTGTCCGTGTCCACCACCTCGCCGTATACTTTTGCTATGGGCAAATTATGGTATTTGATATACGCTAGAATATCTTCCTCCGTCCAAAAACTAAGGGGCGCACTTCTTGCCCGTTTGCCTGTAGTAAACGAATTGCACCCAACTTTTAGCCATCCTTGCGTTCGCACTCGGCTCTCTGCGGCAAGTGTGCCGACATACGGCTTTAGCCCTGTTTGCCTTGCGAACTTATGGAGCGGAGCTTCTTTCATGTGGTAGCAACAAATATTGCTAATCTTTAATGGTGCATCTTTTAGAAACTGCCATTTGCGATACAAGCCTTTTCTAAACTCGTTAGCGTTCTCGCTCAAGCGTTCCGCCGCCCACTCCTTGCCTCGGCGGTAGGCACACATAACGCCTGCTACATCTTTGCTAACAACTGGCACGCCGTGGTCGCCTATAACTTGTCTAAAGTTTTTCTTTGGGCGCAGTATCGTTACATTGTCGTAGGTCTGCACATGAGCCACAACCTCTGGGTACTCTAGCCCTGTGTTTACAAACACGGCAGGCACTTCGGGGAATTGTGAGCGGATAAGGTGGAGTAAAACTGTGCTGTCTTTGCCTCCGCTAAAACTGCAATAAACTTTGCCCTCGTGCCTTACATACCACTCAATTATTTTTGCGATACTCTTTTGTATCTTCATGCCAAACGGCAATTTTTGCAGGGTCTTTAAGTCTTCCCTTGTAAACATATTTTTGTTGCCCTCCTCTTGGCATTGTAAAAAGACGGCTTAAATCAAACCGTCTTTTCGTGTGTTGTATATTTTGCTATTTGCTTAAACCTCGTACAAGGTGTTCCGCCCGTAGGTAATCTTTACTATCTCTTCGGGTGTAAAGTCAGTGTTGCCTCGCCCAAACGATTCACTTAATTGTTGCCTACCTGCTACCTCTGCACCATACTCACAATATTTTCTCTCACAGTCGCTCTTTAGGCGATATGCCTCAAACTTGAATGTGAGTTCTTTGTCGCCTCGCCTCATAGTCAGCGTTACCATTTTTGCATCCACTGCCATAAGTGCTTTTTGAATATTGTTGACTGTATGAATGTTGTCGGTTGGGTCTGCTAGGATTTTAGCATACTCGGCATACATGGCATCGGCTCGCAAAAACTTGTCTAGCATTTGCTCTTGGCGGTCTCGCATATATTCCGCCGCTTGCGTTGCAACATATTTTGTTGGGTCTAGGATAAATTCTAGCAGTGTCGCCTCTTTCCACGCCTCTGCTCGGTAGTCGTTTTTATAAACAAAGCCCCGTGCCTCGCCTCCGTCATTTTCTAGGTAAAGCTGCCGAGCATCTTTGTATGCATCGTATTGGATATAATAACCTAGTTGCTCAAGGCTACGCTTGTCGCTAATCTCTTTAATCCTAAGATTTTTGCGGTCGTTATTTATCGTCTTTTCAATAAACATCCGCACCAACCCTTGCATTTCGTCTTTTAGTTTTTCGGCACTAAGTTCGCCTTTGGTTTCATCATACTCTCTTAGGTCGTATTGCAAGTCATAAAGTGCGTTGTCGCTTTTTCTAACAATTCCGCCGTACTCAAATTTTCTATCCCTCTCAATCAATCCGCCTCTGCTGTAATGGCGTTGAGTGAAAAGGTAGTCAAAATCTTTGTCTTTGGGTATGCGTATTACTGTGCTGTCTTTTAGTGTAAGTGGTGCGGTGTCGCCGCTGTTTACCCACTCTTGTAGTTGATTTATCTGCATAAATTTCTGCCCTCCTGTTGGCATTAGACATCATGCCGCACTTGACTTTTTAAGTCGAGGAACAGACTGCTTTTTAGCGATAATTTTTTCATCTTTTTTTATCTGCTCCCATGCAAACTCCTCTCTGCCAAAATGCCCGTAGCAGGCTGTCGCCTTATACACAGGTTTTAGTAGGTCGAGTTCTTTTATAATGTTGCTTGGGCAAAAGTTAAAGTTTTTGACTACGAAATCGTACACTTTTTTTAAGTCTTGCTTTTCCGTGCCAAAACAATCAATCTCTAGCGAGAGTGGCTCGGCTAATCCTATGCCGTAACTAACGCCAATTTCGCACCTGTCGGCAAGTCCACTAGCCACTACATTCTTGGCTGCGTACCTTGCATAATATGCTCCGCTCCTGTCTACCTTTGTAGCACTTTTACTTGAGAACGCTCCGCCTCCGTGCCTTGCTAATCCGCCGTAACTATCTACCTGTGTTTTCCTGCCAACGCATCCGCTGTCGGCATAACTGCCCCACAGTGTAAACTTACCACTTGGGTTGACTATGATTTGAGTTGTGTCGCAAAGTAGGTTTGCGTACTCGCATAGGACTGGCGTGATTACATTATCGCTTAGTATCGTGCGTATCTCTTCTTTGGTTAGCTCTTCACTGTGGCTTGTAGAAACAAGTATTGACACAATGCCTGTCGGCTTATTGCCATCATACTCTATTGATACTTGGCTTTTGGCATCGGCAAAAAAGTCGTTTCTGCCTTGTCTAAAGATTTCATATCGCCTCATAAGTTTATGGGCGATAACTAACGGCAATGGCAAAAACTCTGGCGTTTCATTTGTAGCGTAGCCATAAACAATGCCTTGGTCATTCGCCCTTAACTCTTCGCGCTTTACGGCTTGAGCAATGTCTGGGCTTTGCTCGCTAATTTGTTGCATAATCCTAAACGGCTTAGAGTAGCCGACCTGTTTTAGCACCTCGCCTGCAATGCCTATATAATCCACTTTTGCAGAAGTTGTCACCTCGCCGTAAATCATAAGTAGGTCGTCTTTAATTGCACACTCTACTGCCATTTGTGCATTTGGGTCTCTTCTTAGTGCCTCGTCCAAAAAGGCATCTGCTATAATATCGCAGGTTTTGTCGGGGTGTCCTATATTCACGCTCTCTGCTGTTTTAATTGTTTTCACTATTGTTTGCTCCTCTAAATAGATTTTTGAATATCGCCTCTAAAACGGAAACTACTATCCCGTTGCCTGCTTGGCGATAAAGCTGGGCATTACTCATAACTGCTTTGACTTTAGCTATCTGCGAATCGCACCACCCCATAAGCCTCCAACACTCGGTCGGCGTTAGTTTTCGTATGGTGCAATTTTCTAGCACCATATTGTCTTTACTCACGCTTGTTAAAGTATTTGTGCAGTCGTCTCTTCTCTCTTCTAGTGTTTGGATATATTCCGCTCCGCCGTCTTGTCTACCTCGTAAGGCAACAACCTTTAACCCCTCACGCCCTGCCCGAATTGTCGGAGCGGCATCATTAAAGCAACGCACACGGTCGGGATAAAAGTCCTCGATAATTGTTGCCTCTTGAATTTTGACATAAGACTGTTGCGTGTGTCCTACCCTCGCTTGCAAAGCTGGGCAAAGTTCGCTCTCTCGGCGTTTACGAGTTGCTGTGCCATCGCCTGCTTTATGCGACCAGTTGTCGGGCGTTAGCATAACAATCTTTTTCTCTTGGTTGCCTCCGCCACAAGAAGTAATTGTTGGCGACAATCCCTCTGGGCTATATACTCTTTGGTGCATTTCAGTAACCTTGCCCCACTTACCCTCGTCTATCGTGCCGACAACGACACAGCGTTGCTCTTTGGCATCGTGGGCGGCGAGTGTCCTACAAACCTCATTTTGGTCTTGAATAAGTTTTTGTCTGCACCCGTGTGTGCTAGATAAAATACTTTTAATCGTGGATTCTTTGAGGTAGTATTTTTCGTCCACCTGCGTCTCAAGTATATCTTTAAGCCGTTTGTCTAGCAGTGTTGGCTCGGGGAAGACATAAGGCGTGTGGTCGCCCAAAATGCTAACGCCAAAAACTCGCTCCCTGTTTTGCGGTACGCCGTAGTTCTTAGCGTTTAACACTTTGGTGTATGTGGTGTAGCCTAAGCCACTTAAAAAGGCGAGCCATGCTTCATAGTTCGCCTTGTGGTTTTTACCGATTAAGTTTTTTACATTTTCAAGTAGCAGGTATTTGGGGAGCGTTCCTGCATCTTGTGCTTTTAAGAGTAATCGCTCTACCTCCCAAAGTAACCCCGAGCGAGTTCCGCTCCCTTTATCTAGCCCTTTGTTGTTGCCTGCCAAACTAATGTCTTGGCACGGAAAACCATAAGTCCATAAATCCGCTTTTGGCAATTCCTCTATTTTTGTAATGTCGCCCAAGTTGTTAGTGTCGCCGTGCAGGGCGTTATAACTTTGCACAGCGAACTTGTCTATCTCGCTAATGGCGACTACCTCATGAGGCACGCCTAAATTCTTGAGTGCCTGCCTCGGTGCGCCCGTGCCTGCAAATAATTCTATCGCTCTAATCAAGCGTTACCTCCCTAACGCAAAAAGCACGGGGTCAATGTGTCCGTGCTTTTGGTGCGTTGTAATTTTAAGTTGTTGTGTATTTTAATCTTCGGCGTTGTCTGCCTCGTACTCTTCTAGCATTATTCTTGCTACCCGAATACTCATTCCGCCGTTCTTGGCAAACTCTCGTATCGCCATTTCTCGCTCCCTTTTTTTAGGGTCTTTTGGTAGGCGTGGTTGCCTAGTGTCGTTTCGGCTGTTGCCTATTTGTCTTCCTGTCATAATGTTACCTCGTGTGCCGTGTTGGCTATTACATCATGCCGCACTGCAAAAATTAAGTCGAGGTATTAAACGCCGAATTTTCAAGTTTTTTACCCGCCGAGCAATTTTTCCATTATGTCGTCATTTGGATTGGCACTATCCCACTCTTTGAGCTTTGCCTCCCGTACTACTACATAAATTTTACTCCATGCCTCGTTGCTTTGTTTTAGGTAATTGTTAGCAAGTGCCACATAAGGCGACTGGCTTGGGTTGCCGTTGGCATCTCTTATCACTAGCCCGACCTTTGTGTTTTGCGTTTCGCACTCGTGCCACCTTGCCTTGCAATGGGCATACTCTTCTAGGTGGCTTGGCATTATACCTTTGAGGCATCCTATCTTTTCTAACCACGCATAAACGCTCCCGTATATCTCTTTGCCTTTTTCACTTAACCACGAAGCAGGCGTTTTTGGCAATACATCTGCCTCCGCAAAATCTACTACCTTAATCGGTCGCCTGCCTCGGTTGCCCTCTAGCATTTTTTCCATTGCACTCTTTGGGGGTCTGCCTGACCCTGCTCTATATCCGCCGTGTTTTGGCATATTGTTTTAATTCCTCCCTGCCGTTTTCGGCAAATCCTATAAGTTTGTAAAAGGGCAAAATCGCCATCGCCGCCGCTCGCCCTGCCGCCCCGTTTTGCCCGTCTTGATTTCCCCCTCAACTTGATTATGCCTCCGCTTGGTTTTGCGACTGGCTCTTAGGGCGGCGTGGGCTGTTTTATTGCATTTTGCCGTGTTTTCGTGGGGTTTTAGCCATTCGGGCGGCGTTTTTCTGCGGCGGCGGCGCGCCCCTTGTCTTGATTTCTTGATTTTGCGACAACTTGCGTGTGGCTGCCCTCTCGTTGGCAGGCTTTTTGCCCCTAAGGATGCCGCTCCCCCTATCCCTTTGCGTTTCGTCTAGCTCTCTCTTTTAGAGTTTTAGTTGAATGACAGCTCCTGCATAAAGATTGCAAGTTGTCTAAATCATACACGCTTCCGCCGTCCGCTATCTCGATTATGTGGTCGGCATGGCTTGCTCTTACGAGTTGCCCTCGCTCTTTGCAGTGCCTGCACATAGGCTCTCTAGCCAACTGCAACTTGCGTAGCCGTTGCCATCTGCCTGTGTTGTAGTGCCTGCTTGCCTCACGGTCTCTGCCGTTTTTCTCATACTGGCTATTAGCCTCTTTTTGGTGCTTGTCGCAGTAGCGGTTATAAGTCAACTTTGGGCAACCCGTCCATGCACACGGTCGTTGCGATTTTCTTGGCATAAGCGTTTATTCCTCCGTTTAAGATTTCACAAGTTTTAAGGGAGCAAGCTGTCGCCCCTTTTCAAAAACACCTCTCTAGGTCGTGAGCCGTTTTGCTCCCTCACTTGTGGTTTGGGTTGTGTAGTCATTTCTTAACACCCCCTAATTACTACTATGGTGGATTTTTACGGACACCTTTACGGACAGTTTTACGGACACCCCCTAAAAATTAACCAACTTTTTTTGATAAAACGCTCTTTTCTAACGCCTTTACAGCCCTGTGGAGTTTCTTGTCCGCTGCACTATGCGAGATTTTTAATAGGCGAGCCAACTCTTTAACCGATAACCCGTCAAAGAAAACAGCTTCTATCGCCTCCCGATAATCTGGGTTTAGTTCCACTATTGACTTATCTAAGACTTCTAGGCACACTCTTAAATCGTTTAAGCTCGCTTTTGAGTGTTCGCCTTGCTGATTCGAGTTTTTCTCGCCTGCCTCTAACTTTATCCAATTCTGCTTGTGATGCCTTAGCATCTTCCTGACTGAACCGTCTATCATGTTCTGCCAACCTGCCATGTTCCCATTCAAGAATACCCACCTCCTCTAGTTCTTTTTCTATTTCGGCTAGCCTGTTTTTAATTTGCTCTTCCTCTACCCAATCGTAGTGAACATCTTTTAGGCTTATATCTGTTTCGTACCAATAGCGATAAACGCCATCTTCTTCTTTTTCTTCGCACCAATCTTCTGCATAGATTATCCCGACCACTCGCCAAAACTGCTTGCGACCTTTTAGGTGCGCCCGTTTGATAAATAGCATAAGTTCCTTATCCAAACTATCGTCATACCATCTGCACCTAAAATAGTTCCTGCTTGGTGTGTATGCGTGATTTTGGATATACTCTTCTAATTCCTCACGCATAAGCGTTTCGGGAAAAGGAATAACAGGCTCGTCATTTGGGTCTGGCAAGTTCCAGTCCGTGTCGTTTTCTACCACTATCGGCTCTCTCTCGACTAGGCAATGCTCGTAGTCAAAAACAGCACTCTCACTAAAAATGACCTCATGTAAAATCTTCTTGTTGTTTTTCATCTCTTGCCTCCTGCTAGTTTTTCTACAATCGCCCGTACATCGCTGGCACACCTTACGACCTCTGCCGTTCCGCCTGCCTCTCGTATACGCCTAATACACGCCTCTTGCAAGGCTGTAGTCTTACCCGAATCGGTCTTAACCTCAAACGCTATAAATGCTCCGCCTATACAGCAAATAATATCTGGCAAGCCTGCCGACCCATAAAATCCGCCGTGCGTTTTATACGAGTAGCAATTTGGAATAGTTTTTAGATACGCCTTTATGGCACTAATAATTTGATTTTCTCTCATAATGATTTTTCCTTGTGGGTTTGCCCTATCTATGCGTTTCAAGCGGTACAAGTGGCACACTCTCTCACTCCGCTACTCTCTACACACTTGTATATATAACCCTTTGGTACGGACACGCGCGTGAGGGATTAGCAATATGGACTTATACAGGCGTTACTCTTGTGGTAGTGATAAAGCCTAGAAGTGTAACACTTGTGTACGCTGTTACGCTTGTTACCCTTGATACGCATACATAGGGGTAATGATGTTTTTTTGATTAAAATCGCCAAAAAGCGTATCTCTTGGCACTCTTAGGGTCTAGTTAGCGACATACTTTTGTACCTCTTGCAACTCTTAACCCTGTTTTAAGCACTTAGTTTGTAAATTTGCGATACCCTTTGTTACTCTTCTTCTCTCTCATAATGATTAAAGAGTGTCGCTTTTTTCTTGCCAAAAAAGTGTTGTTTGCCTCTGCCGACCCTGTGTTCTATGCCGTCTGCAATAAGGCGGTCTAGGTATTTCTTTATTGTCCTACCCACTGTGTCGGCACTGCCCAAAAACAGCGAGCCACTTAATTCATAGATTTGAACTTTAAGGTCGGTGCAGTTGCCTTGCCACCCGTGAGGGTTTTTCTCTACCAACGCTTTTATGGTTTTGACAACAGCGTTAGTTTCGTACTCTTGTCTTGCGGCTCTTCGTGTCTCATCTTCTGCATCGCCAAGCAAGTTCCACACTGCGGCTGTGCGGTCAAAGTTAAGCACCAATTCTACATCTTCAACATCTCGCCCCGTTACGGCTAGCACTGTGTTGGTGTCGCCTCGCTTTTTGCGAGCTAGTATCCAACTCGTATCGCTTGCTCCCATTATTGCCATAGAGCCATTGATACGATTGAAAATATCGGCATCATCGCTTTGCTTGCGTAGGTGGTGTACTAGCAAAATACAGACATTGTGCTTGTCGGCAAAAGCCTTAATCTCGCCCATCTCTCGGTAGTCCGCTCCATAGACACTTTCTTCCCTAGACTGTCCGCCTCGCACTTTTTGAAAGGTATCAATTATGATTAGACCAGTCTTGGGGTGCGTAGCAATAAGTTCGCTTAGTTGCTCAAACAACCCTCCGCCCATTGTTTTACATTCCACTGCACCAAAGAAGTTTTTAGGCGCAGGTTTGCCGTCTAGGATTTTATTTAGACGAGATTTGAAACGGCGTTTGCTATCCTCTAGAGAAAAGTAAACACAGTCGCATTGCTCTGTCTTGTAATCTAAAAATGGTAGCCCTTGAGATACGGCGTTGCATAATTGCATCATCATCCAAGACTTGCCGTACTTAGACGGGGCGCAAACTATCGTTAAACCCTCTGGCAAAATGCCGTTGACTATCCACTTGATGGGCTTGATATTTTCACGCTGAATACTGCTAGCCGAGAACAATCCTTTAAGACTAGAAAACTCTTTTTTGGCCGTAGCCACTGCCTCTTGGATATTTTTAACTAAGGTGTTGGGGCTTGAGATTAGAAGTTCATTCGGGTCTTTTCGTCCGCCTGCTATGTTGCTAATAACAAACTTAACCCCTAACTCATAGAGTTGATTTGCGAGTTCCTGCTGTGCAATTTTGCCTGCCTCGTCATTATCTAGCGACAACGCTAAAATACACTTAGGCTTTTTAGACTTAACCTCTGCAAGCAATTTCTGCGCCCCTGTACCGTTAATTGATACTGCCTCACCTCCGCTTTGAATTATGCTTAACGCACAAATTGGCGACTCAACTACGAACACAGCACCCTTGCTTGCGAGTGCATTTTTATTCCAAATTGGCTCTGCTCCTGCATCCTCCGTCTTCGGCTTAAAGAACTTTTTGCCCTCGATACTCCTCGCTTGGTAGTAGTCAAGTTTTGACGAGTAAGGTATTATGGCTTGGCGTTTTTCTTCGTCATAGCCTAAACAATATTTTGAGATTATCTCTGGCGATAAGCCACGGCTAACAAAGTAATTAGTCTTGGCTACATTCTCTTTGCACCTCTCTAGGTACTCACGGATACGCTGTTTACCGCCCATATTTGCCCTACACTCCGCTTTAGGAGGTGTGATGGGCGTTGACCCTAGTTTCTTAGGTGCTTGTTTACACGGACGGTCTACACCAAACATATCTGCAAGTAGTTCTGCCGCATCTAGTGCCTCGATACTTTTTAGCCGAGATACAAAGTCAAAAATATCCCCACTAACATCGCAACTAAAACACTTAAAAATGCCGTCCGCATCCTTAATCGAAAAACTAGGATTTCGCTCTTCGTGGAAAGGACACAAGCCTTTTCCTGCTTTGGTTATGGTTATTCCAAACGCTGCGACCACCTCGCTAATCTTGACCCGTTCCTTTATTTTTTCAAATATTGATTCCATAAATTTTGTTTAAGAGGCGGCTAAAGCGTGAGCCGTAGCCCACGCTCGCCCCTTGCTCTTAGTCCTCCGTGTTTGAAATTTTTGTTGCCATAACTTTGACTTGCTCTACCATCGGCAGGATGCCTGCTAGTTCCTCGTCCGTTAGTTCTCGGTCGATACTAGCGACAACTTTTGAGTAGACTATGCCGCCTGCGTTCTGGTCTTTTTTAAGAGTAAACTTGGTTACAAACTGAAAAGACTTTTTACGCTTGCCGACAATCCTTGTGATAAACTTGCCAAACTCTTTAAGACTTGAGGTCGGCACATTTAGGATAACTGGCAGTGCGTTGCCCTCTAAGAGCAAAAACAATCTGCGTTTTGCCTTACACTCTTTTGCTTTGTACCCTGCTCCAAATTGATTTTTCGGGCAAGTGGCGCAAGGTGTAACAACGCCGTCTTCTCGGCTTATGCCGTGTTTGCCGTCATAACTTGAGCAGTCTGGCGGCTCGCTTGCTCCGCTGTACTCGCTCGCATAATATGTCTGCACGGCGTGGTGGTGTAGGATGACTGCCTTGATTTCTTTTTTGCTGTCTGGCTCGTCTGGGTTGTCGCTTGGCACTTCGTATGCAATGCCTCCGCCTGCTGGTACTTTGATGCGGTCAAAGGTTAGGTTTAACCCTTGCATCTCTTCGCCCATGTCTAGGGCTTCATTTGCGGCTACCAAAAAGCCACTCTCTTCTTTTACTGCGATTTCATTTTTCATAAATGTCTTGTTTTCCTTTGGGAGTTCCTGCTCCCCGATTTTAATTTTGTTATTTTACTTTTTGATACGAATTGACGGCTTTTCAAACTGCTTTACTAGGCCGTCTAACCAATCGGGCATATTGCCCTCGTTGTCTTCCATAAGGCGTTTAATCTCGCCGCCGAGTGTTTGGGCGTTGATACTAAACAAATGCTCGTAACCTTGCTTTTTCATCGCCTCCCATAATTCGTCCTTGCGTGTCGGCTCTGCGGATATATGAGTTTTGTTGACTAGGCTGAATAATACCCCCTCTCTCTTAAAGCTGGTCAACTCGTCATCCATCATAAGCGATACAAGCTCCGCCTCGATTGCCTCAATGCCTGCGTTGATACTTTTTACTGCCTCTTCGGCGTTTTTCTTTGCCTCTCTTGCCTCGACAAGGCTTTGGGCTAATAGATAAATTTGCTCCATATTTAGTTGTTTTATCCTCCTGTTTTGAATAGGCTTCGCCAGTTGTCTACAACTAGGTCTGCCATGTTTTTCTTTGACTTTAATGCCTCCATAACTTTCTCGTCCACAGTGCCATCTGCCACTAAGTGGATATATGTGCAGTGGTTTTTTTGCCCTATGCGGTGGATACGAGCCTTTGCTTGCTCGTAGTCGGCGTAGTTGTATGAGAGGCTATAGAATACTGCCGTGTCGGCTGCGGTCAAAGTTAGCCCCATGCCCGTTGTTTGCAGTTGCCCGACAAACACTTTGCACTCGGGGTCTTGTTGAAACTTATCTACCTCTGCTTGTCGGTCTTTTACATCGCCCTTTATTAAAGCGTAGCCAACATTGTTTTTACGGAGCATTTTGGTTATGGCATCAATCTCTGGAATGAATCTAGCAAACACTACCAACTTTTTGCCTGCCTCCAAGCATTCGCCCAAGATATGCTCTAGGGCATCCATCTTGGCTCGGCTTATTTCTTCCACCCTCTCGCCGTCATCGCTTTTAAGGTATCCGCCAGTTATTTGCGAAAGCCTTAGTAGTTTTGTTAGCACATTAGGCGCTGTAACCTCGCCACTCTCTAACTCCGCCACGCTCTCTTTTTCAACCATGCGATATACGCTCTCGGCTCTGCTCTCAAGGACAAGTGGCATTGTTGTATCCACCTGCTCGGGTAAATCCAACGCCTCCGCCTTAGTAATGCGATACGCTATGGCGTGAGCTTTGCTTGTTAGGTCATCCAAGTTTTTGTAGCCTATAATCTGGTGCATACCATATCCTCCCATAATGGCGTACCTTGCCCTAAAGACAAAATATGACTTACCAAAAATGCCCTCGTCTAAGAATTTATATTGGCTATAAAACTCTAGGGGCGAATTGGTTATGGGCGTTCCTGTTAGAATAATATTGTGCTTGGCGGTTTTGCCTAAGCGGTGCATCACTTTACTCCGCTTGGCGTTATACCCTTTAATCTTGCTACTCTCGTCACAAACAATAAGGTCTGGTTGCCACTCATTAAGTTCCGCCTCTATCGACACGGCACTCTCGTAATTGATAACGGCGACCTGCAACTTGTGAGGCGAGGCTTTTAATAACTCCAACGCTTTGAGCTTCTTCGCTCGGCTACCCTCCAAGACTTCTAGCGTAAATGGATATTTTGCAAACTTAGCAAACTCGTTTTTCCATACGCCTAAAATACTAAGCGGAGCAACAACAAGCATTTTTGAGATATGCCCTGCGCTATACAAAGTGCCTGCAATGCCGAGAGTAATTACTGTCTTGCCCGTTCCCATCTCTGCTAACACGGCACAACTCTTAGATTTTGGCGGCTCTCGCCCGTAGCCCATAATGTTTAAGGCAAACTCTATCGCCTCGGCTTGGTGCTTATATGGCGTGACGGAAAGGACGCCCGAACTCATATTTAATGTTCCTTGCAAGTCTTCTTACCTCCTCGCTCTCTGCCACATAGGCAAAATCTTCAAAGCCTATTAAGTTCATTAAGAGCTGCGCCGTGCGATATTCTAAACTTTGCGTACCCGCCACTAACCTTAACGCCTCGCCGCTAGTTACGCATAATTCCTCCGCTAGCTCGGCAAGGCTTATACCATCTCTTTTTAATACTTCCGCTACTCTATTTTTGTTTAGAAACACTATCCACGCCCTCCGCCGCTCTTTGAACGAATGTAACATCGCTAAGCCCGTTTTCTTTTAAGACTTCCAACGCCTCGTCCATACTGCCCACATACCTCTCTTGGGTAGTTGTCGTCTTGATTCGGATGGGCTTACCATTATCCCCGTGCCAAATCGTTGTTCTTCTTTGCTTTACTTGCATGTTAATTCTAGTCTCCTTATGACTTTATTTGAGTGGCTTTTATTGCCCTCTCACTTACTGTGAAAATGAGGGCAAAAATTCGGGGTGTTTTCTAAAAAACTTAGAAAACTTTTTTTGCACAGCCTTGAGCATTTCATAAACACTGCTGTGGTGCTTGCCTTTTGCCTCTGCAATTTGAGGCACGCTCATGCCCTTGCGGAGCATTTTGACAAGCTCTAATTGCCTAGCCGTTAGCGTTGCTAGTGCCTGCGACAACTTGTCCTCTTGCGCCTCTTCGGCTTTTATCATAATCTCTATAGGATTAAGCTCCTCACTACCAACATCCCTGTTGCTCTCGCTATACAGGTCTAGCGACCTCGTGCAATAATATTTTCGTTTACACTCGCTGCTGTTCTCTTGGCGTTGCATTTCAAAAATTGCCTCCGCCTCCGCTACACCCATCTTAATATCAATTAAAGCTGGGTTACTTAATTTGCTCTTGTCCTTAACTTTATCTGGGTCGATAAGTTTGCCTAATTTTGTGTTATATTTGTAATTCTTTATTTGCATGGTTTTTGTCTCCTTGAAATGAATCCGCAGAAACTGCCATGCCGAAGAACAAAAAAAACGGACACAATGCACCTTAAAAAATTTGATGCGTTATGTCCGTCTTGCGGCTCTGCGGATATTTAGTTGTTGTTTGATTGCTTGTCCAGCATTAAACTGGACTGCTATGGACTACTTTTACACTGCCGTCATCCTTAAACTGAATAACGGTCTTAAACTTTTTGCGAACAATCACTACAGTGCGTGACTGCTCGTCCAAGTGGCATACACACTTGTCGTTCTTGTTAATAATTTTCTTCATTTTGGCGATTACCTCTTTTGAAAATATATTTTTAATATACTTTCGCTTTCGTAAAGCAGTTTGTTGACAAGCACTATATTTTTGTAGTATACTGTTTATACAAGTAGTTGCTCGCCAACGCCTTACATATAAATTTTACTTTATATAGGGGTTGAAAGTCGCTGGTGCAATATCGCCAGAAAATTGCAGTTATTTGACAAAGGAAGAACATTTGAAACTAAATTTTGGAACATACGCAAAAGCCATACAACCGCCAACACTTAACAATGAGGATTTTGTTAGGTTGCTTTTGACATCAGTTTCACTCCCTCATTCAGTCTTCCTAGATGGAACAAACAGCGGTCGATACTTAAACTCGCAAAGAAACATTCCTGTTGATGTTAGAAAAAATGCTGTCAACTATGATACAGCAACACATCTTGCTTATTTTGTTACTAGCGTTATTCCTGCACTAGACAGAACTTTGGTCAACCAACAAATCGCCTCACTCGTTTCAATAATAAAAAGTGACCCTGACATTTCTTCTACAGATAAACAAAACTTCTTGGCTCGTGCTAGACCAAACGACTTTGCTCAATTTTTATCTGCTATTTTTCTCTATGCCCTGCAACAAGAAAACACCACAACCGAATCGCCCACCGATGTTGAAGTTGAAGACTTTGCCCACACTCCATTTGCACATTCCATCAATCCAAAAGATTTTGAGCGTGTTTTTACCGAAGTTCCACACAGCGAAACTCCTACCCTCGCAAATCTAAAGTGCGTACGCACCTATCACTTAGACCTCTCTAGTAATCAAATCAAGTTTAGCGATATGCAAAACTTCCTGTATAGAAACATCGGGCGTTATGTGTTCTCTCGGCTTGAATTAGAAAACTTCCGCATAAATGACGAATTAGAAACGGTTGTTGCACAAGCACTTGCTCGTATTAAGGATGCAGGATTAAGCACTACCGAATTAGCAGATAGTCTTGGCGATATGATTTTATATGCGTTTTTGGAGTTCGTTCTTAAAGCACCTAAACTATACAACAAGATTGAGTTAATAGAAACGACTGGCGGCAGTGTTGTTGGACAAGGTGGTGTACACCTGTTGCCTCTTGATGCAAATGGTTCTTCGTTCCAGTTGGTTGTTGGTAAGTCAAATATTGTCGGCAACCTGCAATCTGCCATAGATAATGCTTTTAAGGCTATTGCCTCGGCAAGCACAACTGCTGCCGAAAAGAAAGAATATAAATTACTTGATAGCACTATCCTTAATAAGTCATTTGACCCAGCCACTGCTGAATATCTAAAATCTATCGTCCTGCCCCAAAAAAGGAAAGCTGGCATTACTGTAGATGATGCTTTTGGCATATTCTTAGGCTACTCGCTAAACCTTGATACTAACGGTCTATCTAATGACGAATACAGAGTGGCGGCAAAACAAAAGATGGCTGACGATATTAAAAACCATCTGCCATATATTCAAACTGCTATCACTAACGCCAAACTTGAGGGGCGTTCATTCTATTTTTACTTGCTCCCTTTTAATAACGCCGACAGCGATAAAGGTCAAATAATGCAAGAGCTTCTGGGGGTGGACAATGAATAAAAACACCCTTGTAAACTTTGGCGAATTTGTTTACGATAATATTGAAAAAGATGAATACTTAAATGAATTGTACGAGAATATCTTACACAATTATTCTTTGTCGCTCTTTGACTTGACTGGCGAGCCAAGAGAGATAAAAATTGACGATGCTTTGGGCTTTGCAGATATTCTCTCTAAATCTAACCATGCAACAAACGCTGATAAACACAAAATATGGGGGCAAGAAATAGTTGCCCTCTTGGATTCACTCTACCCCGACAATCCTGCCATCAAACATTATCTTGGCTCGGTGCTTACTAGCGTTGGCAACTATAGAGGCTTGTTGTTAAACGAAACAACCGCCAACTACAAAAGCAACTCTCTTAGCGAACAAGCTTATAACGAAACAAATAAAAACCTACTTGCTGTGCCTGCTGACCCCACTAAGTTCTTCTTCCGCTCGCAACGCAAGGTATATGATAACTTAAACAAGTCTTGCTTTAGTTTTTCTGGCCCTACATCTATGGGTAAGTCTTTTGTTATGCGTATGTTTATTAAAGAGCAAGTAATGAATGGCAGTACCGACAACTTTGTTATCGTTGTGCCGAGTAAGGCTCTTATAAACGAGGTATCAACCGAGATAATCAAAAAGGACTTGCAAGACTTATTAAAGCAACACAATTATAAGGTTATCACTTCCGCTGGCGATTCCTCGTTAGAAAAAAATGACCGTAATTATATTTGTGTACTTACTCCCGAGCGCCTGCTTTACTTTTTAATCCGCCACAAGCACATCCCTCTTAACTATGTGTTTATTGACGAAGCACATAAAATTGCCGTGTCGGACAGCCGTAGCACTTTTTATTATAGGGTCATAAGTATTTTAGAAGAGCGTGAAAATATTCCTAATATTATATTTGCCTCGCCCAACATACCTAACCCCGATGTCTTCTTGGGACTTGTGTCTAATTGCGATGCTAATAATAACCTATCGTCCTCATATTCACCTGTTACCCAAATTAAATACTTAGTGGACTTTGTTGCAGGCTCTGCTCAAATTTTTAATGAACATTCTCGCAAGTGGTCGCCTGTTAGTAGCGAGCCTCCTGTTAGCTCTTTTAAGGAAACACTCCGCCTCTTATTTAATCGCAACACAAGCACCATCGTTTATATAAACTCAAAGCCCGATTGTATGGAAGAGGCAGAGCGTTTTACCCAACAAAGTTATTCTACTGATGGTATAAAACTTTTTGATGCCCTGCCAGATATTTACGATAACGAATTAAAGGCTTTATCTGCTGAAATTAGAAATCTCATCCATAAAGAATTCTTACTTGCAAAACTTATATTAAAGGGTGTTGCATTCCATGTAGGTTACTTGCCTACCTCTATTCGTATGAATATTGAAAGGCTTTATCGTGAGCGCAAAATCCGCATCCTTTTTTGTACAAGCACACTTGTTGAGGGTGTAAACCTGCCTGCGGACAACTTATTTATAACCACTTATCGCAAAGGTAAAGGCTCAAGAAAATTGAAGCCTGTAGATTTTAGGAATCTCTTGGGTCGTGTCGGCAGGATTGAATACAACCTTTACGGCAATGTTTTCTTGACTCGCATTAAAGAAAAAATTAAGACAGATGAATTTGTAAAACTTATTGAGGCTAAAGTGCCTACTCAAACACTGTCTCACATCAGTATGCTAAAAGACCAACAAAAGTTGCTTATTGTTGCAAGTTTAATAAAAGGCGATATGGAATTGACTGGTCACACACTAAAAGTAGAAGAATATAAAGTAGTGAGAAAATTTGCACAAATATTGGTGCGAGATATTCTAACTGCCAGAAACACTGTTGTATTCCGTGCTTTTGAAAAATGGCTTACGCCTGTCAATATAGAAAAAATTAAGGCTGCCTTTGCAAAAAACGATGCCAAGCCCGATGACGATATAAATATTTCGGTCGACCAAACCATCCGCCTAACTGATGCTATCAAAAACGGTCTTAAATATCCCGATTTAGACTGGAGTAGACCTGAAGATGAAAAGTTGCGAAAAGAAATTCGTGAAGCAAATAAACAAAAAACTCTTGCTTTTTTGAATCAACTGCACTCAATTTTTAAGTGGGGCAAATATGAGCGAGCAACTGGCATTGAAAAGACTTCAAGTCTTACTTGGTATACTACCCTACTTAACCAATGGATGAGTGGCAACGGGCTAAGTATGATAATGCTATCTTCTCTTTTCAATGCAGAAACTAGGATGTGGTCAAATGACCCTAAATTAGTATTTATTGACGGCAAATACACGGAGTTTAATTCAAAAATTGCTCTTCATAAAAATCTTGTAATCGGCGAAACCTTACAAGCGATTGAGGGCGATATTCTCTTCCGCTTTTCTAATTACTTTGCTAGGTTTACCGAATGCTATAAGCGCGTCAACAAAATCAAAGATACTATGCCCAACGATTGGTATGAATATGTAGAATATGGCACTCACAGCTCGCTGTCTATAATGCTACAGCGACACGGCTTTTCTCGTGAAACTGCCCTATTTGTAAGAGAAAATAGACAATTGTATGTTGTTATCGTTGGTGGCGAGGCTCGCCTCCGCAAGTCAATAGCCAAGTGCGATAAAGAGGCAATCCGCAATGAGGTTGAAACCCTTATGTACAATGTCCCCGAGTTATTTGTGGACTGATTTTAATATGCAAAAAATGGACATAATATAAATGGAGTTTATAAACAAAAATGAAAATTAGTTACGACCCCTTAAAAAAATTGCTAGAAAGCAGAAAAATATCCTCTAACCAGTTAAGCAAAATGACGGGGCTAAGTTCGGCTACAATGGCCAAGATAAACAAAGGGGCAAACATCAACACCGATGTACTTATACGCATCTGCTCCGCCCTAAACTGCGACCTCCTCGACATAATGATACTAGAAAAAGACTAAACAAAATCCGCCACCCGATATTGCCTCGGGTAGCGGATTTTTACTTTTTTTACATATCTAAAATATTTGTCGAAAACCAATAGTATTTTAACTGACAAACTCAATAAAAGATGATATAATTATATATGTGTTTCAAAAACACGCTAGGAGTATATATTGAAAGTTGCTAGTATGTTTGCTGGTATCGGCGGAATATGCCTCGGCTTTAAGCAAGCAGGTTTTGAGGTTGCGTGGGCTAACGATATTGATGCCGATGCAATTAAAACCTATACTCGTAACCACAAAAGCGTGCTTGCGCTTGAGGGCGATATTCGCAAAATATCTACCGACATTATCCCCTCTTTTGATATTTTAACCGCAGGCTTTCCGTGTCAGTCTTTTTCAGTAAGAGGCAAGCAATTAGGCTTCAAAGACCCTCGTGGAAATTTGTTTTTTGAGATAGGCAGAGTTATAAACGCAAAACGACCTCGAGTTATCTTGCTTGAAAATGTCGCTAATCTTATGTCCCACGATGACGGCAAAACATTTCTAGTAATTTACAATACCTTGGCAGGCTTTGGCTACTTTGTAAAATATGCCATCTTAGACGCTGCTACTCACGGAAATATTCCACAAAAACGAGAACGCATTTTTATCGCTGCGTTCCTAGATGAAACCGACTGCCTCCGCTTTAACTTTCCTAAACCAGTTGAGCAAGCCGTGTGCCTTAACGATATAATCAAGCGAGATATAAAACACAGCGATTGCTACTATTATACCGACAACAGTTATTACTACCAAGACTTGCTGATAACTGTAACTGATAAAAATTGCTTGTATCTAATAACGGACTATGGCGTCTCAAAAAAGAAATACCCTATTGCCTCTACTCTAAAAGCCAATATGGGAACATTCGCTGACCGAGTTCCAGTTCTACTAGATGATTACGGCATACGAAAACTTACCCCACGAGAGTGCCTCGACCTACAAGGTTTTACAAGCGAATTTGAATTTGGGCAAGGCATTTCACTGAATGCTGCATACAAACAAGCAGGAAATACTGTTTGCGTTCCTGTCATCAAAAGAATTGCAGAGCAAATTAAACTTGCCTGCTGCGACAATAAATTATAACAAAACGGAGATTTTACAATGAACAAAGGCGAAAGAGATGAACTTCTCATAAAACTAAAACTAATTGAAATGCGCGACAGCGGTGTAGCTCCTGCATTTCTTGGCGTGCCTATCACGCAACTAGGCTTTGGCACTAAGTGTTATGGCTCGTTACCACAAGGCACAAATTTGAATGCCATTCGCAATAATGATGCGGCGATTATTGCTGCTTGCTCATCTACGAATGTGCTAAAAGCTCCCACAAACTACAAAAGCGATGTCTACATAAATGGCAAAGGCTATTCTATGAAATCGCTCTCTGGTGCGCCTCCTGCACTTGTCAACCATACAGCACGACCGGGCTTTGAAACTGCTTGCAACCACTCGGGCGCAGATATTGCCATGCTTGATAAAATTATTGATGAGTATTGGGATTTGCGTTTGGCTGGCAAAATTACAGAAGATATTGCAAACGGCAATCCAAACTCGCCTTTTGCTAAGCATCAAACATATATGCAACCGATACTAGAATATTTCCTTTTTACTGGCTCGGGCGGCGGAGTATCCCCTTATCCATCTGACTTTATCTTAGACTATCGCAACCCACTAGATGAAACAACTTGGCGTAAATTCTGCCCACAAACAGCAGTTGACTTATTGTGGCCAAAACTAATCTTTAGCGTTCGTGCAACAAAGGGTATGCCAAAAGATTATTGCCTAAATAACTACTGCGGAGCAAATGCAGAAAGCATTGCAAAATGGGTGCGCCATTCAAGTGGTAAATTTAGAGGCGCGCTCCACATAAGGTCTAAATAACCCTCAATAACTCTCGCCCTATAGCCTGCACAACTGTTGTCGGCACACTGTTGCCCACTTGCTTATACTGTTGGTCTTTGTTGCCTACTAGCTTAAAGTCTTTAGGAAAGCCCTGCACTTGCAGGCACTCTTCGGGCGTTATCGTATGCACTTTGCCATCAACATAATAACTATCCCAGTTGTATTTATTATCAATGCCCGAATTGCGACCACCTATGCGAATCGTGAAAGCATAATCTCTATTGGTTTTACCTCCCAAAATATCGCCTAACAATACTTGACATCCTATAGACTCGGGAAATCTAAAATTTATTTTAAGGTCTTTTCTTGTACCAACAATGAAAAGCCTTTTTCTTATTTGCGGCAAGCCGTAGTCTTTTGCCTCTAAAACTTTGTGCGATACATCGTAACCACACTTATCTAACTCGTCAAAAATAAACTTTGCTGTGCCTCCACAATCGTGGTGCAATAGCCCTTTAACATTTTCCAATATAAACGCTTTAGGTTGCTTGTCTTTGAGTATTCTAAAAACCTCAAATATCAGTTGCCCTCTCGGGTCATTGAATCCACCTTGTGAACCAATCACACTAAACGCTTGGCAAGGAAAACCTCCGCATAAAATATCAAAATCGGGTATGTCGCCCGACTTTATTTTGTGTATATCGCCTCTAGGGGAAATTCCATAGTTTTGCTCATAAGTCTTGCAAGCTACAGCATCAATGTCGCTTGCCATCACGCACTCGCCTCCAAGCTGGGCAAGCCCATAATGAAAACCACCAATCCCCGAAAAAAGGTCTATAAATTTGAAATTAGTTTTTTCCATCTATTGTCGCTAGAATATTTTTCATTAGGAGTGCCATCTCTTCAATAACTGGAATTGACACCGAGTTGCCAAATTGCTTATAAAGTTGCCCCCTTGATACTGTGTCTGGAGTGCTGAATTTATCTTTGCCGCCATCCATAAAAGCATAATTGATAAAGCCTTGCAGTTTGCCCCACTCTCTTGGTGTCATGTGGCGAATGCCTCTATCATTAAGCGGAGTTTGTTTAGATTTTACAACTTGACCTGCTATTCCATCTTGAGGGTCATATACAAGGTTGCGCTCTTTGCCCGAGCCACCCACAGCAAGGATTGTATTTGAGTATGGATTTTCAATCTCTGGCGCATTAACCACCATATAGCCGAAGCCATTACCCTTGCCCTTGTGTCTTGCCCTGTGGCGGTCTAGTGTATCTAAATAACCACTAGCCACATAATAGTCTATATCTGCGTTAAATTCTAGCAAGTCGTTTAGGTCGCCATATATCGGCTCTCTTGCCCTGTTTGTCGGCAATGTAATACTTTTTAGGTAGTCCTCGTGCTTGCCAAACCTATTCATATCAAAGCCCATAATATAAATTCTTGGGCGGTTTTGCGGTAAGCCAAAGTTGCGAGTATTACGCATAAAAAAGTTTGGACTATAAGCAAGTTTGCCCTCTGCATCTTTTTCTACGCCTAGCACTTTATAATTAAGGTCGTTAATTAAAGTTTCTAAAATTGTCTTAAATGTAGCGCCTTTTTCGTGGCTAAGCAAGTTGTCTACATTCTCAAGCATAAACGCTTTTGGGCGTGTGCGACTTATAATATCTGCTATATCAAAAAACAATGTGCCTCTGGTCTTATCTTGAAACCCCTCTTGTCTGCCTGCTCGGCTAAACGCTTGGCACGGAAATCCTGCTAGTAATACATCATACTGCGTATCTGCTGTCTTTTGCTTAAACTCATCACTTGTTACATCGTTAGTTGGGTCATCGCCAAAAATGTGCTTATAAGTCATACAAGCATACTTGTCTATCTCGGCAGACAATACATTCTCAAATCCGCCTGCGAGTTCATACCCTCGCCTTATTCCGCCGATACCTGCAAACAAGTCGATGGTTTTGTAAGTGCCAGTTTTCACAATTATAATTATACTGTATTCAAGCCCTTTTGTCTAGCGTATTACCGCTGTATTTGTAGCCTGCTTAAAATTTGCAAACCTTGCCAACGACATTCTAATTATACCACACTTAAAACTCACAAAGCAAGCATTTTGCAGTGCTTTACGAAAATAAAGCACTGCAATTTCTTACCACACTTCTCTCTCTACGGCAAGTAAGTAAGAAAAAGGATTGCCCCGCAATCTCTCGGCTTTATTCATTTTATACTCTATTAAAGATGCCGAAGCCGATAGCCCCATACCTACAAATATTGGAGTTGGCTCTTCGGTAAGAACTGCCCCCACAACTCCTAGCACCAATGCCGATATTTTCATAAAGTTACTACACCACTTCAGTTTACTCCCTTTAAGCGCTTTCTTAAAGTCACTATAATCAGTTTTGAATATTTTGTATTGCTCCGCCACTTCTTTTTTGATTGTGGCTAGAGAACCATCCACCGAAACACTTGAAGTAAGTTTCGCTAGACCCTCTCTAAATTTTATGAGTTCGCCACTGTATTTACCTTTGAATTTCATTATATCTTCAAATGAAGTATCTGGCAAAATTTGAAAATCATCAATTATCAAGTCTAACAATAAGCCCTGCCCAACATCTTGCCTCCTGCTATCATGAACTAAGCCGTGTCTCATTGATTTTGCGAAAGAATGATGTTTTGGTGCATCAGTAACTAACCCTAATCTCCTATCCTCACATACTTGATTTGCAAGTGCCGTCATATAAACATAAGCAAAATTATCACTAAAATAAAATCGCTCTTCATCAAAAAAATATGGCCAATCGTGTAATAAATGCTCAAAATGTCTATGCACTCTATGTGACATTTTATCTTCATGTACGCGCCTACGCCAACCATCTCTCAACCTATGAAGTTCATTACGAAGTTTATGAGAAAACTTCTGTGTAAATATGCCTGATTCGTCTTTTAATCTTCTTATCAATTCGTGCGACATCTTGTCACTATATATCGCATTACTTGGCATGGTTTCATCAAAAAATAACTTGATAAAAGTTTCGGGATTACTTAATAATTCGATAATACCATCCTCTATCCCAACAACCGACTGATGGTTCGGAGTTACAGTTTCAGCACGCAAAAAACCTACTTCCTCTAAATATTGCGTATCTCGTGTTTGATAAGGACGGCTCATTTGCTCTGGAACTATTGTTGAAACTGAATCCCAAAACAGCGCTGCGGTTTTTAACCAATTTGTATTTGTAATATCTATATGCGGATAATATAACGCATTTGAAAAAGGTATCGCCATAAGTGTAACTCCTTTGTAGTTTGCCTACCCATATATTATAACATATATCGACATCAAAAGACAAATATAATCAATGTCTTTTTGTAACCCCAAAAAAGCCCACGAGATTTCGCCTCCCGTGGGTTTTGTTGAATTTAATATGGCAATCCATAATATTCTTGTGGATTTTGAAACTCTTTGAATGCCGCACGGAAGTAATCATCGTAATTCCAGCTTGCATCCTCGATGTTTTCACCTAAAATATTCTTGCACCAATCGCCAAAAAATATTAGCAACTTATCAAACAACTCGTCAATGTAATTAGCATCTAACTTTATCCAATAACCTGCGTACATCCCATTCTCATAATTCATTTTATCACTTACAACAGCATTCTTTGGATAAAACTTTTTTAGTGTCTCGTATGCAGTAAATGTATTATGTTTTAGAAAATTGTTAATTTTGTTTAGCCTATTAAACGAGTGATACTTTTTGAACGATTTAACTTTTGGCTTTTGTGCATCTTTTGCCAATCCATCAGAGAAAGAATAAAATGTAGGCAAACCAAAATCTTTGCCCTTATACCCTAACTCCCGACACACTATCAGGACATAGCGATTTATCTCTACACAAATCTTTTGTATAAACTGAAAATATAAAGAATTTAATATTTCCTCATATTTATTGATGCGCCTAAAACTATCTAACCTTGCAGTTAAGTCAATATCGTCATAATCATCGGAGCAAGAAGTAAACTGCATCCTCGTCAATCGAGTTTGCTCGTATACTTGGTCTGGCGTTCTTACCTGCTTAAAAAATGGCTTATATTCATTTTGCCAATCTTCTTTAAGTCCGACAATCAAATCACGGAATATGTTGTATTTATAGCCATATCTAGTTTTATGCTTTAGTATTAAATATGGCGTTGACCTGTTGTTAAACATTCCATCGGGCATATGGTCACACATCCCCTCATATTCACAAGCCAACTTGTAGCGTTTGGTGTCAATGTGTAATCGAGCCCTGTTTGGATGGATTCCCCAATATTGGAAATCCGACTTTGATTCAACCTTTGTATAATCAAATCTAATAGTCTTGCGTTCTTTTTTCATCTATGGTCGCCTCCTTATGCAACCCTTTGCTAATTCGGAGGTCTAATTTCAAAAAGAAGTAACACCATTCCCTCGCAAGCGAGCATAGGCGTCAAGGTCACTTTACTGTCGCAACCTTTCCTACTTCACTTATATATTACTACAAACGAGCTCGTTTGTCAAAGAATAAACTGCATATTTATAGCATTTTCTTAACTAAATATATAAAACAAAAGCCCAAAAACCTTATGTGGCTTTTAGACTTTGTATATTTGCTTATGCCAACTAGAGGCATCATCAACCTATCTTGCGTGCTTTGACTGCTACAACGCCCCATAACGCCGTCATACACGCCCGTATTGCTTCCTTAATGCTAATCTTGTAGCCTGCCTCCATCGTGCCAATCGCCGTAAAGTTTGCCCTCACGGGTGTTGTCTATGAATTTTTGTAGGCGCTTTGTATAGGTGTCGTTGCCCTCAATGCCATACCAACTTTGAATGTTATCAATGCGTACACGCTTGTATATATCGGGCAAGGCTTGGTAGTTTTCCCAAACTTTCGGGTCTGCTTGCAGTGCCTCTATAATATGCTCTGCTACCTCAAATGCGGTCTTTGGCATTGCCGCCCTGCCTGCATCCGTCATAAGTCCTAACTTTTCTAAACGCTCGCATCTAGCCACATTAAGTTGTGTCCAGTTGCTTTTTTTACGGCGTGGCGAAAATCTTTGATAACCCCTTGCACTTGTGCCTATCAATCCAACCATAACACAAAGCCTCTTCAACTAAATCAAGGTAATCTAATCCATCGCCATCTTTTTTGCCAGTTCCCCACATTCCTCGCTTAGACCTAACCCAACAAAACTTTTCAGTTGCATGATTAGCTTTTAACCACGCTCGCCATTCCTCTCGGCTATTTACTTGTGCTATGTTTATAATTTCCATCGCCATAATTATAACATCTTCCTCGTGTTGAAGTCAATTATTTATGCACCCTAAGAGGCAATCAACACCAACGGTGGTATGATGCCTTGTTCTCTTGGCATATCTACTGTTTTAAGCACTCCCTCTTTAAGCATAGCTTTTATATACTTTGCTACTTGGTGGTCGCTTATATCAAAATAACTTTTTATCTCTTCTCTGCGTTTGGGAGCTTTGCAATACTCTATCAGGGTCTCTTGCGTGAGGATAATCGCACTTGAGTTATGTGCTACATACTTTTGCACAAAGTTGCCTCCGCTCACGCATTTTGGTGTACTGCATTTCAAAACGCCTCTTATAATATACTCTTCAATAATCGTCTCCCAAAACTCTTGCGATAGTGCAAAATGGTCTTGTATCTCTTTTCGGGTTTTAGGTGTTTGGCAAAACTCTATAATCGTGTTTTCGTTTAATTCCCTTATCTCAACATCGGCTGCAACTACCAACTGCGTTTTTACTGCCTTGTGTGGGCTGTCGCCCTTGAGCTTGCCCTCGCCCATCAGCAATTTTACATACTTGCTCATTCGCTCTAAGAATACATCAAAATGCGTGGCTAATTCTTTTCTGCTCCGTGGCACTTTGCAGTATTCAATGATTGTCGCCTCGTTAAGAATTAAAGCATTCGTGTCGGGTGCTACATATTGATTATTTAGTGGGAATATACTTGAGGGGTATTTTGTTATTAACTTGCCTTGCTCTACCAATTCATAAACATAATCAAACCACCATGAATTTGTGCCTAATCTAAAATGTTCGTGAATCTCTTTCATGCTCTTTGGTGTTTTGCAAAACTCTATCAGTGTTGCATCGCTTAATATTGGGTAGTCGCTCTCTGCGTTTACATACCTTGTGTTTTGTCTAACCTCTCGCCGTGCTGGTCTATGATGTACCAATCTTCCGCTCTCCAAGAGAGGCTTAACAAAAAATCCAGAGCAATGTATACTCATACTTAAAAAGTCCGCTACCTCTCTTACTGTTCTTGGCTCTAGGCAATATTCTAGCAGTGTTTCTTCTTTTGATTTGTGATAATCGCTCTCTGCTGCCATTACTCGCAGTCCGCTCTTTTTATCAAGAGGTTTTACAAGTTTAACCTTACTCTCTCGCAAAAGTGTCATTACTAATTTTCTTGCTTGAGTTAGGGTTAATGCAAACTCCGCCTCTATCTCTTCATACCTGCGTGGCACATTACAAAATTCTATTATCTTTTCAAATGTTGGTATGTTCAGTGCGTGTCCTGTTGCTACATACTTTTGCAAGCAAGTAACTTTAATTTCGGGTATGGTTTTGGTCAGCCTGCCGTCTTCAATAAGTGGCTTGAGATAGCCTCGCCATAATGAGCCTTGTGCTTTTTTTGAAAAGCCAAACAAGTCTGCTATTTCTATCCATGTTCTTGGGGTTTCGCAAAATTTGATTATGTCCTCCGCTCTATTTGCGTTTCCTAGCACACTTGGCTTGTCTAAGGTCAGCGGAGGCTTGTTTGTCCTGTTTTTATATGGTATTGTTCTAGTTAAAAATGTGGTAAAAAGGTTACTATCGCCTTACTAGTGCTGTCTATCCAGCCAAAACACAATGCCTCTTCGACTAAATCCAAATAGTCTATGCCTTCGCCGTCTTTACTGCCAGTTCCCCACATACCCCTAACTGCCTTAACCCAGCAAAACTTTTCGGTTGTGTGATTATTCTGCAACCACTCTCGCCATTCATGACGATTATTCACTTTTGCAATGTTTGTTATTTCCATAATCTAATTTATCACTTGCGTTTTTTTGTTTCTGCTTTTAATCAAAAACAAAACTCCTAACAGCACTAAAAATAAGGTAGAAATTATTGTTACAAACTGAACTATGCCCATAGCTAACCACCCTCGTAAATCATAATCATTGTCAAACATCATGCGTACAAATTGCATTGGACTATACCATGCAGGCGTAATTACATCCCCAGCTAACCCTGCATTAAAAAAACTTAAGGTATTAGGATGAACAACATGGATGAATGGCACGAAAAACAAGACTACAAACAACAACCCTACACTAAGCATAATTAAGCCTTTCTTTTTTATTTCACACCTCATAATCTACAGCAACCGAACTTGTTCTAATTGCGTGCATGATTTTTTTAACTGGTTGATGTATCGGGTGAGCTTGATAAAAGTCTAATGTCGCTTTATCTTTAAGTGTACAGACTAAAGCAATGTCATAACTACGCTCGGAGGACAAAAAGTCCTCGCCTGTTTCTAAATCAAGTAACCCCTCAATTTTACCCCTCATGCTATTTAAGGCATCAAGTGCTTTTTGCCTATCTTTCTGGTCTTTTAGTTTGAATAATACTATGTGTTTTACCATTTGTTTCTCCTTTATAATTGTTGATACAATCAACCTACTTTTCAGCATTTAGTTTTGCTGTTTGGTCGGCAATTCTTAAAGCCTCTACCATTGATAAAATATCGCCGTTCATAAAAGTGTCAATTGAATAAAGCGTCATACCAATACGGTGGTCAGTAACTCGACCTTGCGGAAAATTATAAGTCCTAATTCTTTCACTTCTATCGCCGCTCCCCACTTGTGCTTTTCGCTCTGCACTCATGTTAGCTGCTGCGTCTTGAACTTGCTTGTCGTGCAATTTAGTTTTAAGCACTCGCATTGCTTTATCACGATTCTTTATCTGACTTCGTTCGTCTTGACATTGTACAACAATACCCGTTGGCATATGAGTAATTCTAATAGCAGACTCTGTTTTGTTAACATGCTGTCCACCAGCCCCGCCCGCACGGTAGGTGTCAACTTTAAGGTCTTTTTCTAATATCTCTATATGCACATCTTCCGCCTCAGGCAACACAGCGACAGTCGCAGCACTTGTATGAATCCGCCCTTGAGTTTCGGTATCTGGCACTCGTTGCACTCTATGTACACCGCTCTCAAATTTTAATTTTGCATAAGCGCCTGTACCTGCGATTGAAAAAACTGCCTCCTTAACACCATGCAATTCTGTCTCGTTAATATCAATATCCTCGACAACAAAACGATTAGTGTTTGCAAACATTTTATACATTCTAACAAGGCTTGCTGCAAACAATGCTGCCTCCTCGCCACCTGTACCTGCCCTAATTTCAATCACGACGCTTTTTTCATCGTTAGGGTCTACTGGCAACAGTAAAATTTTAAGCTCGCCTTCTAGCTTCTCAACAAGAGTTTTTTTCTCGTCTAGCTCTTCTTTTGCCATCTCCAATAGGTCAGAATCTTTTTCTGAATCAAGAATTTTTCTAGCTTCTACAATGTCATTTTTAGCCGTTTTTAATTTTTGATATGCAAGGACAATTGGCTCTAAACTAGAATGTTCTTTAACCAATTTTGTCCAGGCCTTATTGTCAGCAATAATTTGGGGATCGCCTACTTGTTTTGTAAGCTCTTGATATTTTTTTGATATATCTTCTAATTTTGTAATGTTCATTTTCTTTACTTTTTAATGTCGACAGAAGCGAGTCTCGAGTGTTGATGTGTTCCCGCTCTCTTTGATGTTTATAACGCTGTTTTTAGTTAGTTCGTTGTAAAACCCTTTTTATTTAATTACAACTACTCTATCAATACCATTGAGGTCTTTTATAATGCTGATATTTTTGTAATCTTTTTCAAATAGTCTTTTTACATTTGTAGCTTGATTTATGCCGACCTCTAATAAAACAACTCCGTTGAGATTTAAATAATTTTTTATATCAGTTGCAATGCGCCTATAAAAATCCAATCCGTCTATTCCGCCGTCTAAGGCTTTTAATGGCTCGCAATTTTTAACCTCATGGTCTAAATCGTTAATATCATTAGCTGGAATATAAGGTGGGTTGCTAACAATCACATCAAATTTTCTGCCATCAAGCCCTGCTAACAAATCGCTTTTTATAACCTCAACTAATTTCCTGTTTTCTAGGTTCTTTTTTGCAACAGCCAATGCTTTATCGCAAATATCGCTTGCAACAATATTAGCATTTGTATTTTTGCTAAGTGCTAGGGCGATGCAACCGCTACCAGTACAAAGGTCTAAAACAGACACCTCACCCGTTTTGGATTTTTCCATCTTTCTTTCGATAGCTCCTATAGCTTGCTGAACTAAAATCTCTGTATCTTGTCGTGGCGTCAGAACATTAGAGTTAACCAAAACTTTTTCGCCATAAAACTCTGTATATCCCATGGCTTGCGATAGTGGTTTTGGACTAAATTCTACTTGCGGGCCTACAAAATGAAGTTGCTGTCTTTTATTTGTAAATGGCTTGCCTGTTCGCTTAAATACAATTTCTGCAATTCGCTTATATTGCACATGTGTTAATATGTTAAGTTTATCTAATTCATTTCGCTTATAACCTGCAACCTCTACAAAAATCCAATCTGTTTCGCAAGGCTCTGCGTTTACTTCTGCAAGTTTTTCATCAACCATCTCACGCAATTTTTTATATCTAAATTGTCCAAAAGTAATATTTGACATCTCAATATTTTCGTCCATTTCTTGAACTTCTACGAATGCTGCAAGTGCAACCTCTGCCATTTCGTCGTCTGGCACAAATGTACTTAAACGCTGCAACGCTAACCCTGGCGCTCTAAATATCCATGTTGTCCAGTTTTGTGGTAATATTGCAAGTAATCTAAGTAGTTCAAATGATAACCCCGCAACTAGTGGCAAAAATGCCATGTTTATTCCAAATCTAATCATGAACCACACAACGCCAGAAAAATCGTCTTGTCTTAAACCCAATGCGTATGTCGCCCACCTAACTAGCGAAAATACAAGTATTGCAATTATCATTACAAAAAACATAAAAGTCGTTCCGCAACGATTGTGCCGTGTGCTACACTTTTGAACATTCTCGACAGTTAAAGGCATACCTTTTTCAAAGCACGAAATTGTCCGGTGCTCGGCACCATGATACGCAAACATTCTGCGAATATCCCGCATGACACTCATAAGCGCCATATAACCTACAAAAATTGCTATCCTAATGCCGCCTTCTATAAGTGCTGTAACTAATATCAGCCTTCCGCCACTCCCCAATGCACCCTCTAGCGGCGCTTCTAAAAAATATGCGGCAACAAAAGGAATAGCAAAAAATAAACCCACACCAATTAGTAACCCTAGAATCATAGACAAGCCCATAAGTATACTCATGCCCGCCGATTTTTTGGGATTACCGTTTTTATCCAACTTTTGCACTTTTTGCTTTTTAGCCTTTTTATTTTGCATTTGCTGCTTTTCATCTTCTTTTAGCAGCACCTCTGCACTTTTACTTAAAGTGCCAACACTTTGTACTAAACTTGCAAAAAATGAAACAATGCCACGAATGACAGGAACTTTTTTGTACCACCGCTTGCCACTCTTTAACCTTTTACTATCAATCAAGATTGTGCCGTCATCGTCTCTGACAGCCATTGCCATAGAAGAACCTGAGCGCATCATGACACCTTCTAACAGTGCTTGCCCCCCAATTAAAGACTTTTTTTCTTTAGGTTTTTTTGCCTTTTTAGGCTTAATGTCTTTAACCTTTATATCGTCAAGAAATTCTTGATTTTCGTTATTATTTTGCATTGAAATAAACTCCCCCCTACAACACATAAATGCCCACTTCCCAAAAAGTGCCGTTTACTGGGCTAGCAGTAACTGTTAGTATATTGGCATTATGGTTAGGTGTAAATGTAAGAATTGTACCACTTGCCGAAATTAAAACTTGTGTACCATTTTGAATAGTTCCGCCTGTCGTAACTGCAGAGTGCGTATTTCGATTTGCCGTGGTGCTTCTGTAAGTTATTTTGACATTACGATTTACCAAAATTCTATCAAGGTGCAGCATCGTTGCAGTATTGCTACCCCCACCCATAGAACCTATACTTACCAAGATAGGAATTTCTCCCCTAATTTTACTAGGGGCAATTGTATACAATCTCGCCTGTACAAACTGACCGCCGTTTATACGAACTGCAAGTTGAAAAGAATCAACCCATTGAAAAGTCATCGAATTTCCAGCCACTGTCGTCAACCACGATGATGTCGCCTGTATCATATGATACGAAAACCAAACAAAACCCTCGTGCTGTACTGGCGGAGAATGGGGACTACCGCTAGGCGTAGAAGTTGTATAAGTAATTCTAATAGCATAACCTGTCAAATCACCACGATAAATCATCATATACGGAATACTCTCTCGCATTTGCGCAGCTCTAAATTCGGGTTCTGAAGGCAACGATCCCATACAAATTCTAATCGTTTTTGCCATGGGTTGCCATATGCTAAAAGACAATCTATATAGACCCGTCGCACTTACCTCAAAGGAAACGCTACTATTTGTCGAACTAACACCCATAATATAAGCTACAGTCCTATAATTCTGAATACAAAAAACCCACATTGATAAATTAACTCCCGACGGGTCGATAAATTCAATATTCACCGTCCTGCTAACATCACCGCCCACATAAATATCCAAAGTGTTATTTATAAATACATCCATGTACTTCGTAAAATATATCGGCGTATCATCAGTCAATGCAAGCGGAGCATTGACAATATTACCTGCTCTAGCCCACGACCAATTTGCCGCATAAATAGAGCGACTACAAGGTGAAACATATATACGCAAGCTAGAATATGCACCCCTAAAACCTTCGTCTGTTAAATCAGTTATCCCGTATCTTGCCGTACGCAAAACTCTAACCTCGCGCAAATTAAGTGCCATAATGACGAGCATACTTATTATGCTTAATTTTAAGGTAAATGTTTTTCTTGTGTTTGTGTTATACATTGTTATTTATTCCTTGAAATTGAGATTTTTCTATGATGTTAAAATGATTATATATTTTATCTCTATCGCTACCACGACCAAGATAAATAACTCTATCTATGAAATTTTGCGTACTGCCATCGGGTACTATAACATTGCGTCTTGGAAAATCATAAATTTTTTCAAAAGCACTGCATAAAAATTCAATATAATTAAAGCCCCCGCCCCCCCCTAAGCCTTGAGCAGAAGGTTGTAAAATAATTTCAGCAGGGATAACTAACTTAATTAAAAAGGCTATTTAGTCTGTCAATCCTATATCGTCCAACTTGTGTAGGAATTGTCAAAACTCCGTCTTTAATCAACGATTCATCACGCAACGCCCTTATAGCAATTTGTCTACTCTGTGGCTCGCTACTTCGGTTATATCTAAAT
>Ga0123355_10000540_pt1 | contig 50792 bp, 45 predicted proteins | sample TergutEmb28metaG_3_FD_89872 | JGI IMG/M metagenome (GOLD analysis project Ga0123355, IMG submission 89872) | Embiratermes neotenicus P1 segment gut microbial communities from Petit-Saut dam, French Guiana - Emb289 P1 | ecosystem: Host-associated > Arthropoda: Insects > Digestive system > Gut ... | reverse complement strand
GATGCATTAGAGCCTGAGCAGATTGATGAGGAAGCTCTAGGTAATGAGGCAGGTTTTAATAGATTTATCAGACTGCAAGAGGAATTCCAGGAAAATCTCAAAAAACTATCCAAACTTGGAATAGGGTTGGTGCTGATTGATAGAGGTATCCATGACCTTGCAGAAGAATTTTTGATAGATGCAGGTATTATGGCAGTACAAAGGGTTAGTCACAAGGAGTTAAAGAAAGCAGCTGAGTCTGCAGGTGCAAGAATGATTAAAAGAACCGGGTTAAAAAAGTCTTTGGAAGAACTAAAATCCTATCTTGGACATATTGATAAGGTTTATGAGGATGAGCAGCTGCAGCAGATTAGAATTTTAGGTGGTGCAGGTAAGCCAATGGCTACTATTTTAGTAGGTGCGGCCACTGAAGAAGTTGTAGGAGAAAGAGAGAGAATTGCTAAGGATGCAGCAGCAGCTTTGCAGGCTGCAATAAAGGGTGGTATTGTGCCAGGTGGTGGCTCAATAGAATTAGCGGCGGTTTCTTTCCTGGAAAACAACCGTGAACAAGTCAGGGGTATGGCTGTGTATGGTATTAATTGTGTAGTAGAAGCTTTGAAAAAGCCTTTTGCTCAGATTGTATTTAATGCAGGGTTTAATCCCCTTGAAAAACAGGGCGATGTGCAAGCAGTACAAAAGCAGGAAAATAATATCGGCTATTCTATTGATTGTGATTCAGGCCAGGTCATTGATATGAAAAAACTGGGAGTTGTGGATCCTGCTTTAGTAAAAATTTATGCTTTGGTTGCCGCAGGTGAAATTGCGGAAGCTATCTTAAGGATTGATACAATAATTAAAAAAAGACCAGATAAAATATCTGATAGTAGGATAAAAGATGAATTTGAGTTTTGAAGTGGGGAGGTGAATTATAGATGAGTACAAATATTGATCAGGAAACTCAGCAGCAGGAGGAAAATAATGATGAGCTTAAAGAGATGGAGCAAGCAGGGAACTCCCAGTTAGAGCAGCAGTTATTAAGATTACAGGCTGACTTTGAAAACTTCCGTAAAAGAACTTTACGGGAAAGGGAAGAGGTGAGTGCTCAAGCGGGCAAAAACATTATAAAGGATATCCTGCCTGTACTTGATAACTTACATAGAGCTCTTGAGGCGGGAAAGCAAAAAGGTGACTTGGATAAGTTTATTGAAGGGGTTGATATGATTTATTCTCAACTTTGGGATGTGCTCCAGGAGAAAGGTCTAGAGTACATTGATTGCAAGGGTAAAGAATTTGACCCGGAAATTCACCAAGCAGTGATGCAAAAAAAAGTGGCAGAAGGAGAAGACGACATAGTTTTAGATGAAATTCAACGAGGATATTTATTGAATGGAAAACTGATTAGACCATCTATGGTATCAGTATCAAAAAAAAGTTAGGGGGCATATATTATGGGTAAGGTAATTGGTATTGACTTAGGAACTACAAATTCTTGTGTTGCAGTTATGGAAGGTGGAGAAGCTGTAGTTATAACAAATGCGGAAGGTAATAGAACTACTCCATCAGTTGTGGGTTTCACTAAGGATGGAGAGAGATTAGTAGGCGAGATTGCAAAACGACAAGCAGTTACAAATCCTGATAGGACAGTACAGTCAATTAAAAGATATATGGGTACAGACCATAAAGAAACAATTGACGGTAAGTCTTATACTCCACAGGAGATATCTTCTATGATCTTGCAAAAGCTTAAAACAGATGCAGAAAACTATCTTGGGGCAAAGGTAACTCAGGCAGTTATTACTGTTCCGGCATATTTTTCAGACAGCCAACGTCAAGCCACTAAAGACGCCGGAAAAATAGCAGGTTTGGAAGTATTGAGAATTATCAATGAGCCAACTGCAGCTGCTTTAGCATATGGACTTGATAAGGCTGAAGATCAAACAATCCTTGTCTATGACCTTGGTGGTGGTACCTTTGACGTTTCTATCCTGGAGTTAGGTGAAGGAGTTTTTGAAGTTAAAGCTACCAGTGGAGATAATCGCCTTGGTGGAGATGATTTTGATGATAGAGTAATTGAATATCTTGTTGCAGAATTTAAAAAGCAGACAGGTATTGATTTGGGTAAGGACAAAATGGCAGCTCAAAGATTAAAAGAGGCAGCAGAGAAGGCTAAAAAAGAGCTTTCCAGTGTGATGCAGAGTAATGTTAACTTGCCTTTTATTACAGCAACTGCAGAAGGACCACAGCACTTAGATATTACATTGACTCGTGCAAAGTTTAATGAACTCACAGCTGATCTTGTTGAAAAAACCATAAAATTAACTAAGCAAGCTTTGTCTGATTCAGGATTATCAGCTAAGGAGATTAATAAAGTTCTTTTAGTTGGTGGTTCTTCAAGGATACCGGCAGTACAGGAGGCTATTGAGAAGCTTCTTGGGCAGGAGCCCCATAAGGGAATTAACCCTGATGAATGTGTGGCTTTAGGTGCTGCAATTCAAGCCGGAGTTCTCGCCGGTGATGTTAAGGATGTATTGTTGCTGGATGTAACTCCTCTGTCTTTGGGTATAGAAACTCTTGGAGGGGTGTTTACCAGACTGATTGATAGAAATACAACCATACCTACGTCTAAGAGCCAGATTTTCTCTACTGCAGCAGATGGTCAAACTAGTGTTGATATTCATGTGCTTCAAGGAGAAAGAGAAATGGCAGCATCAAATAAGACTTTGGGAAGATTTCAACTAAGTGATATACCGGCAGCTCCAAGGGGTGTGCCGCAAATCGAAGTTAAATTTGATATAGATGCCAATGGTATAGTTCAGGTTTCTGCTAAAGATTTGGGTACAGGTAAGCAGCAGGAAATTACAATTCAATCAAGTAGTGGTCTATCTGATGCTGATATTAATAAAATGGTAGAAGATGCTGAGCAATATGCTGAAGAAGATAAAAAGTTTAAAGAAAAGATAGATGCTAAAAACCATGCTGATGCAGCAATTTATCAGGCGGAAAAGACAGTAAAAGAATCTGAAGGAAAGATTGAGCAGGAAGACATTCTAAGTATAGAGCAGGCTAAAAATGATTTACAAGCAGCAGTAACAGCAGATAATCTGGAAGATATGAAAAAGAAAACGGAAGCACTTTCACAAGCTGTATATGCAGCTACATCAAAAATGTATGAAAAAACTTCTCAGGAAGCTCAAGGTCAAGAAGAGCAAGGAGAAGGTGCACAAGAAGCAAAAGATGATGTAGTTGATGCAGATTATGAAGTAGTAGACGACAAAGAAGATAGATAAACAATAGACCAGAAGTCAGAAATCAGAAGTCTGAGGTCAGATTTAATTTTAGAAGCAATTGGCTTTGCCAATTGCTTCTAAGTCTGACATCCTACATCCTACCTCTGACCTCTGAAATAGGAGGTTAGTCTTAAAAAGTGAGCAAAAGGGATTATTACGAAGTATTAGGGATATCACGTAATGCTTCAGAAGACGATATAAAAAAAGCTTATAGAAGATTAGCAAGAGAGCATCACCCTGATATGAATCCGGGAAACAACGAAGCTGAAGCCAAGTTTAAAGAGGCTTCTGAAGCTTATGAAGTTTTAAGTGATGCACAAACCAGAGCAAGGTATGATCAGTTTGGTCATGCAGGTACCCAAAACGGAGGTTTTGGTGGTGCAGGAGGCTTTGGAGGTCACGGTGCCGGTTTTGAAGATATTTTTGATATGTTTTTTGGGGGAGGCTATGGAGGCCAAGGAGCTAGAAGGGGACCTCAAAGAGGAGCAGATTTAAGGCTAGATCTAGAAATTACATTGGAGGAAGCAGCTTTTGGGGCTGAAAAAGAAATTGAGTTGCCAAAGTTGCAAACTTGTTCTGAATGTGATGGAAGTGGAGCAGCTCCCGGTACTTTTCCAAGTAGTTGCAAGGTTTGTCAGGGTAGCGGGCAGGTAAAAGTAACTCAAAAAACTGTACTTGGTCATTTTCAAACCATTAAACCCTGTCAAAATTGTCGTGGAACAGGGAAGGTTGTTGAAACACCTTGTGATGGCTGCTATGGACAGGGAAGGGTAAGGTCAAATAAAAAAATTGCAATTACAATACCGGTAGGTGTTGATACTGGTGCAAGGCTCAGGGTTGCAGGTGAAGGTGAGACCGGTACAAATGGTGGTCCTGAGGGAGACCTATATGTATTTATACATATAAAGCAACATAAAATATTTGAACGCCACGGTGATGATATCTGGTGTGATCACTCCATTTCAGTTGTGCAAGCTATGCTTGGAGATGAGGTCACGGTGCCGACTTTGGATGGTGATGTTAAATTCAAAATACCACCAGGTACTCAAGGTGGAACCTCTTTTAGGCTGAAAAACAAAGGTGTAGGAAGACTTAGAGGCTATGGAAGAGGAGATCAACATGTTAGGATTAGCGTAGTTGTACCAACTAATTTAAATGAAAAGCAAAAAGACTTAATTAAGGAATTTGCAGGTACGCTAACAAGTAAAAATGATGCGAGGAAAGAAAAAGGTTTTTTTGAAAAAGTCAAAGATGCTTTTATGGGGTAATTACAAATTATAAATTACAAAGCACAAATTACAAATAAGACCTACAAATTTGATTTCCGACTTTTGATATCTGACCTCTGTTAAGAAGGGAGTGGTTTATATGCAATGGCAGGAAATATCTGTTATTACCAGTGAAATTATGGAGGAGGCAGTTACTAATTTATTTTACGAGATGGGTGCTGCCGGGGTTGTAATTGAGGATCCTAACCTGATCAATCGCTATGTACAGGAAGACATTTGGGATGCTTATGAATTTCCAAAAGAAATGATGGAAACAGAGCATATTGTTGTCAAAGGATACCTGCCGGTGGATGATAAGCTGCCACTTGTTTTAGAACAATTTAGAGGGACATTGGCAGTCATTAGTGGTTTTTTTCAAGATGCCTATGTTTCTGTGCAGCTTAATAGGCTTAATGAAGAAGATTGGGCTAATTCATGGAAGCAATATTATAAACCACAAAAAATAAGTGAGAAAATAGTAGTTGTGCCTGGGTGGGAAGAGTATTCTCCCAAAGAGGGGGAAATTATAGTTGAGTTGGATCCCGGTATGGCTTTTGGAACAGGTAGTCATCCGACTACTATGATGTGTATAAAGGCAATAGAAAAATATATGATACCCGGTTGGCGAATAGCTGATATTGGCACGGGTTCTGGTATTATAGCTATTTCTGCAGCAAAGTTGGGTGCAGGGGCTGTCTGTGCTGTTGATTTAGATACTGTGGCAGTTCGTGTTGCTGCACTCAATGTGAAAACCAATATGGTTGAGGATGTAGTTGAGGTGAGTCAGGGTGACCTGCTTCAAGGTACTGATAGAACGTTTAACGTAATAGTAGCAAATATAATAGCAAATGTAGTAATTGAAATGTCAAAAGATGTTTATGAAAAACTGGAATCATCCGGAATATTTATAGCATCAGGTATAATCGAAGACAGGCAGGATGATGTAATAACGAAACTACAAGAAGAAGGATTTAAAATTATTGAAGTGATTGAAGATAAATCCTGGAGAGGTATTGTTGCTGATAAGCAGTAGCTGTCGGAGGTCTAAGCAAAGTTTCGGACAATAAATCTGACATCCGATTTCTGACGACTGTTAAGGGTGGTGGTTACTTGTATCAATTTCGTATTCCTAAAGATTTAAATACAGATAGCTTGGAAATACTAGGAAAAGAGGCTCATCATATTGCTAATGTTTTACGCCTTAAAGAAGGCACTACTGTGGGCTTATTTGATGGGTTTGGCTATAAAGCAATAGGAAGCATATTGAGCGTAACAAGTGATAGGGTACTAGTGGAATTAACTAATGACAGAGTAGCAAATACAGAGCCACCTGTAGAAATCACTTTATATCAGGCTTTACCAAAAAAGGACAAGCTGGAGTTAATAATTCAGAAAGCTACTGAACTTGGGGTAACCAATATTGTTCCGATAATAACTAAAAGAACTATTGTTAATATAGATGGTGAGAAATCCAAGAAAAAAGTGGAACGCTGGAATAAAATTGCTCAAGAGGCATGCAAGCAGTCTGGTAGGGCATATGTTCCCCAAATTAGTGAACCGATAAGTTTTAAAAATGTATTTTGTGATCTAAAGACTGAACTAAATTTGATGCCTTATGAAGCAGAAACAGAAAAGAGCTTAAAGCAGGTATTGAAATCTTATACGGTATCAATACCTAGAAGTATTGGTATATTTATAGGACCGGAAGGCGGCTGGGATAAAGAAGAAGTGAGTATGGCTGTTGATAAGGGAATTATCCCTGTAACTCTAGGTCCCAGGATTCTGCGAACAGAAACTGCCAGCCTTGCAGTTTTGACTTTGGTGCTTTATGAGTTGGGGGATTTGGGCAACCTCTAAAAACTTTACAAACCTTCCCATCTGGGATTTTGTTTAGAAAAATAGTTAATATTAGTTCATGAAGCAGAACTTGCAGACTTATTGTACTTAGGTGCTTAATTTAGAGAGCATCTTCAGAGTTCTAAAGAAGTTGTGAAAAGGGGAAGGTTTGACAGTTTTTAGAGGTTGCCCTAGGAGGGTTAGTTATGAAAAGAAAAGTTGCGGTATATGTTCTGGGGTGCAAGGTTAATCAATATGAAATAGAAGGTATTAAAGAGCTGTTTAGGAAAAGAGATTACGAAATAGTTAACTTTGATGAAAAGGCTCATGTATATATAATTCATACTTGTACAGTTACTCATCTGGGAGATAGAAAGTCACGTCAGTATATTCGCAAGGCTGTAAAAAATAATCCAAGTGCTATAGTTGCTGTTACAGGCTGTTATGCTCAGGTTTCTCCCCATGAGGTTGAACAAATAGAGGGAGTAGATATTGTTTTAGGAACCAAAGATCGAAAACAGATAGTGGATATGGTTGAAAGCTGCAAAAAAGGGCAGCAAGTCAAGCATATTTCAGATAGTATGATAAATAAAGAATTTGAGGAATTGCCTGCTTATAAGCCATCCAGAGCTAGGGCTTTTTTGAAGATACAAGAGGGGTGTGACAGGTTTTGCACATACTGTATCGTGCCATATGCCAGGGGTCCGGTAAAAAGCAGGGATTTTCATAATACTATTTTAGAAATTGAAAGTTTGGTAAATAAAGGTTTTCAGGAAATAGTTTTAACCGGTGTTCATTTAGGAACATACGGCAAGGACTTGCTAAATGATACAAGCTTGTATCATCTTCTGAATGAACTTGTTAAAATCCCCGGGATGAAGCGTCTTAGAATTAGTTCATTAGATCCTGATGAAATTCATGGTGATTTACTGCAGTTGATAACTGAAAATGAAAAAATATGTCCGCATTATCATATACCATTACAAAGCGGAGATGACTTAATACTACAAAAAATGGGCAGAAGATATACTTTGGATGATTACAGAAAGCTTGTAGCAGATATCAGGTATAAAAGACCGGAGGCAGCTTTTACTACAGATGTTATTGTTGGTTTTCCTGGAGAAACAGAAGAGCTTTTTGTAAATACAAAAGAGTTTATTAAGGAAATAGGTTTTGCAGACCTTCATGTTTTCAAGTACTCACCCAGAAAAGGAACTCCTGCTGCAGAATATCCCAACCAAGTATCATCAGAAACTAAGGCACAAAGGAGCAGTGAATTAATAGATTTATCCAATGAACTTTGGATAAACTATGCAGAAGGTTTTCTGGGAAGAGAAGTCCAAGTTTTAGTTGAAGGTAGCGTAAATAATTTATGGGAAGGTCATACTGATAACTACTTAAGAGTGAAATTTAAAGCAGACACAGAAGATTTAATAGGTAAAATTGTTTCTGTAAAGTTAGAAAAAATCGGTCAGATCAAAGATGTGCATGGAACAATTTCCGACTTCTGAGATTCACTAACAATGTCATTAGGTTAACTAATTTGATTGCAATATGAAAGGATGTGGGCGGTTAATAACCGCCCCTACAACCCCATTATTGTGCATTTTTATAGGGGTGATTATTAATGTGTCCTGCGTAACTTAATGGCATTGATATTCGTTAAGGGAGGTGATATTTGGTGTCCGATTGTATTTTTTGTAAAATAATTAATAAAGAGATACCCGGTACAATAGTGTATGAGGATGATGAAATTTTAGCTTTTAACGACATAAATCCACAAGCTCCGATACATATTTTAATTATCCCTAAAAAACATATTTCCGACATGACTGAGATTACAGCAGAAAATATTGACCTTATTGGAAAAATACATTTGGTTGCAGTTAAAATAGCTGAAGAAAAAGGCTTTGCCGAGAAGGGGTTCAGGCTGGTTAATAACTGCAAAGAAGATGGAGGGCAAATAGTTTTCCATCTACATTATCACTTAATGGCAGGGAAAAAGTTGTCAATGTTCACCTAGGGTTGACGTTGGCAAAAATAGTATAGTATAATTGTTGTGTTAGCCTGCTAAGTCACACAAGAAGATCCATGTAATATTATAATGAGATCTTTGGAACACCCATTGAATGAAGGTTTGTTCAATACGTTTAATGGTTAGTTGTGGAGGGAGGGATAGAAGGTTGAGTGAAGTAAAAGTTGGTAAAAATGAAACTCTGGATAGTGCACTTCGTCGTTTTAAGAGGAATTGCCAGAAGTCAGGGGTTTTGTCAGAGGTGCGTAAGAGAGAGCACTATGAAAAACCAAGTGAAAGACGCAAAAAGAAATCTGAAGCTGCCAGAAAAAGAAAGTTCAGGTAGTGAAATCCGTATGTTCTTCGACCCTCTTCGACATCTTAGCGACAATGTTATAAATTGGTTACTCGCAAGTACGAGAAAGGGAATAATTTTTTAAACTTTAATGGAAACAGGCTAATTAGATTTTTAGTAATGAAGCAGAATAATCTATTCCAGCAAAATTAGAAATAGCCTGGTAAAAATATTACTAGGCTATTTTTTTCAAAAAATGTGGAATAATATTGCCGGAGGGATTGTATTATGAAAAATTTATGTAAAGTTCTTTTGGTACTCTTTTTGATTGGTGTTGTTTTTTCAGCTACGTCTATACATATACTAGGAACTGAAGAAACTGTAGAATATGCAGAGACTACAGGATATGGAGAGCCGGTGATCACACAAGATTCATCCTCTCCGGTATATGTAATACCGGTAACAGGAACAGTAGATGCCGGAATGATGACATTCATTAATAGAGCATTTACTGAAGCTGAAGAAAACAATGCGGCTGCAATTGTTCTGGAAATAAATACACCAGGTGGTTTTGTATGGGCAGTAATAGAAATAAGAGATACTATACATGCATCAAATATACCTGTAATTGCTTTTGTTAATGGTGGTGCAATTTCAGCAGGAGCGTTAATAGCGTTAATATCTGATGAACTTGTAATGGCACCGGGTACTACTATGGGTGCAGCAGAGCCTCAACTGGGAGGCGAACGGGCGGATGCTAAGACCTTGTCCTACTGGGTTGGTCAGTTAGAAGCAGCTGCAGAAGCAAATGGAAGAGATCCTCTTATTGCCAGAGCTATGGCAGATTATACAGTAGTTATACCTGGTGTTACAGAAGAAGGAGAAATCCTTACATTAACACCTAACAGGGCCCTGGAATTGGGAATGATTGATCACATTTTGCCTAATCGCCAGGCAGTTTTAGAGGAATATGGACTTACTGAAAATCCCATAATAGAGCTTGAGCCAGAGTTTGCTGAGGCTTTTGTTCGTTGGGTTACTAACCCTGTTATTAGCACTATTTTGCTTACGGTGGGTCTTGTAGGTCTTGTGTTAGAAATTTTCACACCCGGATTTGGAATACCTGGTTTGATAGGACTTGCTGCATTAAGCATATACTTTGCAGGCCATATTATTAGTGGTATAGTTGGATATTGGGTAATTCTTTTATTCATGCTTGGTATTATTCTTTTAGCAGTAGAAGTATTAGTTCTTCCTGGGTTTGGCGTGCCGGGGATAGCAGGGGTTGCAGCACTTGCTGCAGGTATAATTATGGCTTCGCCCACATCAGCTCAAGGAGTTAGCTCCCTTGTAATTGCTCTGATAGGATCAGCAGTTTTAATTGGTATCAGCCTAAAGTTTTTACCAACTAGGAAAAGGTGGAAAAAATTAGTGTTGGGAGATAGTCTGACAAGTGAGGAAGGCTTTAACTCTTCTCGTGTTGAATTGCAAGAATACTTAGGCCAAGAAGGTGTTTCTGTAACTCCTCTGCGTCCGTCAGGAACTGCAAAGATAGGTAATACAAGGGTAGACGTTGTTAGCCAGAGTGGATTTATTAACTCTGGAACAAAAGTTAAGGTAGTTAAAGTAGAAGGAAACAGGGTAGTAGTGGAAGAAGTTGAAGATGAAAGTTAAGTAGCTATACAATATTTAATTTAGGAGGTAGATAAAATGGATCCGTTGATAATTCCTTTAATAATGGTAGTCTTAGGTTTTATATTTCTAGCGTTTATTTTCACCTTTATTCCGGTTGGGCTGTGGATTTCAGCTTTAGCTGCAGGAGTGAAAATAGGTCTTATGACTTTGATAGGTATGAGATTAAGAAGGGTTATACCGAGCAGAATAGTAGGACCCCTTATCAAGGCAGAGAAGGCCGGTGTACAGGTTAATGTAAATAAACTTGAGGCTCATTACTTAGCAGGTGGTAACGTTGATCGAGTGGTAGATGCATTAATTGCAGCAGAAAGAGCGAATATACCTTTGCCTTTCGAAAGAGCTGCTGCCATTGACTTGGCAGGTAGAAATGTTTTAGAAGCTGTACAAATGAGTGTTAACCCAAAGGTTATAGAAACGCCATCTATTTCAGGTGTTGCTGAGGATGGTATTGAAGTTAAAGTTAAGGCAAGGATCACAGTTCGTGCTAACATAGAAAGACTTGTCGGTGGTGCGGGTGAAGAAACAGTTATTGCCCGTGTTGGTGAGGGTATTGTTAGTACAGTTGGTTCATCAGACAGCCATAAGAGAGTTTTAGAAAGTCCGGAATCAATTTCCCGTACAGTTATAAATAAGGGTCTTGATACAGGTACTGCTTATGAAATATTATCAATTGATATAGCAGATGTTGATGTAGGTAAAAACATTGGTGCTATCTTGCAGACGGACCAGGCTGAGGCTGATAAAGAGATTGCACAGGCAAAAGCAGAAGAAAGAAGAGCAATGGCTGTTGCCAGAGAGCAAGAAATGAAGGCTGCTACACAAGAGATGATGGCTAAGGTTGTCGAAGCAGAAGCAGAGGTTCCACAGGCTTTGGCACACGCTTTAAGAGAAGGCAAACTAGGTGCAATGGAGTATTTTAACATGAAAAATATTCTTGCAGATACTGATATGAGAGAAGCTATCTCCAAAGGATCGCAAAATGATAGATCAAAGGATTTAACCAAATAATAATCCTGGGAGGTGACTTTCTTTGGAAGCATTAATATGGATTATTGGTTTTATTGGATACATGGCATACCGTGCATATCGTGCTTATACTTTAGTCCAAAGAAAGCAGGCTGCCAGTAAAGAGAGGCAGGCTGAAATAGAGGTTGCAAATCGCAGGCGACGTGGAGAGGTTATATATGAAGATATGGAGCCTAAACAGGAGTTGCCTTGGGATTTTGACCCGGATATAATATTCAAAGAAAGAGAAGTAAGGACATCCCAATTTGAAATGAAACAAGTACCTCCGGAAGAAGAAAATGCTTTTCAAAAGAAGCTTAAAACAATCGGAGATGAAAAAAGGGATAGGTCAAAAAGAGAAGTTGGCAATGTAGTAAATGAGAGAGAAGCTGTATCTACAGGATTTTCTATTCAATTAGATAGTAGATCTCTTGTTACCGCTGTTATTATGTCGGAAGTGCTACAGCCACCAAGGGCAAAAAGACCAATAAGACTTTAATACGGATTTATGATTAAAAGACTGTCTTTGTAAAAAGGCAGTTTTTTTGTATTTACCTCCTGTGAACGTGCATAGATTTATACTACTGCTTATTTAATATATTTAGCAGGGAGATAGTATTTGTAATTTGTGCTTTGTAATTTGTAAAAATGGGGGGATGTTGCTTTGGATAATAAAACAAGTAACAGAAAAAATCGTAAAAAGATGGGTGAAGCCTTAGCAAATGCCTTTGATTTGCCAAAAGAATTAGTTATTGATATACCCAAAATAACTCTTATTGGAAATCGAGAAATGGCGATTGAGAACCATAGGGGCATAATTCAATATACAACTGAAAAAATTAGAATAAGCGTTGCAGGAGGGGAATTGATAGTTTCAGGTAAAGAACTCTTCATTAATTCTATTTTGCTGGAGGAAATAATTATCTATGGGGAATTCCATCAGATTACCTTTGATTAAAGAGATAAGGGGGAGTTAAAATGCAACTTAAAAAATTACTATTATTTTTGCAGGGTTATGTAGTGGTTATGATAGAAGGTCCTGTTGAGAGGTTTATCAATTCAAGTGTTAGTATGGGAGTAAATTTACATGATTTAAAAAGTTTATCTACAACAAAAATTCAATTTAAAGTGCCATTACATGATTTCTGGAAAATACATTCCATCATTAGGCAGACAGATTATAAAATAAAAGTTTTAGATAAACAAGGTCTTCCTCTTTTTTGGAATAAGGCAAAAAAAAGAAAGTTATCAATTATTGGAGTAATTGCCTTTGTAGTATCCATGTATACTTTATCAAGCCTTGTTTGGTTTATTGATGTATATAGCCATGAAGATCTGGTGTATATAGAAAAATATGAAATTGTTGAGATTGCTAAAAAATCAGGGTTAAGGACGGGCATCTTTAAAAGCAATATTGATGTGAGGATGGTTGAGCGTGAAATCCTATCTCAAACTCCCGAATTATCTTGGGTTGGATTAAAGTTTCAAGGAACTAGGGTAATAGTTGAAGTTGTGGAAAGAAAGTTACTTGATGAAGAGCATATGAATGTAGAACCAAGGCATTTAATAGCAGCTAAAGACGGTATAATTCATGAAGTTTTAGTAATGATGGGGCAGCCCTTTGTGCAAGTTGGAGATAGCGTAACAGCAGGGCAAATACTTATTTCAGGGATGATAAATCCTCAGGGAGTAAGTGCCAGGGGAATAGTTCGAGCTAGGGTTTGGTATGAAGGTCAAGGATCGGCTGAGCTGGAAGAAATAATAAAGCATAGAACAGGAGCAACCCAAAGAGCATATTATCTAAACTTACCTGATAGAAAAATTGTATTGATAGGATCTATAGAGAGCAGGTTTGAAAACTATGAAACCGAGACTAATATCTCTATAGCTCCAGCTTTGCCTTATATACAAATTCAGGGTGAAATAGTAAGAGTTATTCATCATGAGCTAAACTTGGAAACAAGAATTTATGAAAAAGAAGAGGTTATTCCTTTGATAAAGGAGAAACTCATTGAAAGTTTTAATATTCCCATAGAGACTAAAATTGTAGATCAAAAGGTTCAGCTTTTGCTGGAAACAGATCAAAGAATTGTGATAAAATTAATAATCGAAGCTATCGAAGATATTGCTAAGTTATCCGAACCTTTAAAGTGACTTGGTTATACAGCTACTTTTCATTTGTAGGGGCAGCGTTGAAGTCTGTATGCAATTGCGGGATGCTGAGGATGTCATCTCCCACTCATTCCGTCTAATTTTGCATAAATATATGCAAAATTGACTTGCCCGGGCGGAAAACTTTATATTGAAGGTTAAAAATAAAGTGTATATAATGTAAAATACAAGTTATATATTGATGCATATACTCATTTTTTTGTAGGAGGAATTAGCTACTTGGCAAAAATAACAGGGACTAAAATAACATTGCCTGGAAATGGTGAAGAAATAAATATTTTAGGGAAAAATGATGAAAATCTAAGATTTATAGCAAAACATTCTCCTGTGAAAGTTGTTGCAAGGGGTAATGAATTAAGTTTTACCGGCCAGGAACAGGATGTTATTAATGTAGAAGAACTATTTAAGCAATTGATAAAGCTGGCATCAAAAGGAAATCAAATTAATATTCCTACTATTAATTATGCCATGAAACAACTGGCTGTTTTGACAAATGATGATAGGGAAATAAGTGATATTCTTTCTGAAGTAATATCTATTTCAGCAAGGGGCAAACAAATTAAAGCAAAGACTGTAGGTCAATATGATTATATCAAGGCGATAAAGAACTACGATATAGTTTTTGGAATTGGGCCAGCTGGTACGGGCAAGACCTATTTAGCTGTGGTCATGGCTGTAGAAGCACTCAGAAGTAAGCTTGTACAAAGGATTATTCTGGTTAGACCTGCTGTAGAGGCAGGGGAAAAGCTGGGTTTTTTGCCTGGAGATTTGCAGGACAAGGTAAATCCTTATTTGCGACCATTATATGATGGTTTGTATGATATATTAGGTGCAGAAACAGCTACTAAATATATGGAGAAAGAAATTATTGAAGTAGCACCCCTTGCTTATATGAGGGGACGGACACTGGAAGATTCATTTATCATACTAGATGAGGCCCAAAATACTACTCCTGATCAAATGAAGATGTTTTTAACGAGAATGGGTTTTGGCTCTAAGACAGTTATTACTGGAGATATAACTCAGGTAGACTTACCAAAAGGTAATAAATCAGGATTGATACACGTGCAAAGTGTTTTGAAAAATGTTGAAGGTATATGCTTTAAAAATTTTACAGAACAAGATGTGGTCAGACATCCCTTAGTTCAAAAAATTATTATAGCTTACAAGAAAGACGAGAAAGAAACCGATTAAGTAGGTGGATAAATGCTAAAGCCAAAGATTATTAAAGAACATATAACGAATAACTACAATAAAATTTTTAAAGACATCTCCCAAAAAAGAATCTTCTGGGGGTTAGTTTTTTGCATTATATTGATGTTTATTGTAGGGACGTCTACTATGCCTGATCAGGTAAATGCTGAGGTAGGACAACCCAGTCCTATGGATTTTGATGCTCCAATGAGTATTAATTTTGAAAGCCAGATATTAACTTCTATAAAAAAGCAAGAGGCGGCAGATAGTGTAGATCCTGTTTATCGTACTGATGAAATTGTTGTACAGGAGCTTCAAGAAAGAATGAATAGTTATTTTAGCATAATAAGAAATGTTAGAAATTATGCAGATAATGAAGAAATAGATAAAGCAGAAGAACTAAGAAGCCAGCTTGGTCTGGATTTGGCGAGTGGAATGTACGATTATCTACTCACGATGAGTGAGGAACATTTTGAAAGAATCCATAACGAAGCTATCCAGGTTGTAGAACGACATATGTTTCAAGGAGCTTTGCCGGCAGATATAGAAGACGTTGCAAATGCAAACCTTACAAAGCAGAGTATTCTTGATGCTATTGCTCTTTTAAATATCTATGATTCATCACGAAGTTTTTTAAGTGCATTTATAGGAAGCATTGAATTTATAGACTATATAGTTTATGATGCGGTAACCACAGATGAACTTAGGGAAATTGAAATGGAGAAAGTTGAGCCTGTTATGATTCATTTGGCTAGAAACCAAAGAATAGTTGGTCAGGGTGTGATCATAACGGAAGAACATAGGGAAGCTCTTGAAGCGGTGGGATTTTTGACCACAGGCAACCCTGCTATACCTATACTTGGAATAGTGTTACTTGTGTTGATTGGTTTTGGATTAGTCATCATGTACCTTTATCAATATCGTCCTAGCATATTACAAAAAGAATCAAGGATAATTCTTCTTGGTTTGTTAATAGTAAGTATACTTTTAATTTCCAATACCGTGACAGCGATTAATATTGCTTCTGAGTATTCCGGCCTAATAGCTTATGCTGTACCTGTAGCTGCTGGTGCTATGCTCATAGCTATTTTATTTGATGGAAAACTTTCCATGTTCATTACTACCATTATTGCTATTCTGATTGGGATAATGAATAACTTAGAGTTGCAGTTTGCATTAGTAGCCTTTGCCGGTGGATTTGCCGGAATTTATAGTGTATCTAAATTAAGCCAGAGATCCGATCTGGTGAAAGCCAGTATCTATATTATAGGAGCAAATGTAACTACAATATTAGCTTTAGGTTTAATCTTAAACTATTCACTATCAATGCTATCTGTTGCGTTGCTGCTTGGGGTAATTAGTGGGATTCTTTCCTCAGTTTTGACTATTGGTACATTACCTTTTTGGGAAGCAGTCTTTAGGGTTACAACTTCACTTAAATTACTGGAGCTCTCTAATCCTAATCAGCCATTATTGAAGAGATTGCTTTTAGAAGCACCTGGTACCTATCATCATAGTATAGTTGTGGGAAATATGGCTGAGGCAGCGGCAGATGCTGTGGGTGCTGATGCACTTTTAGCAAGAGTAGGGGCACTTTACCATGATGTTGGTAAAGTGAAAAGAGCATACTTTTTTATTGAGAATCAATTTGCAAATGAGAATCCTCATGATAAGTTAGCTCCCAGCTTGAGTACGTTGATAATAACCTCTCATATCAAAGATGGAATAGAGCTTGCTAAGGAGCATGGATTGCCTGATAATATTATAGATATAATTTCTCAACATCATGGTAATTCTTTAGTATCTTTTTTCTATCACAAAGCAAATGAAGGTAGCTCAGGTGATGTGCTCCAGGAGGATGATTTTAGGTATGACAGTCCAAAGACCAAAACAAAGGAGGCAGCTATTGTTATGCTTGCTGATGCTATTGAGGCCGGTGTTAGATCAATTCAAAAGCCTACTCCAAATAAGATAGAGGCTTTTGCACGAAAAATCATCAAGGAAAAATTAGAAGATGGACAGCTTGAAGAATGTGATTTAACTTTTAAAGAATTGGATACAATAACCCACTCCTTTGTTAAAATATTGACGGGGATATTCCACTCCAGAATAGAATATCCGGAACCAGAAAATGTTTTGCAGGAAATGGAAAGGGGAAAGGCTGATGGAGATAATGGAGGCATATGTAAACAATCAGCAGGGTAAAATAGCTATAGATAAAACCTTATTGATGGCTTTAGAGGATGTAATAAAATTTGTTCTTGATAGAGAAGGTATTAAAAATTATGAAATAGGTGTTACATTGGTAGATGATGACTATATTTTAACCTTAAATAGTCAATATCGGGAAAAAAATGTGCCGACAGATGTTTTATCCTTCAATCTTTCAGAAGAGGCAGAAGGAAATGAGGATACTTTTGTAGTTGGTGACGTGGTTATTTCTGTTGAAACAGCCTCTAGACAAGCTGGTGAATATAATCATTCTTTTGAGAGAGAAATGGTATATTTATTGGTGCATGGTATATATCATATTTTGGGTTATACACACGATGATGATGAAAATAAGAAAGCAATGAGAGCAAAAGAAGAAGAGATAATGAATAACTACAACTTAAAGAGGTAGAAGATGTTAAGCAGGCTTATAAAAAGTTTTTATTATGCGTTATCAGGAATAGCATATGCTATCAAAACTCAAAGAAATATGAAGATACACACATTGGCTTTGATATTGGTTTTAGCAGCTGGTTTCTGGCTGGAATTATCGAGCCTTGAATGGGCAATAGCATTGATAATGGCTGGAATTGTAATAATATGCGAAATGTTGAATACTGCTATAGAGGCTTTAGTAGACTTGAAAATTGAGGAGTATCATGCTTTGGCAAAGGTAGCCAAAGATGTGGCAGCAGGTGCAGTGCTAATTGCAAGTATCCTGTCTGTAATAGTTGGTCTACTGATCTTTGTACCTAAGATACTAGATAAACTATAGCAGCTACTGGATAATAATCTGACCATTGTCATTAAGTTAAACGAGACGCATTAATAATCGTCCCTATAAAAATCCAGGCTGTAGGGGCGGTTATTAACCGCCCGTATTTCCTTCATTGCAACCACAATTTCCTTAACTTAATGACCAATGATGATTGCTCAGAAAGGTTGTGGCGTAAAATATGGATTTAAATCAATTATTGGAAATAGCAATTGAGGCAAGAAAAAAATCATATTCACCCTATTCTAAATTTCCCGTAGGAGCAGCGGTATTGACTAAAGATGGGAAAATTTATACCGGCTGTAATGTTGAGAATGCAGCTTATGGAATAACCGTTTGTGCAGAGGTAGTTGCAGTTGCAAAAGCAGTTTCAGAAGGAAGTCAGGATATTGCTGCTGTAGCAGTTGCAGCTGATACAGAGGATGTTTGCAGACCATGCGGCTCATGCAGACAGTTTATTTTGGAATTTGGAAATGAAATAGTTATTGTTATGGGAAATCTAAAAGGTGATAAAGATATTAAAAATATAAAAGAATTGATACCCCTTGGTTTTAGTTAAAATTCCAAGGTCTGAAATCAGATTAAGGAGTAAATAATGGAACATAAAAAAATGAAATCAGGCTTTGTTGCTATTGTCGGTAGGCCAAATGTGGGGAAATCAACTTTGATGAATGCTCTTATTGGCAAAAAAGTAGCAATAATGTCAGACAAACCGCAGACTACAAGGAACAAAATTACAGGTGTAATGACCAGACCGGGACTCCAAGTAGTATTTATAGATACTCCGGGAATGCATAAGCCAAAGACTAAACTAGGCGAAGTTATGGTTGGCTTGACTGAGAGAAGCCTTAAAGAAGTTGACTTTATATTATATCTTGTTGATGCTACAGCAGCAATTGGAGAAGGGGATGGCTATATAAACCAAATCCTCAGTAGCTCCAAGTTGCCTATAATAATAGCATTAAATAAAATAGACAACCTTCAGGCAGCATCAATTTCGGAAAAAATGCTGGAATGGCAGGCTACAGGCGTTAGTGAAACAATGATTCCTATTTCAGCATTACAGAATATGAACTTGGACAGACTTGTTGAGATCATAGAAAATCATTTAGAAGAGGGACCGCAATATTATCCCGAGGATATGGTTACTGATCAGCCTGAAAACATGGTAGTGGCTGAAATAATCAGAGAAAAGGTTTTGCATTTAACCAGGGATGAAATACCCCATTCTACTGCAGTTGTTTTAGATGCAATGGAAGAGCGGGAAAACGGTCTAATCTATATTGATGCTATAATTTATTTGGAAAGAGATTCCCAAAAAGGTATTGTCATTGGTAAAGGTGGTGCAATGCTTAAGCAGATAGGTCAACTTGCTAGAGAAGAAATAGAGGGGCTTTTGAATGCCAAAGTATATCTGGATATTAGAATCAAGGTGAAGAAAAATTGGCGTAAAGAGGTTCGTTATCTGCAGAATATGGGATATGACACAAAAATGCTGAAAGACAAAGGATAGAGGATGATATGGCAACTCCCATTCAAACCAATGGCATTATAATTAAAGAGTATAACTATGATGAAGCTGATAAGATATTTGTAATTTTTACAGCAGATAGAGGCAAAATAACATGTTTTGCAAAGGGTGTCCGTAAAGGCAAAAGCAAAATGAGAGGTTTTTTGCAGCTTTTTAGTTATTCTAAACTTCATCTTCATAAAGGAAAGTCTATGTATACAGTTATTGGTGGGGAAGTCGTCAATAGTTTTCCCGGGGTTAAGAATGATTTACTTTTATTTGGTTATGCAAATTATATAACAGAGATATTGGAAGGCATCTTGCTTGCAGAAGAAAAAAATAACGCTATTTTCACAACTACAATATCTATGTTTCACCTTATGGGAAGTATACCGATAAGCCAGCTTTCATCTTATTACTTACTTAGGGTTATAAAATATGCAGGTTTTTTGCCGGAGCTGTCCATTTGTGTATTGTGTGGAGAAAATATAGATGCCAATGCTTTGTTTAGTAATCTTGAAGGTGGCTGTGTGTGTATACAGTGTGGAAAAGAAGTTGATAATAAAGGATATATGCCTCTTAATATCATAAGAATCATGGAGCAGCTCTTGGCCATGGATATTAATATGCTGAGTAGATTGAAAATAAAAGAAAAAGACCTATTTTTTATTGAAGATTTGCTTTGTGAGTATTTAAAATATATTTTGGAAAAGCCTATAAATTCAATAAATTTTGTAAGAGAGATTCGTGGGGCATGATGAGAGATATTTACGTGTATAGAGGAAGGTTTTCGTTGTAAAATATTGGATTTTGTGTTAAAATGCGGACAAGGTGATTGAATAGTTGCAGGGTGTGGTTGCCCCCTTCATTCCCCAATGGAAGGGGGTGGTATTATGGATACATACGAGGCGTTGTCTTTGATGATAATGTTCGGATTACTCGTCATTGCTATCCTGAGTTTCAGGATAAAAAAGTAAATCACCCTGCAATGCCCGCAGAGTGATTGAATAAATAATTCTTTCAAGTGTGTGGCAACCGCAGCCTTGCGGATTCGATCACCTTTTTCTATATTATATCATTTTTGTATGATTAGTAAACAACTAAATTACATATATTTGAAGATTGGTAACCAAGATTGACAAACCAGCTTGGATTTGCTAAATTTAAAAATGATAAATATATCAAAACAGCAATGATGAAAAATAGTAGGCTTGCTAATCCTTTCAAACCCATTGTTGGGTGCAAGAGAGCTGGGTATGGTGGAAACCGGTAAAGGACTTAAGCTGAAGGCATTTCTGAGCTGTAGAGGATGTAGTTAATCCTCAACTGATAAAAGTGGAGTATTTGTTGGTACTCAAGCAGGGTGGAACCGCGGTTAATCCCGTCCCTGCAGTCTTTAAAAGACTGCAGTGGATGGGTTTTTTATTATCAAAGGAGGCGTGAACATGAATTTTCAAGAAATTATGATGTCACTAAACCAATTTTGGGCAAAAAAAGGGTGTGTCTTAATACAGCCCTATGATATGGAAAAGGGTGCCGGAACTATGCAGCCGGGAACATTTTTAAAAGCACTTGGTCCCGAGCCATGGAATGTAGCATATGTAGAACCTTCCAGAAGACCAACAGATGGTCGCTATGGGGATAATCCAAACAGACTGCAGCATTATTATCAATATCAAGTTCTTCTCAAGCCATCCCCGGCTGATGTTCAAGATGTCTACTTAGACAGCTTAAGGGCAATAGGTATTGAGATAGAAAAGCATGATATTAGATTTGTGGAGGATAATTGGGAATCTCCAACCTTAGGTGCGTGGGGGTTAGGCTGGGAAGTTTGGCTTGATGGTATGGAGGTAACACAATTCACCTATTTTCAGCAGTGCGGTGGTATAGATTGCCACCCGGTAAGTGCGGAGCTTACATATGGTATTGAACGTCTGGCAATGTTTATTCAGAAAAAGAAGAGTTTATTTGATATAAATTGGATAGGTGATATATCCTATGGAGATATACATCATCAAACTGAAATGGACTATTCGTACTATAATTTTCAGTATGCAGATACAAAAATGCTTTTTGATATGTTTAACCAGTATGAAAAGGAATGTAAAAGGATTATAGACTTGGGACTTATCCAGCCAGCATATGATTATACTTTAAAATGCTCTCATACTTTTAATTTATTAGATGCCAGGGGAGCAATCAGTGTTACAGAAAGAACAGGCTATATCCATAGAGTTAGAGATTTGGCAAAAAAGGTAGCCCAGGGTTATGTAAAGCAAAGGGAAAGGTTAGGCTATCCATTAATCAAAGATCCAGCAGTTCGTGAGGAAATGGGTTTGGAGCCACTTAAAGAAAAGAGCTTTGCAGTAAAACCATTATCTATTGAAGAGGAAGCAGCAACAAATAAATCCACCGAAAAGGAGGGTAAATAAAGTGGCTAAGGATTTTCTTTTTGAAATAGGAACAGAAGAAATACCAGCACGGTTTATGCCGGGAGCTTTAAATGAGTTAAAAATAAAAACACAGGGACTACTTGAGAAAGAAAGACTTGCATATAAAGACATTAATACCTATGGGACACCCAGAAGGCTTGCAGTATATGTTAAAGACTTGGTGGAAATAGGAGAAGGTCTTGTGGAAGAGAAAAAAGGACCATCTGTTAAAGTGGCTATAGATGAGCAAGGTAATTATACCAAAGCAGCCCAGGGTTTTGCTAAGGGACAAGGAATTGCTGTAGAGGATCTTATTGTAAAGGATACGGATGGAGTTCAATATGTCTATGCAAAAGTTGAGAAAAAAGGAGAGAACATCAAAGATCTTTTACCCAAAATCCTGCCGGAGCTTATTTTAAGTTTGGATTTCCCCAAACCGATGCGTTGGGGCTATCTAAATATCCGCTTTGTAAGACCTATAAGGTGGTTGATTTCTCTTTATGGAAATGAAGTTATTCCCGTTGAGATAGAAGGTGTTATATCAGGCAGAACAACTCAAGGTCATCGTTTTCTTGGCAGTGACCATGTTGAGTTGTCAGAGGCAGGCAGCTATCTTTCCAAGCTGGAAGAAAATTATGTAATAGCTGACCAAAATAAAAGACGAGATATTATCTGGAAGCAGATTCAGGACTTGGTACAAAAAGAAGGAGGAAGGGTAAAAGCTGATCCGGAGCTTTTAGAAGAAATAAACTTTTTATTGGAATATCCCACAGCTCTTTGCGGAAGATTTGATCAATCCTATTTGCAATTACCAAAAGAAGGTTTGATAACCTTGATGAAGGAGCATCAAAAATATTTTCCTGTGTGGGACGATAATGACAGTCTCTTGAACAAATTTATCACAGTTCGTAATGGAGATGACAAAAATCTTGATACTGTTGTTCAAGGAAATGAAAAAGTGCTGGAAGCCAGACTAAGTGATGGTAAATTCTTTTATGAAGAAGATGTGAAAATCCCATTAGAGCAAGAAGTAGAGAAACTAAAAGCTGTGGTTTTCCAAGAAAAACTTGGAACTGTATATCAAAAAATAAATAGAAATCAAATGGTTGCCAAATATATTGCAGATGTATTGGTTCTAGCCTCTGCAACCAAAGAGGATGTAGTAAGAGCGAATTATCTTGCCAAAGCAGATCTTGTATCAAATATGGTTTATGAATTTCCGGAACTTCAGGGTATTATGGGGTATTACTATGCTTTACGCCATGGAGAAAAGGAAGATGTGGCATTAGCTATTAAAGATCACTACAAACCAAGTTTTTCAGGTGATTCCTTACCCGAAACAATAGTAGGTACTGTGATAGCCATAGCAGATAAAATTGACACCATTTGTGGATGTTTTGCTGCGGGACTTAAACCAACAGGTTCAGGAGATCCCTATGCATTGAGGCGTCAAGCTCAAGGCATTTGTCAGATGATGTTTGTAGGCCGCTTAGATATTAACCTTTTGGCATTAGTAGAGGCTTCAATTGAAACTTATGAGGAACAAAGTCTTGATATGGATAAAGAAGAGACTTTGGTGGCTCTTAAAGAATTTTTTAAACAAAGAGTGGCAAATCTCCTTGAAGAGCACGGAGCAAGCTATGACGTAGTTAACTGTGTATTAGATGGTGACTGGAATAATATTTATGAAACAGTCAGTAAAGCTCAGGCATTAATGGAATTTAAAAATAATCCTCAATATAATGAGCTTATTACTGCTTTTACAAGAGCCGGAAATTTGGCAAAAAATGCAACAACTATAGATGTTAATGAAAAATATTTTAATGACAAATCAGAAGAAATTCTTTGGAATAAGTTTCAGGAAATGTCAGAGGATACTTTGCCATTATGGGAGCTTCATAAATATACGGAGATTTTGGAAAGGTTTTCTTCAATAAGGCCATATATAGATGAATTTTTTGAAAAAGTAATGGTCATGGACAAAGATGAAAATGTTAAAAATAATAGGTTGGCATTACTTAAAGCAATAGTAAGTTATCTTGACTCTTTTGGAGATCTTTCAAAACTTTTGTAATGCTAATATAACATCTTTTTCCTGTATTACTTTGTTTTCAGAGCATCTAAATTAAAAAATAAAAAGAGGAAAAAAGATAAAATTATCGTATATAATATAACGTGTTTACGAAATAGTATAACACATTGCGTGATTTTTAAAGCAATATACAACCTCAAAAGATGGAAGGTGATGTTCTATTCAGCTAAGTGAGCGTCAGGAAAGTATCCTTTCTATAGTAAAAAGGTTTGAACCTATAACCAGTGATCAGATTGCAGCTTATTTGGGACTTACAAGAGCGGCACTGCGACCTGACTTAGCAATTTTGACTATGTCAGGAATACTGGATGCCAAGCCCAGAGTAGGATATTTTTATAATGAAAAGGGCAACAAGACGTTAAAGATTGTTCAATTTGAAAACCTTCTTGTACAAGACGTTAAGTCAGTACCGATGGTGGTCAAAGAAGATGATACGATTTACGATGCTATCGTTTCTATGTTCATTAATGATGGTGCAGATACATTGATAGTTGTAAGTGATGGGGGACGGTTAGAGGGAGTTGTTTCTCAAAAGGATTTATTAAAATCCCTTCTAGGCAAGCCTGATTTAGAAAAAATACCTGTAAGTGTAGTTATGACAAGAGTGTCTAACGTTATAACAGTTGAAGGAGCAGACACAGTTTTAACTGCTGCAAGGAAGATGCTGGAACATGAAATTGATTGTATTCCAGTTGTAAGGGCAATTGCAGGGCATAGGCAAGAAAAAGCTTTAGAAGTAATAGGTAGAATTACTAAAACAAACATTACAAGAGTTTTTATAGAAATGATTGAAGGAGAGTAAAAGGAGGGAATGAGTATTTTAGACAAAAACATACCAAAAATATTTGTTATTTCAGATTCTCTCGGTGAAACTGCGGAAATAGTAGCAAAAGCTGTAGTGAGTCAATTTAACTTAGATGATGTAGAAATAAGGCGTTTTCCATATGTAAATAATAAGCAGCAAGTTAAAGAGATAATTTCTCAATCTGAAGGAGATAACTGTCTGATTGCTTATACTTTAGTTATTCCTGAACTTAAGGAATATCTTGAAGAATTGGTTAATGAGATGGGATTGGAAGCAATAGATATACTGAGTCCCATGCTGGAATCCATGGAAAGGCTTCTTAATAGACCTCCAAAATTAGAGCCAGGGTTGCTCAGAAAGTTGGATGAGCAGTACTTTAAACGGGTAGAAGCGATAGAGTTTGCAGTAAAATATGATGATGGAAAAGACCCAAAAGGGTTAACTAAGGCTGATATTGTTCTGGTTGGTATTTCAAGGACTTCCAAGACACCCTTGAGTATGTACTTGGCCCATAAGAGGATTAAATGTGCTAATGTTCCATTGGTTCCGGAAGTATCTCCACCAGAAGATCTATATAAAGTTAAGGACAAAGTTATTGGCTTAGTAATTGATCCAAACCATCTTTATGAGATTAGAAAAGAGAGGTTAAAAACTTTGGGTCTAGCTTCAAGTGCTAATTATGCAGCTGTAGAAAGAATCATTAAAGAACTTGAATATTCAGATGCTATAATGAAAAAAATTGGCTGCCCTGTTATAAATGTGACGAATAAAGCAGTGGAAGAAACAGCCAGCACAATTATAGAAGTATTTTATGGAGGTAATATTGATGACTAAAAAATACTTATACAAATTTCATGAGGGTGACAAGGATATGAAATCTATCCTTGGAGGCAAAGGGGCTAACCTTGCAGAAATGACCAAAATAGGCTTGCCTGTTCCACCGGGTGTTATTATTGGTACCCAAGCATGTAAGGATTATTACAATGATGAGCAACAATTTCCTACAGCCTTAAAAGATCAGATAATAGAGCATATTACTTATTTAGAAAGTGAAACCGGTAAAGGGTTTGGTAATAAAGATAATCCTCTTTTAGTTTCAGTTCGTTCCGGTGCAGCGGTATCAATGCCCGGAATGATGGATACTATACTTAACCTTGGGTTAAATGATGAAACAGTTAAAGGATTAGCAAAAACTACTGATGATGAAAGATTTGCCTTTGATTGCTATAGAAGATTTATAGCTATGTATTCTGATGTAGTGATGGGTGTGGAACATGTTGCTTTTGAAAGTATCCTCAGAGCATCCAAAAAAAAGCTGGGAGTTGAACATGATAATGAATTGAGTCCTGAAGATTTAAAAATGATAATTCAGGAATTTAAATCAATGTTACGCTTAAAGCATGGTAGTGAATTTCCTCAGGACCCTATGGAGCAGTTATTCAAGGCTGTAGAAGCAGTATTTAAGTCATGGCAAAGCAATAGGGCAATATTATACAGGAAGTTGCATCAAATACCTGATAACTTAGGGACTGCTGTAAATATTCAATCAATGGTTTTTGGTAATATGGGTATGCAAAGTGGTACCGGTGTTGCTTTTACAAGAAATCCATCTACGGGTGTTAAAGAACTATATGGAGAATATCTTGTAAATGCCCAAGGAGAAGATGTTGTGGCTGGTATCAGGACGCCTCAGCCTATTGAAACGCTCAAAGAAATAATGCCAGAAACATATCAGCAATTCATAGATACATCCAAGCTTTTGGAAGAGCACTATAAAGATATGCAGGACATAGAGTTTACCGTTGAAAACAGCAAGCTGTATATTCTACAAACTCGCAATGGTAAAAGAACGGCGGCAGCAGCAATCAAAATGGCTGTTGATATGGTGAAAGAAGGTCTGATTACCAAAGAAGAGGCAGTTGCCAGAATTGATATTACTCAATTGGATCAACTGCTGCATCCCACAATAGATACAGCAGCCGATTTTGAGGTAATAGCCAAAGGTCTCCCTGCATCACCGGGAGCTGCTGTGGGTAAGGTAGTATTCGATGCCGATGAGGCTGAGTATATGGGTAAGGAAGGGATAAAAGTAATTTTAGTCAGAAATGAAACTACTCCTGATGATCTTAATGGTATAGTAGGAGCACAAGGTATTTTAACTTCCAGGGGTGGCATGACAAGCCATGCTGCTGTTGTTGCCCGAGGCATGGGTAAACCCTGTGTATGTGGCTGTGATGAACTGGATATTGACATAGAAAATGAAAAATTGGTAGTTGGCAGTGCAGTTTTTAGTAAAGACGATATTATTACAGTTGATGGATCTACAGGTAGTGTAATAGCAGGAGAAGTACCACTGCTTGTTCCAACCCTCAGCGAGGAATTTAAGACTATTCTTGAATGGGCAGATAAAATTCGAACTTTAGATGTTAGAGCGAATGCAGATACACCAGAGGATGCAGTAAAAGCCAGAGAATTTGGAGCCCAAGGAATAGGGCTTTGTAGGACTGAGCATATGTTTATGGGTCCTGAAAGACTTCCCATTGTTCAAAAGATGATTTTATCCATAAATGACGGTGGTAGAAAAGCTGCTTTGGAAAAACTTTTGCCTATTCAGCAAGAGGATTTTTACGGAATATTGAAGGCAATGCAGGGTTATCCTGTAACTATCCGTTTATTAGATCCGCCGTTGCATGAGTTTTTACCAAATAAAGAAGAGTTGATTGAAGAGATTGTTAAACTGAGATGCCTTGGCGGACCAGCAGCAGAACTTAAAGAAAAGGAAGTTTTGCTTGCTGCAGTTAAGTCATTGTCAGAGGCTAATCCTATGCTTGGCCATAGAGGTTGCAGGTTGGGTATTACTTTTCCGGACATATATGCAACTCAAGCAGAAGCTGTATTTAGAGCAGCAGTACAACTTGCAAAAGAGGGAGTAAAGGCAATACCAGAAATAGAAATACCTCTTGTGATGGATGTTAATGAGCTTTCTATACTAAAAGAAGTTGTGGATCAGGTAGCGGATAGTGTTTTTGCTGAGGAAGGCATATCAGTTGAATATACTGTAGGTACTATGATAGAGCTGCCCAGAGCATGTGCTACTGCCGGAGAAATAGCTCAAGTCGCCGATTTCTTTTCCTTTGGAACAAATGATTTGACCCAGACGTGCTTTGGCTTTAGTCGAGATGATGCTGAGGGTAAGTTTCTGCACACTTACCTGGACAAGAAAATAATTAGTGAAAATCCCTTTGTAGTTTTAGACAGGGAGGGTGTTGGAAGACTGATGGAAATGGCAGTTGCCAAAGGAAGAGCCAGCAAGAAAGATTTATTAATTGGTATCTGTGGTGAACATGGAGGAGATCCCAGTTCCATAGAATATTGCTATCAAATTGGTCTGAATTTTGTCAGTTGCTCTCCTTATAGAGTGCCGGTAGCAAGGCTGGCAGCAGCTCAAGCTAAATTAAAATCATAGAACAGATAGTAAAAGGTTGTTGTGCGAGGGTTTCGTTAATGATTTTCCAGCTCCGGTCAGTTCCGTGCAGTAGCCGGAATTCCCTCCACTGCAAAACCATTAACAAAACCCGTTACAATCTGAATTATGGATGTCTGATATTTGAAATAAGAAAAGGAGTTGGCTTAGCCAACTCCTTTTATATTACTGTAAACTCTACCGAAAAATCTTACTCGTGCTATTGATTTTGTCTACAGACTGGACTTATTGGAGAATATTATTATATAATAACAATATTCCAAGAGCTAAACTGCAGGAGGGCAGATAAATAATGTCAGATACATCAATGTCCTTGATACAACATTTAGATGAATTGCGAAAAATACTTATTAAAATTATCATAGCTGTATTGCTGGGTACTATAGTAAGTTTTGCTTTATTTGAAGCTGTTCTATGGCGAATAATCAATGCTCCTATAGTGGGGATTGAAAGAGACATTATAATGATTCAATATGGTGTAACAGAGGTTTTTGTTGCACGAATAAAGTTAAGTCTTTTGGCTGGATTTATTATAACTTCGCCTTTTACTGCATATCAGGCATGGAGTTTTATACTTCCGGCACTATATGCTCATGAAAGAAAATATATTTATATGATAGCTCCCGCATCAGCCTTGTTATTTGCGGCAGGAGTTGTTTTCGGATATTATGTTGTATTACCTATTGCCTTGAATTTCTTTACTGCTCAACTGCCCATTATTGCAGGCTATCCAACTACCTTGGCTTTTTCACAATATGTTTCCTTTGTTGTGGTTTTTTTGCTGCCCTTTGGGTTAGTGTTTCAATTGCCTTTGGGAATTGCTTTTCTTGCCAGAATGGGCATTGTAGATTATAAGTTTTTTCAGGCTAAGAGAAAATATGCCATATTGATTATATTTATAATCGCTGCACTTTTAACTCCACCGGATCTTATTTCCCAAATACTTATGGCAGTTCCGGTACTGATTCTTTATGAAATTAGTATCTTGATTGCTTGGCTTATAGGAAAAAAGAGAGCTAAAAAAAAGGAAATAGAAGAAGAGGATGGGGATAAGGATGACATCTCTTAGAGAGATCTTTGAAAAAAGAGAAGAAGATTGGCTTTCACCTTATGCTATTAAATCAAAATCTTCACGAGGGAAAAAAAATCAAGAGAAGCTATGTGATGTGCGTACAATATTTCAAAGAGATAGGGATAAAATTATTCATTCTAAGGCATTTAGAAGGCTTAAGCATAAAACCCAGGTTTTTATATCACCCGAAGGGGATCATTTCCGTACAAGGCTTACCCATACTCTGGAAGTGAGCCAAATAGCAAGAACTGTAGCAAGAGCACTCAGGCTTAATGAAGACCTAACGGAAGCCATAGCACTAGGACATGACTTGGGACATACTCCTTTTGGTCATGCAGGTGAAACAGCTCTGGATCAGGTACATTCCGGAGGATTTAAGCACAATGTCCAAAGCTTAAGGGTAGTTGATGAAATTGAGCAGGGTACGGGCCTGAACTTAGCTTGGGAAGTGAGAGATGGAATACTCAATCATACCGGAAGTGAAACTCCAACTACGCTAGAAGGTCAAATAGTTAGATTAGCTGATAGAATTGCTTATATTAACCATGATATTGATGATGCTATTAGAGGAAAGATAATTTCATTAGAAAGCCTGCCAAAAGAATGTCTTAATATTCTTGGCTTTAAACATAGCGAAAGAATCAATACAATGATCAGAGATATGATTGACACAAGTTGGGATCAGCCATATGTAGCAATGAGTAAGGAAATATCTGCCGCCATGGATGAATTACGTCAATTTTTATTTAAGAATGTCTATATTGGTTCTCTGGCAAAAACAGAAGAAGACAAAGCAAAGAGGCTGGTGCGGGAGATTTATTGCTACTACAACGACCATCCTCAAGAAATACCCAATGAATATAGAAAACATAGCAATATTGAATCAGATGAAGATAGTATGGTAGTTGATTATGTAGCCGGAATGACAGATAGGTATGCTATATCTATTTATCGAAAAATTTTTGTACCATCAGGTTTTTCCGGTATTTAAAGTGAATATTTTTAATTAGATAGGTCAATAATACTATCAAAGGAGTTAAGTATCTTGTTAGGTATCTAGTCAATACCTAAATAGTCTGACTGACGAAGAGATACTTTACTCCTTTTTATTTTTTGCTAAAAAGATTCTCCCCAAAAAAACTTCTATCAATTTTATCGTTGGTAGAAGTTTTGCTGTATGTGATATTAGAGGGAAGAGTGATAATATTATTTCTCAATAGAAGGAAAACAGCTATATATATAGAATATATAAGCGTTGCTTAGCAATTATATCTCAAATGAGACTACCTATGCTTGTAGCGGGAACATGGAGGTATTTTTGAAATAGGAGGACTTAATGATTTTATGACGAAATAGATATAATAGCAAATTAAAACCTAAAAAGTTTTAATTGCTAGAGTAGTATAAACTCATTAATAGGTGGTTTAAGGTGATAAATTTTATTCCTGAGGAAAAGGTTCAGGAAATCTTAGAAAGGGTTTCTATAGAACAAATCATCTCTCGCTATGTATCATTAAAGCAGCAAGGGCAGAATTATATTGGTCTATGTCCCTTTCACAATGAAAAAACACCATCCTTTTCAGTTAATCCTTCTAAAGGTCTTTTTTATTGCTTTGGTTGTGGTGCTGGAGGCAATGTTTTTAGCTTTATTATGAAGCTAGAAAATTATACTTTTGTTGAAGCTGCGGAATTTTTAGCATCACAAGCAGGAATTCTGCTGGCAGATAACAAATTAATCAATAATGCAGATAAAGAAAAAAACCTGTTTTTAAAAGAAATAAATGCTTTAGCACAAAAATATTATCACTATTTGCTACTAGAAAGCCCAAAGGGCAAAAAAGCCCTTGAATACTTGGAAAAACGAGGCATTTCATCTGATACCATTAAAGAATTTGGTATAGGTTATTCATTAGATGGTCGAGATTCGCTAATAAATTTTATGAAAAAAAGAAATGTACAACCATCTACTTTAGAAAAGGTAGGCTTGGTAAGTACAGGCAGTGGAAATAATTCAGGATATTACGATCGTTTCAGACAAAGGATTATTTTTCCGATTTATGACCTTAATGGTTTGGTTATAGGCTTTGGTGGGCGTATTATTGATGATACACTAAAAGCTCCAAAGTATCTCAATAGCCCTGAAACAGAAGTATTTCAAAAAAGCAAATTCCTTTATGGGATGAATATTGCAAAAAATGAAATCAGAAAAAAAGATTTGGCTATTTTAGTTGAAGGTTATATGGATGTAATTGTAGCCCACCAAAATGGCATAAAAAATACAGTAGCATCACTAGGTACGGCATTTACAGCAGGACATGCAGACTTATTAAAGAAAATGTTAAAAATAGATAATAGAAATGTAGTAATTGCCTATGATGCTGACGAAGCCGGTCAGAAGGCAGCTCTTAAAGGATTATCTATACTTAATGAAAGTGGTTGCAAGGTTAAGATCCTTACTTTGCCTGATAAAAGTGACCCAGATGATTATATAAAAAAACATGGTCCTGAAAAATTCCTTGATAGTGTTGAAAATCAATCAATACCTTTGATTGACTATAAATTAAAGGTTGCTATTAAAGAAAACAATCCAGATACAATAGAGGGTAAAAAAGAAATTCTTGATTTTATAATTGCTGATCTTAAAGATATTACCAGCTTTGTAGAAAAAGAATATTATATAAGACTGGTTTCCAATAAATTAGGTATTAGAGAACAAGTAATAGCTGATGAAATTGGGGAATATTCTAAAAAGGTGCGAAATATTGATGCTGATAGGGATAAAAAGGAAATAGCAAGGAATAATAGCAGAGAAAAGGATATATTGGGAAAAGGTAAGCAATACAGTGTAGAAGAATTTCTTGTAAAGCATATCCTTGAGAACCCTCAAAAGCTAGATTGGTTTCAAGAAAAGGTAGGTTTGCACGTATTTCAAGTTTCAAAATTTAGATATTTAATAGGAAGTTTAATAAAATATATCGAAGATAATGGGGTTGAGGATAAATTTAGCTTTGAAGCTTTTATGCTTACACTGCCTGAAGAATTCCAAAATTTATTACCGCAAATATTCAATACTGATGAAAACACTTATTCATTAAATGATTGTGTTTATATAATAAATAATAACTGGTATAAAACTCAAGAAGAAAACCTTAAAAAAGAAATTTCAGCAGCAGAGGAATGTGACCAAAAGGAAATCGTGAATTCCTTGATGTTAAAGTTAATTGAGCTCCAAAAGGAATGGAAAAAGTAAGCAAACATAATGACCCTAATGGAAGGGGGGACAATGGTGAACGAAGATACTAGGAAAACAGAATGTGTAAAGCAGCTTATAGAATTAGGTAAAAAGCGTGGAATATTAACTTATAAAGAAATAATGGATACTTTACAAGGCGTAGATTTAAGCCCGGATCAAATAGATGAGATATATGAGAATTTGGCTAGTGCGGGAATTGAGGTTATTCCTGAAAATGGGCAGCTGGAGATGGAAGATGACAAGGAAAACCTTGAGATGGATATAGATTTATCTATTCCAGAGGGAATAGGTATAGACGATCCTGTAAGAATGTATCTAAAAGAAATTGGGAGAGTGCCTCTACTTTCAGCTGAAGAAGAGGTGGATCTTGCAAGAAGGATAGAGGAAGGAGATGTGGAAGCAAAACGCAAGTTGGCTGAAGCAAACCTTCGATTGGTTGTTAGTATAGCTAAGCGTTATGTTGGAAGAGGTATGTTGTTCCTTGATTTAATCCAAGAGGGTAACTTAGGATTAATTAAAGCTGTTGAAAAATTTGATTACCGTAAAGGTTACAAATTTAGCACCTATGCTACATGGTGGATACGTCAGGCAATAACCAGATCAATCGCTGACCAAGCCAGAACAATTAGAATTCCTGTGCATATGGTAGAAACCATTAATAAGCTTATCAGAGTATCCAGACAGCTGTTGCAGGAGTTGGGGAGAGAACCTACTCCAGAAGAAATAGCTGTAGAAATGGATGTTCCGGAAGAAAGAGTTAGAGAAATAATAAAGATTGCTCAAGAGCCTGTTTCTTTGGAAACACCAATTGGTGAAGAGGAAGATAGTCATTTAGGTGATTTTATTGAGGATCAGGATGCACTAGCACCTGCAGAAGCAGCCTCCTTTACATTACTTAGAGAACAATTGGAGGATGTACTAGATACGCTAACATCCAGAGAAGAAAAAGTATTAAGACTTCGCTTTGGTTTAGATGATGGCAGAACCAGAACCCTGGAAGAGGTAGGACAAGAGTTTGGGGTTACCAGAGAAAGAATTAGGCAAATAGAAGCCAAGGCATTACGAAAACTTCGCCATCCAAGTAGAAGTAAAAAGCTGAAAGATTTTTTAGAATAATATTCTATGAAGTAGTAAAAAAATACTATTGACAACATGTTTAGAATGTCTTATACTGTAGTTTGTCAGTGTTGAAGGGTATTCCTCGGTAGCTCAATGGTAGAGCACTCGGCTGTTAACCGAGTGGTTGCTGGTTCGAGTCCAGCCCGGGGAGCCATTTTATTGGGCCCATAGCTCAGCGGTAGAGCCACCGGCTCATAACCGGTCGGTCCCTGGTTCGATCCCAGGTGGGCCCACCACTATTCTGACTAACCCGGCCCGTTGGTCAAGTGGTCTAAGACACCGGCCTTTCACGCCGGTTACATGGGTTCGAATCCCATACGGGTCACCAATTAGTTTTTAATATGGGCGATTAGCTCAGTTGGGAGAGCGCCTGCCTTACAAGCAGGATGTCGGCGGTTCAAGTCCGTCATCGCCCACCATAATAATGGAACTAAACCTTGCTATATGCAAGGTTTTTTGGTATTGTTTTATTATTAGACTATTAAATATATATTTTGACATTTATTTCATTTCAAAAATGCCTCAGTGTTCTTAAGTATTACAGAAAAAATTATTTTACAAAACAATCGAAGGGGTTTTTAGGTATTGTTCAAGTTAAAATGGTTCGATTTTGTATGAATGGGAGGCTAAAAAATGTTAAATAATAGACTTGCCACAATTGCAAAATATATAATACCTAATTCCAATGTGGTAGATGTTGGAACTGACCATGCTTTACTACCAATATTTTTGATTCAAAATGGCTTATCTTCTAATGTAATAGGTGTTGAGCTGAATCACGGACCATACTTAAAGGCTAAGGATAAAGTTGCTTCTCTGGGGCTGGATAAATACATAGAGCTGCGTTTAGGAGATGGTTTAGAGCCTGTAATGGATGACCAAGTAAATATAATAGTAATAGCAGGCATGGGAGGTCAAACTGTTATTGAAATCTTAAAAAAAGCAACAAGCCTGTTGGGAAAAGTTGATAGAATAATATTGCAGCCTATGAATAGATGTGAGTTGGTAAGAAACTATATACACTATACTAAGGGCTTAACAATAGCCGATGAGGATATTGTTAAAGAAGGTGATAGGCTTTATGAAGTTATTATTGCAGAGCCGGGTGTTTCTCAGGATTTTGATGAGATGCTCATTGAGATAGGGCCAATGTTATTTAGAAAAAAACATCCTCTATTTCCTATACTTTTAGAAAAAAAGATTCAATGCTACAAGAAAATAGCTAATAACCTGGATAAAAGCGATAAGATAACAGTTAAAGATAAAGTTAGATACTATGATACAAAGGCAAAATGTTTAGAAAAGGTGTTGGTGTCGTGTCTGTAAAAGTTGCTACTATTATCCAAAAAATCGAAAAGATAGCTCCTAAAAAACTGGCTTATGATTGGGATAATGTAGGGCTTTTAGTTGGCGACCCCGGGGCAGAAGTAGATAAAATACTAATTTCTCTTGATATTACCGACCAAGTGGTGGAAGAAGCTATTGAAAAGAGAGCAGGTATGATTGTTTCTCACCATCCATTAATATTTAAACCCATAAAGAATATACTCTGGGATAACCCTATGGGGGCAATTTTAAAAAAACTTGTGCAGAAAGAGATCAGTGTCTATGCTGCTCATACCAGTTTAGATATGTGTAAAAATGGAGTTAATCAGGTTCTCTTTGAAAAGTTAGGTTTGGAAAAAGGAGAACTTTTAAAAGTAGAGGTTGCTGAAAAAATTTATAAATTGGTAGTTTTTGTACCAATGTCCCATGTGGAGCAAGTTAAATCAGCTATTGGTGATGCCGGTGCAGGATGGATAGGAAATTACTCACATTGTTCTTTTGGAGCACCTGGAGTAGGGTCTTTTAAACCTCTGGAAGGCAGCAATCCACATATAGGCGATGTAGGAAAGATTGAAGAAGTAGAAGAAATGCGTTTGGAAACTATTGTGTCAGAAAAGTTATTGCGTAAAGTGCTAAAAGCGGTTATAGCGTCACATCCCTACGAGGAAGTGGCTTATGATATTTATCAGCTTGATAATTCTGGTGAAGAATATGGACTGGGTTTAGTTGGGGCTTATGCTGATCCTCTTGCAAAGGATGAATTTTTACAAATACTTAAGGAGCGTTTACAAGCTCCGGTTTTAAAAGTAGCCGGTTTACTTCCGGAAAAAATTAAAAAAGTTGCGGTCTGTGGTGGTTCTGGAGGGACTATTATAGGAAGGGCAGCCTTTAAAGGTGCTCAGGTACTTGTGACAGGAGATGTAAGCTATCATCAAGCACAGGAGGCTGAAAGCCTTGGAATTTGTGTTATTGATGCAGGCCATGGTATTACTGAGAAGCTAATAGTACCTGCTTTTGCTGCTAACCTGAATACTGAGTTGCAGATTCAAAAGACTGATGTAGAAATTGTTGTATCAAAAATAAATACTGAACCATGGACTTTTATATAGGATAGGGTTTTTCCCTATCCTATTAATTTTACCCTATTATGGAGGTGCTTTTAATGAATATGCAAAGACTTTATGAATACCAAAGCCTGAGAGGTGACTATTTTAAGCTGAAAGAACAGGTGAACTCTACTGCTAGAAAGGAAGAACTTCTTGAATGGAAAGGAAGGATTGAGCAAATCAATAAAGAAAAAGAAGAATTGGAAAAATTAATTGATGAAAAGCTTAAACTTGTAGGGAAAAATAACTCTTTAATAAAAGATATTGAGATAAAAGAAAAAGATATGGAAAAACAACTTTATGATGGAAAATCTGCGAATCCAAAAGAGCTATTATCTATGCAGCAAAAGCTTGCTGAGCTGGGCGAAAATAAAAAGCATACAGATAATATATGTAGTGAGGAAAATGAAAAAGTTTCTGCTTTACAAAAGGATCTGGAAAACAAAAAGCAGGAATTAATGAAGGAATACAAACCCTACCAAAGTGAGATTAATAAATATAAACAGAACAAAGAAATTGAAAAAGTTAATCTTAATGAATTGGCTAGAGAAATAAAGGAAATGGAAAAGGAAATAGACAGTGACTTACTGGAAAGCTATTTAAAATACACCAAAAGCTTAGGCAATAATGTATTAGCACTTGTGAAAAAAGGTAAATGTGAAGGTTGTAATATTGATATCCCCAAGGTTGATTTAGGGGATGTGAAGGTAGGAAACAAGTTGGTGAATTGTGAAAACTGTGGTAGAATATTAGCTATCTTGTAATACTAATTGAGGTGGAATAATGGAGATAGAAATATATACAGATGGTGCATCCAGGGGTAACCCAGGAGATGCGTCTATTGGTGTAATAATTTATGATTTAGATGGACAGACTTTAAAAAAAGATAGTGAGGCTATTGGCATAGCCACAAATAATGTTGCAGAATATAAGGCTGTAATTAGAGGGCTCGAGTTGGCAGTAGAATTAAAAGCTACCGGAGTAAAAGTATATGCTGATAGCCAGCTCTTGGTAAGACAAATTTCAGGAGAATATAGAGTGAAAAATGAAGGTTTAAAGCCTCTATATAACAAAGTTAAAGAGTTGGCTGGAAGCTTTGAAAATTTTGCAGTGTTTCATATCCCCAGAGAACAAAATAAAGAAGCGGATAAACTGGCCAATATGGCTCTGGATAACAGAGGTCAGTCGTAAGAAGTCAGAAGTCGGTCAGAGCATTCGTTGGTTATCGAAAATTAGAGAAGTGAGTTGCGAGTTTCAATATCACAATCTAAACACATGACTGTTTGTAATTTGAGCTTTGAATTTATAAGATTAAAGGAAAGTGATTTATGTGGACGGTTTGTTTTTAATAGCTGTAATAGTTATATTATTGTTGAACTTATCGTGGTATTTGGTGAGTGATTATTGGTTACGTAGTAGCTTGTCACAGTACCCTAAAACACGTGGTATATCCAGGCTAGCCCTTATAATATGGATGATTGTTGTATTTATACCAATAGTAGCAATGAGTACGCCTTACTTTGCCAATCTACTAACAGATAGTTTATGGGGATGGCTGGCTCTTTTTCACTTATGGATAGGAACTATTTTTTTCTGGATGATTGGAATGGGTACTTTAAGTGTACCTGTTTCTATATATAATTATTTTGCTAAAAAAAGTAAAGCTAATAAGGCTGGTTTACAATTAGTAACAGCGGAAACAGATAAAAACCATGCTTTAACCAGGAGGAAGCTTTTGCGTTTGGCGTTGGTAGCAGCACCTCCTTTAATAGTTGGTGGAGGCACATTAGCTGCTGCAGCTACAAGAGATAGGTTAGATGTTTATACAAAAGAATTACCGGTATTAGATTTGCCGGAGGATTTGATAGGTCTGACAATTACCCAATTGTCAGATATGCATGTTGGTACTCTTATGGGTAGAGAGAGAATAGAGAAAATGGTTGAGGAAGCTAATGCCTTAGAAAGTGATATTATAGTAATAACGGGTGATATCCTTGACCGAGATATTAGATATATGCCTGACTTGCTTGAAACGATTAAAGAACTCAAGGCTCCTATGGGGGTATATCTCTGCTTGGGAAACCATGATAAAATTTATGATGTTGATAGGTGGGAACAGGAAATACGTGGTGCCGAATTGAACCTTTTATTAAATCAATCGACCATTATAAATACCGGTGGAACACCAATAAAGCTGATGGGTATAGATTTTACTTACAGTGATAGTGAAAATTTTGGTTTTATACAAGAGGCCGATGAATATAGTAGTGCCCCTAATGCACTGAGAATACTGCTGGCACATCATCCTCATGCTTTTGATGCAGCAGCAGCTATGGGGATACCTGTTACCCTTGCTGGCCATACCCATGGTGGTCAGCTTGTACTGAAGGATCCATGGGGCAATGAGATATTTAACCCCGGAAATAGACTATTTCGCTATGTAAAAGGAATCTATCGTAGTTCTCGTGGGCGTACTTTATTTGTTCATGCGGGATCTGGTGACTGGTTTCCCTTGAGGATGGGTGTTCCTTGCGAAATTGTGCAATTAAGGCTAGTTTCGGAGCAAGTGATATAGCAGCAGAGTATAACTTACTATAAATAAAAGGACCTTAAAGGGTCCTTTAGTTATTGCGTTGCATTTGTTTTGCTAAAAAATTTGCTGCAGTATAGGCAAGATTTTTTTCTGTTTCTCCAAGAGTTTGCCCATCTTTCTTGGGAGCGAGAATGACACTACCAATAACTTCATTAGTGATAATGGGGGATATAATTAAAGCAGAAAATTCTCGGCCGTTTTCTGTGACGGTACCGCTGGTTATTTCACTTTTGCCATAGGCAAGTGCATCTCCCACGGAGCCCAGCTTTTGACCCATAAATTCTTTTTTAGATCCACCGGCAACTGCAATTATATTTATATCATCGCTGACTGTTGCAATTACTGATAAAGTGTCTGCCAGTACATCACAATATTCTTGAGCATAAATACTTAAATCATTGATAGGAGCATATTTTTTAAGTATTACCTCACCATTTCTGTCTGTGAAAATTTCTAAAGGCTCGCCTTCCCTGATTTTTAAAGTTCTTCTAATTTCCTTTGGAATAACTACCCTTCCTAAATCATCGATTCTTCTAACTATTCCTGTTGCTTTCATATATAGTCATCTCCTTTTGTAAATAGTTTTACCTTTTTTTTAGCATCTATGTAAGAAGTTATATAAAATATTATTGGCTAATCTCACATTTAATTAATAATATTTTAAAGAACAAGAAATAGTTGACACTAAAGAGTGTATAGAGTAAACTACTACAAGTAAATTGAAAAAAAGGGGTGGTTTCACGTGCCAATTAAAATCCCAAATGGTTTACCGGCAAAAGAAGTACTGACTAAGGAAAATATATTTGTGATGTGTGAAGAGCGAGCATATCGTCAGGATATTCGTCCGCTTAAAATAGCTATTCTCAATCTAATGCCGGATAAAATTGCCACAGAAACACAACTTTTACGATTGTTAGGCAACACGCCCCTGCAAGTAGATATTGTATTACTGCACCCAAAGACGCATACGTCTAAAAATACTTCCGGAGAACATTTATTTAAGTTTTATAATACATTCGAGGATATCCGTCATGAAAAATTTGATGGCTTAATCATAACAGGTGCCCCTATAGAGCAGTTTGAGTTTGAAGAGGTTACCTATTGGAATGAATTAAAAGATATTATGGATTGGTCCAAAGAAAATGTTTACTCAACTATGCATATATGCTGGGGAGCACAAGCAGGATTATATCATCATTATGGTATTCCCAAATATCCTCTTGATGCTAAAATGTTTGGTATATTCCTCCATGAAGTTTGCAAAAAAAATACTAGATTATTATGGGGCTTTGATGATGAATTTTATGTACCCCAATCAAGACATACAGAGATAAGACGGGAAGATATAGAGAAGGTACCGGAGCTTGATATATTAGCAGAATCAAAAGAGTCTGGTATCCATATAGTAGCCAGTAAAGATGGAAGACAAATATTTGTTACCGGACATTCTGAATATGATTCCGAAACTTTGAAAAATGAATATAATAGAGATATAGATAAAGGTCTTGATATACAAGTGCCTAAAAATTATTTTCCCAATGATGATCCTAAAATCTTTCCGCAAGTTAAATGGAAGAGCCACGCCCATCTGCTTTTTGCTAATTGGCTAAATCATTATGTATATCAGAAAACACCATATTCATTAGAGGAAATTGGAAAGCAGGATGACTAGAATATCAAAAAACTAAAAGCACCCTTTAACATGAATTGCTTTTCATGTTAAAAGGGTGCTTTTTTAGTCTTCAGTCTTCAGTGGTTAGATTTTAGAATTTGCGAAGCTAATTCCGGTCTTTTCCGACTTTTGACTTCCGACGACCGATTTCTAATTTTTGAGATAAGCCTATAAGCCGAGTTCTGTCTAGGATGATCATCTATCTAGGCCTATTGTTGCCAATAGGCTCAAGCGACCTTACCCGGGAACGGAACGGGCAGTTCCATTGTTCCCCTATTTGGTCTTGCTCCGAATGGGGTTTACCGAGCCAACCGAGTCACCCCGGCTGCTGGTGAGCTCTTACCTCACCTTTCCACCCTTACCATGAGCTTACGTCCATGGCGGTCTGTTTCTGTGGCACTTTCCTTAGAGTCGCCTCCACTGGGTATTACCCAGCACCCTGCCCTATGGAGCTCGGACTTTCCTCATGCATGACGCACGCGATCATCTAGCTTACTCAAAACATATATATTATTTTTATCGGATAGTTATCTTAACATACTTCGACTTCCTTGTCAAAAAGTGTGTAGATATTCACACTTATAAACTTACTTAGGAAATATGTAAAATATTATTAACCAGCTTACCATCAATCATTTCGTTTTTATGCCATGTACTTTCATTATTAAGAGCATGCCATCTTCTTTCTTCTTTTAGATATTTCCAATCTTTATCATTTTGGAAATATATTTGAATGCCTTCTGCTTCATGAATATTTAAGATTTGATTATCATGATAATTAAACTCATCAAAATCTGTTACAGATTTTTGTGCCATTTCGGAATATAAGTTATTAAGCTCCAGCAGCTTATCATTAAGTTCATCATCCATAATCTTTGCATTAAGTCCGATTTTTTGTGCTTGTTTTAATGTAATTGGATAGCCATGGGATGGAAACTCCGAATTAAGCAAATTGCTTATACGCTCACACTCATTTTCATCTTTTAAATGATAAGATAGTATTTCCTGGCAGACCTTAATTGATAGAGAACTACTACGGTCTAAAGCTCCAATTACTAAAGGGTGGACATATTTAAACAGCTCTTGGTATGGATGAACATGCTGTGGATTGGCAGTATCTTTCCATGAGCTAACAATTCGGGCTATTTCATTTTGACTGACCGATACTTTGCGGCGTACTATTTCATCGATGGGTGACAAACTATGAGTTAATGAAGAATCAATTGGCGTTAGGTATGCCAGTGGTCCCATTTGGATTTCGTCAGCTCCAAGAGTAATTAAAGTTGCACTGGATGCTGATTCTAAGGGTATTAATGCTGTTACTTTTTTATTATAAGTTCGAATGATATTAACAATTCGAAGTGCTGCTTCCAGGTTGCCACCGGAAGATTTAATAAATAAAGCGATTTCATCATTTTTGCCAATTTTTTTAAATAAATTATGTAACGCAATAACATCATGGCCACAAATACCGCCATTATAACTAGCCCAATAAACAATCATTTTTTTTCCTAATATTGCTTCTGCTTGTTTAATTACTCCTTGGGTTTGATTAAATAAAACAGGGGGTTGTTTTATTTTAGGTGCATCTTTAATTTCCATTTTCCAGCTCTCCTTTTAAAGATATTTTTCGATTTTTTATTACATATTAGTAGTATAACAAGAAGAGTTAGCTTTGTACATCTCCTGCGGCTACTTAAAAATGTCATATAACGACAAGAAATAGCTATCATTAATAATTTTTATTAATGAATTGCAGGAGTTTTAAATGAATTAATCAAATGATTCACTGGATAAGTAAGTTTGTACCTGGTAAAAATTGTGACAAATAGCACAAGATACAATGTTATACCAATGTTTAACATGTACAACTCAATCTCAATGGTATATACTATTATGTGCTGTTGTATATACTGAGTGTTCTGAAAGCCTACTGTTATTGAGCATATTCTCACTCAGTTTACTTTAATCTCAAATGGATTTGTTATTCAGAGATTGTTGAGGGTTCTAGGTTCCTGACCTTGGATTTCTGGTGTTAAAGCAGGTTAGCTAAATGGCAAAAATCACAGTATTCCAGGAAGGAATGGTTGCAATGATCAGGTTTTTATCTTCAATCAAACTAGCAATAATTTTAATTACAGCTATAGTAGTTGCATCCATTTTTGCAACTGCAAATCCAAGTATAGAAATATTTAGCTCTATCTGGTTCAGAATCTTAGTTTTGCTTTTTACAATTAACTTACTGTTATGTACCATTCAGGGGATACCGGTAATGTTAAGAAAGCTTTTTATAAAGATTGACAATCAGGATCTGTTGGGAGAGTACGAGCACGAAATATCAGTTACTGATGTGTCAGCTACTGAAGATAGATTAAGAAAATTATTGAATGGATATAAGGTTCAAGAAAAAAGCACTGAGGGCAAGCAATCTTTCTTGGCTAGTAAAGGTACTCCTAGTCTAGTAGCCCCTCATATACTCCATATTTCCATTATTATAATCCTAATAGGTGCATTTTTGGGGACTTTTGGTGCCAGTGGGACTATGATGTTCCACATAGGTGGTAAGATGGATATGCCTGAACGTGTAGCTAAGGGAATGGCTGTTCAGGTTGATGATTTTCGAACTATATATAGTGACGGTGGTTATGTTTTAAACTGGGAGTCTGATCTTACTGTTTTTGTAGATGGTGAAGAAGTTGCCACGGGAGTCACTAAAGTAAATCATCCTTTTAGACATGCTGGTGTGGTTTTTTACCAAACCGGTTATGGTTTTCGTCATTTAGTAGGTATAAGTGGTCCGGAAAAAGAAGAAGAGTTTTACATTATCCCGGACGATACACGTTTTAATATTGCAGGCACACAATTTGAATTTGATATTCGATACTTTCGAGATGGTCCTCTAGTCAAGATTTATGATGGGGCTAATGTACTAGATGCTAAACGCCTTAGTCGGGGTGACACAATAGAGCTTCCAAATGGAGAAATTCTTGAATATGCAAGGTTATACCCATATACAGTATTGGCAGTAAAAACTGACCCTGGGGTTGGTACTGCTATGGTTGGGTTTATCATTATGATGATTTCATCAGCAATGCTTTGGACTACAAGGCATAGAATAATTTACGCAACTTTAGATAAAGAAAACAATAAGCTGCTGGTTAAAGTGATGTGTAAAAATAAAGAAATAAAAGAACAAATTTGTTCTGAACTGACATTATTGAAGACAAAAGAAGGAGGATAATATGGAACACCTTCAAACACCAATTATGACAGCTACCTTTGTTGCCTATATTTTTGCTTTGCTGGCGTATGCACTGTGTTTTGTTACATCAAAAGACTATTTTAAGACGGCTGGGCGATTTTTAACAATTGCAGGCTTTGGATTGAATACACTTTTATTAGTGGTAAGAACTATAATGACCGGTATCATTCCGATAACTAATTTATTTGAATTTGGATTATTTTTTGTATGGGCTATAGTTGGACTACTTATAGTCATTGAGTTTAAATTTGATATGTGGAGTGCAGGTATATTTGTATTGCCCATAGCTATTGCTTTGTTGATATGGTTGTTTACGTTAGATACCTCGGTGCGTCCATTGATGCCTGCATTAAGAAGCCATTGGTTATATTCTCACGTATTAACTGCTGTTATAGCTTATGGTGCTTTTGCAGTATCCTGTGCTTTATCTATAATGTATCTTTTGAAAGAACGAGCTCTATCTAAAAATCGGGAAAATGCTCTGACAAAGAACCTTCCCAGTTTAGAGCTTTTGGATAATTTATCTTATAAGGTAATATTTATTGGCATGCCTTTTTTAACAATGGTTATTGTTACAGGAGCAATTTGGGCCGAGTATGCTTGGGGGACCTGGTGGTCATGGGATCCAAAAGAAACATGGTCTTTAATAACTTGGTTTGTCTATGCAGCATACCTTCATCTTAGATTTATGAAAGGATGGAAGGGTAAGCGGACAGCGATCTTGTCAGTTGTTGGGTTTGCCGCAGTCTTGTTTACTTTTATTGGGGTAAGCTACTTGCTTCCTGGTTTACACAGCAGATATGCTTCACAAGTTTCACTACCCATGATATTAGAGTATATAAGCTATGTATTTCCTGGCTTGTACAATATATTTGCATAAATGTTAAGCTTGTTTATCAAAAAAAGGTTTTAATGGTGCAATGTGCTGGATAAAAATTTAGTGAGGGGGGGTGAAGCTATATGACACAGGTCCCAGATAGTTTGAAAAAGATATTAGCAGAAAAAAAGGACAATATAGTTTCAGCGTGGTTTAATGGTCTATGCCATGAATATCCGGAAAAAACTATAGAACTCTTAAAAAGTAACAAAAGTCAATTTGCTAACCCGGTTGGCTATAACATGCACCAAGGGTTGAGTAGTATTTTTGACCAGGCTTTAGAGGACGTTGATGCAGAAGAATTTCGCATCAGTCTGGATAAAATTGTTCGCATAAAAGCTGTACAGGATTTTTCTCCATCGCAATCTGTTGCATTTATTTTTATATTAAAAAAGCTTATCAAGGAGGAACTTCGCAGCCAATTGGGTAAAGAAGTGATGTATAAGGACTTGGATGTCATAGAACAACGAATAGATAACATTAGCCTTCTAGCCTTTGATATGTATACAAAATGTAGAGAGGCTATTTATCAACTAAGGATAGACGAAGTGAAAAAAAGATGTTCCATTTTAGAAAGGGTAAATCTACTCAATCAAGGACCAGCACCAAAGTCTGCTGAATGTGTGGATAAACCCCAGTAAATAAAAATTTGTAGAAATAATTTTAGTGAGAGGGTGGGACAATGGCAAAAATTCCAAAGCCAGATGAGTTGCTGAATATTGATTACAATCTTCCCAAGACAGGGTGGATGGAAACGCCAGTTGACTTTAAACCTGGTACCTGGCTTTATCCCGGTAAAGAAGATAGCCTTAACACAGTTGGACTTGCTAACCCCAGGAAGTGGTCGCCGACGGATGAGGACTGGAAACTTCCGGAAAACTGGAAGACAATTATCTTAGATGGGATTAGAGAAAGAATTGAAAAATATCGTTCTCTAAAGTTGTTCATGGACATCTGCGTAAGATGCGGTGCCTGTGCTGATAAGTGTCATTTTTATATTGGCTCAGGGGATCCCAAAAACATGCCGGTTTTAAGGGGAGAACTGATAAGGTCTATTTATAGGAAAGAGTATACCCTTGCCGGAAAAATCATGGGTCAAATGGTAGGTGCCAGAGAGCTTAACGAAGAAGTAATTAAAGAATGGTTCTATTATTTCTTCCAATGTACACAATGTAGACGCTGTTCAGTTTACTGTCCGTATGGGATTGATACCGCTGAAATAACAATCTTAGGTAGAGAACTACTCAACCTAATTGGCTGTAATATCGACTGGGTAGTAACACCAGTGGCCAACTGTTATATGAAAGGTAACCATCTAGGGATACAGCCTCACGGTTTAGTTGACTCTATGGATTTTCTAATAGAAAACATTGAGGATATAACAGGAATTACAATTGAGCCTACTTGGAATAGAAAAGGTGCGGAAATTCTGTATATTCCGCCGTCAGGAGACTTATTTGCAGATCCGGGAACCTACGGTATTATGGGACAACTGATGCTGATGCACGAGATAGGCCTTGACTATACATTGAGTACCTATGCATCAGAAGGTGGTAACTTTGGTTCTTTCACCTCCCACGAAATGGCTAAAAGATTAAATGCCAAATTTTATGCCGAAGCCAAAAGACTAGGTGTCAAATGGATTTTAGGCGGGGAATGCGGTCACATGTGGAGAGTTGTTAACCAATACATGGATACTTTTAATGGGCCAACAGACTTTTTAGAAATGCCTGTTTCACCTATTACCGGAACGAAATTCGAAAATGCAAAATCTACAAAGATGATCCATATTACCGAATTTACATCAGACTTGATATACAATAACAAAATCAAGCTGGATCCCAGTAGAAATGACAATATTATAGCCACTTATCACGACTCTTGTAACCCATCCAGAGCTATGGGGTTATTAGAGGAACCAAGATATGTTCTTAAGCATGTTGTTAATAACTTCTATGAAATGCCTGACGACACAATCAGAGAGTATACCTTCTGCTGTGGTGGTGGTGCAGGTCTTGGTGCAGATGAAAATATGGAAATGAGAATGCGTGGAGGTTTGCCAAGAGCAAATGCCGTACAGTATGTACACGAAAAGCATGGTGTAAATATGCTTACATGTGTTTGTGCAATTGACAGGGCTACCCTACCACCACTAATGAGATACTGGGTGCCTAAAGTAGATGTATGCAGTGTGCACGAATTAGTTGGTAATGCCTTGGTTATGAAGGGTGAAAAGGAAAGAGTTGAGAACTTACGTTTTGAACCCCTTCCGGGAAAGGAGGATGACGAATAATGTCACGCAACATTATTATTGGAATTGCAATCTTAGTTATTGTGTTCACTTATCCTTTCTGGAATGCAGCAATAAGCTCGCCGACAGTTCCTGAATTTCAAGCATCTTATGACCAACAAACCATTGGAGATGCCGATTTCAAAAGAGCTAACCATATGCAGATATTAACTGACTGGAAAACAGCTGTTGTGCGTGATGGTGACAGAATATACATGTCAGAGAGCGGTATGGCATACAACATGAGCTTACAAAATTCATGTCTGGAATGTCATAATGTGCAGCAATTCTGCGATGCATGTCATAATTTTGCCGACGTTAGTCTTAACTGCTGGACTTGTCATGTTCCATGATTAAAGGAGGAGAGGACAAATGGATATAAATAGAAGGAAATTTATCAAGCTTGGCGGAGCTTGTGCCCTTGGTTTAGCAGGGATAGCAGCAACAATTCCCAGAATAGCAGCAGCAAACAACTCAAGATTTTCTCCCGATCCTAATGCTTTGGGTGCTAGTAGCTGGGCAATGGTAATAGACATGAGCAAATGTAGAGAGGGTTGTACAGATTGTATGACAGCGTGTCATTTGCATCATAATGTACCGAATAAGCCTTATGCAGGAGAAGAAGTCAAATGGCTATGGGATGTACCATATGCAAATGCTTTCCCATGCCAAAACCATGCACATGTAGATACAGCTACAAGAAATAGGAACTTTCTAGTGCTTTGTAACCAGTGTGATAATCCGTCCTGTGTTAGAGTTTGCCCAACTAGAGCAACATTCAAAAGAGATGACGGTATTATTATGATGGACTACCATAGATGTGTGGGATGTCGCTATTGTATGGCTGGTTGTCCGTATGGAGCAAGAAGCTTTAACTTCAGAGATCCAAGACCTTATATAGAAGAAATAAACCCAAGAGTTCCAACTAGGGCCAAGGGTGTAGTTGAAAAATGTAACTTCTGTGAGGATAAACTGGCAGTTGGGGAACTACCTGCTTGTGTAACTGCTTGTCAAGAGGGAGTTATTACATTCGGAGATTTAAATGATGAAAACTCTGAAGTTCGCAGAAAGTTAGCAGATAACTTCAATATTCAACGTAACGTAAAACTTGGCACAAGGCCTAAAGTTTACTATTTAGTGTAGGGAGGAGCCGGTATACATGATAGAAAAGGCTTTTATTAAAAGAGCTTCAAAAAGCTATTATCTGTGGCTATTGTTTCTACTTGCCTTAATTGGTATGGGTGGATACTATTATATGATGCAGCTAAGTCAAGGTCTTGCTATTACAGGTATGAATAGAGACGTTACTTGGGGGCTTTATATTGCCCAGTTTACCTTTTTAGTTGGGGTTGCTGCGTCAGCAGTAATGGTTGTACTGCCTTATTACTTGCATAATGTGAAAGAATTTGGCAAGATAACGGTAGTCGGAGAATTTTTAGCCATAGCTTCAGTTATTATGTGTTTGTTATTTATCATAGTTGATATGGGTATGCCTCAAAGACTATTCAACATGATTTTATACCCGACGTTACATTCACCAATGTTTTGGGATATGGTTGTGCTTAATGGTTACTTGCTTATAAACGTTGTAGTAGGATGGACTGTTCTGGAGTCGGAGTGGAAAAAAGTATCCCCTCCAAAATGGGTAAAGTACCTGGCATATGCGTCAATACCATTTGCTGTGGCTATCCATACCGTTACAGCATTCTTATACTCAGGTATCCCTGGTAGAGATTTTTGGCTATCAGCATCTATTGCTCCAAAATTCTTAGTAGGAGCATTTGCTACAGGTCCTGCATTACTAATTCTTATCTGTTTTGCATTAAAGAGGCTTACAGGTTTTGATGCAGGAAAAGAAGCTATTAGAAAGTTATCACTTATCGTAACTTATGCATTTACAATAACAATCTTTATGCTTTTAATGGATATTTTCGTAGCTTTCTTCAGCCAGGTACCTAGCAAAATGTATGCTTTAACATACATGTACTTTGGCTTAGATGGTTACAATTTCCTTGTTCCATTTATGTGGGTTTTTGTAGCTCTATCAGTGTTGGCATTGGTGTTGCTGATTAACCCTAAAACAAGATCAAATGATACTATGCTGATGATTGCCTGTGCTTCGGTATTTATAGCTATGTTCATTGAGAAAGGTTTGGCTTTTGTACCTGCTGGCCTTGTAATAAATCCCTTTGGAGGAGTTACTGAGTATATACCAAGTTGGCCGGAAGTAGCTATTAGTATTGGTATATGGGCTGTTGGACTTTTCATACTCAGTATTCTTTACAAAATTGTAGTTACAGTTAAAGAAGAACAGGTATAGAGCAATAAAAATACAAGAAATGAGGGATAGTTAATGGGCATACTATTTTCTTTACTCATAGTTGCTGCACTCACATTGGGTGTTTACCTAGGAGTAGAGGTTATGGGAGGTTATTTCCTCTTTGGGGTAGTTATACCTTATATAGCCTTTGCAGCATTCCTGCTGGGTGTAATCTATCGTATTGTGGTATGGGCACGCTCACCGGTTCCCTTTAGGATACCTACAACTTGTGGGCAGCAAAAATCACTGCCCTGGATTGAGCAAAATAAGATAGATAACCCTTCCAGTAAAGCAGGAGTTATAGCAAGGATGTTTTTAGAAGTAGTGTTTTTCAGATCTTTATTTAGAAATACAAAAGCACAACTGGTTGATGAGAATGGCAAAAAAGTACTTGCTTACCAATGGGAAAAGTGGCTTTGGTTGGCAGCACTGGCATTTCACTGGTCATTCCTTATAGTAGTAATAAGACACGTGAGATTATTTGCAGAACCAGTACCGGTAGTTGTTCAACTCTTAAGTAGAGTTGATGGAATGTTTGAGTTTAATCTGCAAGCACTTTATTTAACTGGTGTTATATTACTTGCAGCTGTTACATTCTTGTTTATCAGAAGAGTGGTAATTCCACAGGTTAAGTATATTTCATTACCTGCAGATTACTTCCCACTGTTGCTTATTTTTGGTATAGCATCATCAGGGATTTTGATGAGGCACTTTATGAGAGCCGATGTTGCATCTGTTAAGGAGTTAATGCTGGGGCTTGTTACATTTAATCCTATAACTCCAGGTGATATTGGTCTTGTATTCTACATTCACCTTTTCTTGGTTTGTGTACTGCTGATTTATTTCCCATTCAGCAAGTTAACCCATATGGCGGGAGTATTTATGAGTCCAACGCGTAATATGGCTAACAACAACAGAGCTGAAAGACATGTTAATCCTTGGAACTATGATGTTGAAACTCATACCTATGAGGAATATGAGGATGAGTTCAGAGATAGAATGGTGCCAGCAGGATTGCCGGTAGATAAGCCTCTGGAAGAAAAGCCAGAGCCAAAAGTAGAAAAAGAAATAGCAGAAGAAAAGAAAGAAACGAAGGATGAATAGATGAATAATAGTGATGCTACTTGAAAACTAACGTTTCAAGTAGCACACTATAAATCTTGCAGCAAGAACCCTAAGAAGTTCTTGAAAAAAGTTATGTTTATTTAAAATAAATATAATAAACATGCAGGATTTTAAGAATAAAGGTCAAATAACCTATAGTGTGCATTATTATGTGCTATGCTATTGCAGAGAAAACTCTTGGTATATCTGTGATAAATAACACAAAGTGGTAGTAAATGCCAACTCAATACCAAATTGAGTCGGCATTAAAAATAAAGCTAGAATAAAAAAACAAAATTATTATGGAGGTGGATGTCTGTGTCAGAAAACAAAAGGCCTATGCTGGATGAACTTAAAAATGGTCCATGGCCCAGCTTTGTAACTGAAATTGAAAAAGAAGAAAAGAATCCTGCAGTAAAGGATTTGCTTGGTCTTCTTGAAACATCATTCGAAGATAACACAGTACACTGGATACACGGTGGTATCGTGGGTGTTACTGGTTATGGTGGTGGTGTTATTGGTAGATATTCAGATTTAGGTGCTAAATATCCAAATGTTGAGCAATTCCACACAATGAGACTTGCCCAGCCAAGTGGATGGTTCTACTCAAGTGAAACTTTAAGAAAGATTTGTGACATTTGGGAGAAATATGGTAGTGGTTTAACAAACTTCCACGGAGCTACTGGAGATATTATCCTATTAGGAACAACTACTCCTCAGTTGCAACCAGCTTTCAATGAGTTT
>Ga0123355_10000539_pt1 | contig 50808 bp, 39 predicted proteins | sample TergutEmb28metaG_3_FD_89872 | JGI IMG/M metagenome (GOLD analysis project Ga0123355, IMG submission 89872) | Embiratermes neotenicus P1 segment gut microbial communities from Petit-Saut dam, French Guiana - Emb289 P1 | ecosystem: Host-associated > Arthropoda: Insects > Digestive system > Gut ... | reverse complement strand
TCCAATATCTGCAATCCCCAGGCATCCAATTTCATTGACGTGACAATTACCTACGGCTCTGATGTAGCGTTGGCTAGTGAAATAATGGCCCAGGTCATAAGCTGCCACCCAGGCTTTGTGGATACCCGGGCCGAAGAGGTAAAGGAAACAACCCCTATGGTTCCGGTTTTTGTGCGGGCCCTGGGGCTGTATGGGGTAGAGCTTCGTGCCAGTATGTGGACGGCAACGGTGGCAACTAATTTTGCGGCGTGCAGCGATGTCCGCCGGGGGATACTTTCTGAATTTGAGGCGGCTGGAATCAAAATCGCATCTAGTAAGATAATTGACGCGTTGATTCAGGGCAATATGAACTGACTTGGAAAAAGACCGACACAGCAGAGCGGTTTTCGGATGGAATGTCTATAACATGCGGCAGCGTCTTCCTTTCTTGATGCATCCCTCAATGTGTTGTACACTAAAGATTAGGCTGGTTTTTACTCGGAATCGGCATAAGGCAATAGCCAAATATTTTTTCAAACGGAGGTAGTAATGCAAAACCCAATTATCACAATCGAAATGGAAAACGGCGGCATAATCAAGGCCGAGCTTTTCCCAGAAGTTGCACCAAACACGGTGTGTAATTTTATCTCACTTGTAAAAGACGGCTTCTACAATGGCCTGATTTTTCACCGGGTAATCCCTGGGTTTATGATTCAGGGGGGCTGCCCTCTGGGCGAAGGCCGTGGTAATCCTGGCTATTCCATACCTGGTGAGTTTAAAGGCAATGGATTTGATAACGGCCTGAAGCACGAAGCCGGTGTACTGTCTATGGCCCGGTCTGGGGATCCAAACTCAGCCGGCAGCCAATTTTTTATCATGCATGAGGTTTCACCTCAGTTAGATGGGCAGTATGCAGCCTTCGGACAAGTAACCGAAGGGTTGGCAGTTGTGAATGAGATTGTTAATGTAAAGCGTAATTTTTCTGATAAACCCAATGTTCCGCAGAAGATGAAGGCGGTCACCGTTGATACATTTGGGGTTGAATATCCCGCGCCTAAGACGTTGGCCCGGTAAAAGAGCCTAACAAAACCTGATATGCAATACTGGCTGCAGAAGCTAGGGGCTCGCCTAGGATTGAACTAATAATTGAGAAGCTGTGTTCATAGACGCCAATTCGGTATTGTCGCCTATGAACATAGCTTCTGATACAGGCGGGGTCCTTAGTGCTCGTGCCTGTATTAGGTTTTGTCTATCAACGTTGATACTTTTCCCAAACCTTTTTATCCATTGTATTTACTGGCCTTGCGGGAAATATCCAGGCATTTTCTGCTGCATAATCTTTACCCAAAGGATGCTTGACCGCCAATTTTTGCAACTTCATACAGCAAGTCAATATGTGAATATTCCACCTTTTATATGCTTTAATCGGTTGTAGGTGCATATGGGCATTAATATACTTGTGGGAATTGCACCCTTACATATAAATATTTCTTTGGAGGCCGAGTGCATGTTTGTTACAAATATCCAACGATATGCCATCCATGATGGCGGCGGGATAAGGACTACGGTATTTTTCAAGGGCTGCCCGCTTGGATGCCTATGGTGTCATAATCCCGAGACTCAAGGGTTTGCAGGCGAAGGGTTTAAGCGATATTCACCAGACGAGTTGGCCCGGATTGTACTGCGAGACCAGATTTTCTATGAAAACTCTGGTGGCGTAACTATTTCCGGTGGTGAACCTCTGGCTCAAGATATGAAATATATGCAAAAATTTTTACAGATACTTAAGAAACGGGACACTCATATCGCCTGTGATACTTGCGGCGATGTGCCATGGGAAAGCTTTGAAGCAGTATTGCCTTACGTAGACTTGTTTTTGTACGATATTAAGCTTGCTACTGGGGAGCTCCATAGAAAATACACAGGACAGGACAATGTAAGAATTATCTCCAACTTGGAAAGGCTGGCAAAGCTGGCCCCGTATCCTCAAGTGTGGTTGCGTATACCTGTCATAGGCGGTGTCAACGATGGGTGTGAAATGGCAGAGATTATTGCTTTGGCAAAACGGGTTGCGCCTGGTAGCAATGTATCTCTTTTGCCTTATCACAATATGGGGACGCATAAGTGGGAGCAAATTTACAAACCAGTTCAGGATTTTAGTACTCCCTCAAGTGCAAGAATGATGCAAATCCTTGAAGATTTTAAGCAAGTAGGGTTTAATGTTGAAATAGGTGGATAGGTAAAGTACTTACCCACCAAGGATCTGTAGCATTCTAAAAATATATACGGGCCAAATGGGAAAACAAGCTTTCCTGCGTGACCCTTGGAGGTAAAAATGACTCAGCCAAATATGTCCACCCGGATAGCCGCCCTACGTACCCAAAGCGAAACCACTCCACCCCGCCTAAGCCTAGAGCGGGCCAAGCTGGTAACCCAAGCCTACGAACAATACGAAGGCCAAGTCTCCATTCCCGAACTTCGTGCCCTGGCACTACTGAACGTAATGAAATACAAAAAACTATGTATAAACCCTGGCGAGCTGATAGTGGGCGAAAAAGGCGATGGCCCTCAAACCGCCCCCACATTCCCCGAGCTAATATGCCACAGCACCGAAGATATGAAAATCATGAGTGCCCGCGAGCTGATTTCATTCAAAGTTGCCTCTGGGGATATAGAAGCCCAGGAAAGAGAAATCCAGCCTTTTTGGGAAAAACGCTGCATCCGCAAGAAAATAATGGATGCTGTAAGCCCCCAGTGGAAGGATTGCTACGCCGCCGGGATTTTTACCGAGTTTATGGAGCAACGCGGCCCAGGGCATACTGTTGGCTCTGAAATAATATACAAAAACGGATTCTTGGACTTTAAAAACCGTATAGCTGAGGCCATGGCAGCGCTAAACTATGCAGAAGATTTACGCGCCTCTGAAAAGGCAGAGCAGCTAAGGGCAATGGACATAGCTTGCGATGCCATCATATTGCTGGGCAAGCGCTATCACGACTATGCCCTGGCAAAGGCAGAAGAAGAAACCGACGCGAGCCGAGCCGCAGAGCTTCGCCAGATAGCGGAAAACTGCGCCGTTGTTCCCGCAAGCAAACCGCAAACCTACTGGCAAGCCCTCCAGATGTATTGGTTTGTTCACCTGTGCGTAACTACAGAGCTTAACCCGTGGGACGCCTACAGCCCCGGCCGGCTAGACCAGCACCTTATACCCTTCTACGAGAAAGAAACAGCAGCCGGGACGCTGGACGATAACCAGGCCTTAGAACTTCTACAATGCCTATGGGTAAAGTTTAACAACCAACCAGCCCCGCCCAAGGTGGGCATCACCCTAAAAGAAAGCAGCACCTACACAGATTTCGCCAATATTAACACCGGGGGCATAACCCCTGACGGGGCTGATGGCGCCAACGCGGTAAGCCTGCTGATACTTAACTGCATGGACAGCATGAGGCTGCTGCAACCCAGCTCTAATGTCCAAATTTCGAAGAAAACCCCTAAATGGTTTTTGAAGCGGGCATTGGAGATTTCCCGCAAAGGCTGGGGCCAGCCTGCGTTCTACAACACCGATGCTATAGTCCAGGAATTGCTTGGCGCAGGCAAAACCATAGATGACGCAAGGCGAGGCGGGGCCAGTGGCTGCGTGGAAACCGGGGCCTTTGGCTCGGAGGCTTATATCCTTACAGGATATTTCAACCTGCCCAAAATCCTGGAGCTGACCCTAAACAACGGTTTTGACAAGGTTTCTGACAAACAACTAGGGCTCAAGCTTGGCTATGCAAAAGATTTTGCTAGCTGGCAACAGCTTATGGCAGCTTACAAGCAACAGATCAACCACTTTGCCGGGATTAAAGTTGCCGGTTCCAATGTAATAGAGTCTTTGTATGCCCGGTATATGCCGGTTCCGTTCCTGTCGGTGGTGACCCATGATTGTATCTCTAAGGGGATGGACTATAACGCCGGCGGTGCACGGTACAACACCAGCTATATCCAAGGTGTGGGGATTGGCACGGTGACGGACTCCCTAGCTGCAATAAAGCACCATGTATATGAAAATGAGAGTTTCTCCATGGACGACCTGATGACCGCGCTAGAGGCTGACTTCTCTGGCCAATGCCACATCCGCGAAAAGCTAGTAAACGAGTCACCCAAATACGGCAATGATGACGATTATGCCGACAACCTAATGCAGGTCGTATTCCTAGCCTACCACGATGCCGTAACCGGACGCCCCAATACCCGAGGAGGCGCGTACCGCATAAACATGCTACCCACCACCTGCCATGTATACTTTGGCGAAGTATGCCAAGCCAGCGCTAACGGACGCAAAGCCGGGAAACCTGTATCGGAAGGGATTTCCCCAACCCAAGGCGCAGACGTCAACGGCCCAACTGCTGTATTACTTTCTGCAGCTAAGATGGATCATCTGCGCACCGGTGGTACGCTACTTAATCTAAAGTTTACCCCCACAACCGTAGAGGGCGAAAAGGGCCTAGATGCAATGGCGGGCCTGGTACGGGCATATTTTGCAATGGACGGGCATCATATTCAGTTTAACGTGATTGATCGGGCTACCCTTATAGCCGCACAGCAAAACCCAGAGGAATACAAGGACTTGATTGTACGGGTGGCTGGGTATTCCGACCATTTTAGAAATCTTAGCAAGGCACTGCAAGATGAAATTATTGAGCGGACTGAGCAGAGGGTCTGAAACGCAAACCCACGCGAATCCAGCTGTGTTGAAGCCATACCAATGAGGTTTTGGCACTTTGGATAAAAGCGAAATGGAGGGAACACATGGATAGCAAATTTTTCGCAGCAAACAGGCAAGCCCTATACGCGAGATTAGAAGAAGACGCTATAGCAATAGTATTCAGCGGCAATGCCCCAAGGAAATCAGCAGACGAATATTACTACTACTTTGCAGACAGAAATTTCATGTACTTAACCGGCGTAGATCAATGCGATGCAACTCTAATGGGCTTTGGCAGAGATAGCGGAAATAATGGAGACAACAACAGCAAAAACGATACTAAGTTGAACGAAACCCTCTTCATCCCTCCCGCCGACCCTATGTGGGAGCGCTGGAACGGTGAACGGATAAAAGCTGACACCGCCGGGGATGTATCCGGGATAAAAAGCATACAATACCCACAAGACTTTGACCGCCAGTTTAATCAAGCCCTTGGCAGCGGTAAGTATGCCACACTGTATCTTCCTCTATTCAAGTACACCGCCAAAGAGCCTGATGGCCCAGAATACACACTCGCCAAATATGTAAAAGACCGATATCCTCATATCGTGATAAAGGATTTAATGCCCCATATCAAAGCCCTGAGGCTAATAAAAAAGCCCTGCGAAATTGATGCGATGCGCAAGGCCGAGTCCATCACCAAGGAAGGCATAATTGCCATGATGCGGGCCGCAAAACCCGGCATTTCTGAGCTTGAACTTCGGGCAGAGTTTTTTTACGCTATAATGAAACACGGTGCTGCAACCCCTGCGGCCCCACCAATTATTTCTGCGGGCGCAAACAATTTCTGCATTCATTATCATGACCATAAGGGTATTGCATACGATGGAGATTTTATTTTAAATGACGTGGGCGTGCCTTATAACAATATTGTCACAGATGTGTCCCGGGGCTGGCCGGTAAACGGCAGGTTTAGCGACCGGCAACGCCTGCTTTACCAGTGTGCTTACGAGACCAGTAATCACATGTTTGGCATAATAAAGCCTGGGATGCCCATGAAGGATGTGGACGGGATTATCCGTCAGGTCAACTTTGAGCATATGAAAGCCATGGGGCTATGCAAGTCCTGGGAGGATATTGGGACTTATATGTGGCATGGCGGGGCCCATCATGTGGGCTTTGATGTCCATGATATGGTGGCTATTACCCCTGATACGCCTCTTGCGGCGGGTATGGTGTTTTGTGTGGATATCGGGATTTATGTTGAGGATTGGGGTATCGGGTTTAGGCTTGAGGATAACTGCCTGGTTACTGAGGCCGGGTGTGAAAATCTTTCTAAGGATATCCCGCGTAGCATTGATGAGATTGAGGCTGTGATGATGTGATTGGAGTGATCCAGTATGAGAAGAGCATTTTTTCCGAAAAATGATTTTGGGAGAAATGCTTTTTCTATTTATGCTGGTTATTTTTGGAATAAAGCGGAAATAGCCTCCTCAGTAAGCTTGCCGGTGATAAGGTCATAATTTTCCGGGACATGGGGCAGATGGCAATCTGTGCAAAGCTTTATTTTTATATCCTCGTGGATGGCCCAGGTGAAAGTGCCGCCGCAGTCTTCCCCTAGGGGGTACAAAGGGCAGTAGCAGAATAGACAGTTGAAAGCGTCTTCGGACTTTGTATTGCAGGCCGTCATAGTGTGACAAGGGAAAAACATGCAATCCTTATTACTGAAGAATCTGTGATTGTGCTTCATATAAACCTCCAAATGCCACGCGGGGCAATGCCTTTTTACTTCCAAGGGTCATGCGGGAACGCTCGCGTTCCCATTTGACCCGCAAATATTAAGTGTGAAGTGGTCTTCTTCACACTTACCTCAAGTCATTCGGCTTATGCTTCCCCTTGGCACACACAGTTGAAAATTAGCCTTTTAGCTATAAAATTATAATACCAAATCCAGGTCATGACCAGTAGGGAGCAGTGTATGAACGGAAAAACATTGGTAATGGGTGTAATCGGGGCAGATGTCCATGCTGTAGGGATAAAAATCCTTTCTCATGCCTTTACCCAGGCGGGCTTTAATGTAGTAAATCTGGGGGTTATGGTATCCCAGGAGGAGTTTATCGAGGCAGCAATTGAGACCGCGGCAGACGCAATTGTAGTATCGTCTTTGTACGGCCACGGGGAAATGGATTGCCGTGGACTCAGGGAAAAATGCGATGAGGCCGGACTTACTGGTATACCCATGTATGTAGGGGGTAATCTTGTTGTAGGCAAGCGCAACTTTGACGAAGTAGAGAAAACCTTTTTGGAAATGGGCTTTACCAGAGCTTACCCGCCAGGAACAACACCGGAGAGGGGTATTGAGGATATCAGCAGGGATTTGGGGGTCATATGATAATGAAGGTGGTATATCGACAAAACTTGGTGGACGCATGAAAGCGGGCTGTATACTAACGGTGGACTTTGGCAGCACTTTCACCAAAGTGACCGCAATTGACCCGGAAGCCGCCGAGATAATCGGTACAGCCAAGGCCTTTACCACGATTGAAACCGATATCCGGGACGGCCTAAGCATTGCCATGACAGAGCTTCACGGACAAACCGGCCCCTTGCAATATGCCTGGCAGCTAGCGGCAAGCAGTGCCGGCGGTGGGCTAAAAATGGTAGCAGTGGGCCTAGTTCCAGCCCTTACGGCCAAGGCCGCGTCCCTTGCGGCTTGCAGCGCAGGTGCAAAGGTGGTTAAAACCTATGCTTATGAGCTAAGTGCTGCCGAGCAGCAGGAGATTTACGAAATCAACCCGGATTTGATACTGTTATCAGGTGGTACAGATGGGGGTAATAAAGAAGTAATTTTGCATAATGCAAAGCTGCTTGGTGCAATCAACCGTGAGTTTTCTGTAATAATTGCCGGGAATAAATCCGCTGCTGGAGATGTTGTGGAAATCTTGTCCCGGCAGGGCAAGCACAATATAGTCTGCGGAAATGTAATGCCCGCCTTCAATGTACTGGATATTATGCCTGCCAAGGACGCAATCCGGGCCTTGTTTATGGAGAAGATAATCGAGGCAAAGGGCCTTACCCAAGCTGCCGCAATTATGTCGGCCCCCATAATCCCTACCCCGCTGGCGGTTTTCGAGGCTGCACAGCTACTGGCAGAAAGCATTGGGCCTTTTATGGCCGTAGATGTGGGTGGGGCCACTACGGATGTATATTCTATGTGCGGCGGCGCACCTACCCTGCCCAATGTTGTGCAAAAAGGGCTGCCGGAGCCTTTTGCTAAGCGTACTGTTGAGGGGGATTTGGGGATGCGGTATAGCTTGGGTGCGTTGGTGGAAGCAGCCGAGGATGCTGGGAAGTTGACGGGAGCATTGAGCAAGCTATGTGAAACCGACGGAGATACATCAGTTTCAGAGAAAGGCGTGTACACTGATTTCCTTTCCCAAAGCACCTCTGACCCATCATATATCCCCGCGCCAGACAGCCAACATTCTCAGTACGATCAAGCCCTATGCGAAATAGCAATAGACTTAGCCACCCAGCGCCATAGCGGCACATTAGAACGCGTATACACCCCCTACGGCGAAACCTACTATCAACTGGGCAAAGACCTAAGCAACACAAAGTATGTACTGGGGCTAGGCGGCCCAATAATATACAGCCCCAACCCGGCAGCCCTTCTTACAAACGCCACAACCGGGCCAGGTGGCAAGGAATACTTAAAACCAACAAAACCAAAATATCTGCTGGACAAGAAATACATTTTTGCAGCAATGGGACTGGTTTCCCGTGTCAACAAAGGCTTAGCCCTTAAAATAATGGAAAAAGAGATAACGGAGGTATAACCGTGGATCTACAAAACAAAAAGCTGGACAATTTCGCAAGTATCCAAAAGGAAGTGCTGGCTGGGTGGCCCACCGGCAAGGAAGTGGACTTTGAAAGTGCCATAGCCTTTCACAAAGCCTACCCCGCAACAAAGCGCTTTGCCGACAAATTGGCCGCAGCCGACCGTGACGGCGTAACCCTTATACAACCCCGGGCCGGGGTGGCCCTTCCGGACTTGCTGATAGAGCTGCTTAGCTACTTGGAAACCGAGGGCGAGGCGGACCTGCTCCCCACAACCATCGACAGCTATACCCGCCATAACAGGTACATGGAGGCCGACACCGGTATAGAAGAAAGCAAGAGGCTTAACCGCTCCATGCTAAACGGCTTTCCTGTGGTCAACTACGGGGTGGATGTTTGCCGCAATATCAATCTGGCTCTCAAGGCCCCAGTGCAGGTGCGCCACGGCACGCCGGATGCACGGCTGCTTACGGAAATATCCCTGGCCGGGGGTTTTACATCCTACGAAGGTGGCGGAATTTCTTATAATATACCTTACTCAAAAAATTACCCCCTGGATAAAAGCATAAAAGACTGGCAGTACGCAGATAGACTACTGGGCATGTACGCTGAGGCTGGGGTTGTTATCAACAAGGAGCCATTTGGCCCACTTACCGGGACCCTTGTGCCGCCGTGTATTTCCCATGCCGTTGCCGTAATCGAAAGCCTGCTTGCTGCAGAGCAGGGTGTTGTGGATATAACCGTGGGATACGGGCAATGCGGTAATTTGGTGCAAGATGTTGCGGCAATCAAGAGTCTGCGGGCCATTACCGAAGAATATCTGCAAAAATACGGGTACAGCCAGGTAAAAGTAACTACCGTGCTTCATCAATGGATGGGCGGCTTTCCACAAGACGAGTCCAAGGCATTCGGGGTTATATCCTGGGGGGCGGCAGCGGCGGCACTTTCCAATGCCACCAAGGTTATTGTCAAAACCCCTCACGAGGCCATGGGCATCCCCACCAAGGAGGCCAATGCCTCGGGGCTAAAAGCTACCAAGCAGCTTGTTCAGATGCTAAAAGACCAGTCTATGCTTGACGACCCTCATGTAGTGGCGGAAAGCGACATGATTTTGCAAGAAACCCGCTGCCTGCTGGACAAAACCTATGAGCTTGGCAGTGGCGACTTTGCTCTTGGCACAGTACGGGCCTTTGAGGCCGGGGTTTTGGACATCCCATTTGCTCCAAGCCGCAATAACATGGGCAAACTATTGCCTGCCCGGGACAATACCGGGGCCGTGCGGCTGCTGGATTGCGGCAACCTACCTTTTAGCGATGAGATTAAGGATTTCCACCGGGAACGGATGGAGGAGCGAGGCAGCTACGAAAAGCGGCCTGTTAGCTTCCAGATGGTGGTGGATGATATCTATGCTATTGGCAAGGGGTATTTGGTGGGACGGCAGAAATAGCCAAGCACATCAGACACAAAAGGAGAGCATATGAAAATCAAAGACATAATTTGCGCCCCGGGGCGTACCGGCTTTTTTTTCGATGACCAGAAGGCTATTAAAACCACGGCCCAGGCTGATGGCAATGCATATATAGGCGAGCCCTGTACCCCCGGCTTCACCAGAGTGCGGCAAGCTGGGGAGTCTATTTCTGTGATGTTTATCCTGGAAGACGGACAAATCGCTCATGGAGATTGTGCGGCCGTGCAATATTCCGGCACAGGCGGCCGTGACCCGTTATTCTTGGCCCAGGATTTTATACCTGTTATTATGCAGGAGGTTGCGCCGCTCTACATTGGTAAGGAAATCACATCTTTCCGGGAAATGGCCGCCAGCATCGATTCGCTAATTCTCCCAACAAGTTGCAGTCCGGGCCATGCTCACTCTAGAGATGACTCTCCGCCAAAGCAGCTTGAAGGAGCAAACAGCTGCTCTATCTCTCTGTGCCATACCGCAATCCGCTATGGAATAACCCAAGCCTGTCTAGATGCCGTAGCTAAGAAAAACAAAAAGCTAATGGCCCAAGTTGTGGCCGAGGAGTACGGCCTAGCCCTTTCTGACACCCTAATCCCGATATTTTCCCAATCCGGGGATGACCGCTATGCCAACGTTGACAAAATGATACTAAAAGGCTCGGACGTACTGCCTCACGGCCTGGTCAACAACATGACGAAACTAGGCCATAAAGGGGAAAAACTGCTGGAATACACCGCCTGGCTGCGGGACCGCATAATAAAATTCGCACCATGGGACGGCTACCAGCCGGTACTCCACATAGATGTGTACGGCGTACTAGGCGTTGCCCTGGATCATGATTTTAACGCAATTGCTGATTTTATGGCAAAAGTAGAAGCTGCCGCCAACCCCTTCAAAATAAGAATCGAAGGCCCAGTAGATATGGGGGGCCGTGAAGCCCAAGTAGAGGCCCTGGCAAAGCTTACCGCAGGAATGAAAACCCGTGGCATAAACGTAGAGATAGTGGCAGACGAATGGTGTAACACTTACGAGGACATAGTTATCTTTACGGACAACAAAGCCGGACACATGGCCCAGATAAAGACCCCAGACCTTGGGGGCATCAACAATACAATCGAAGCCGTGCGCTATTGCAAGGAAAATGGCATGGGGGCATATCTAGGTGGCACGTGCAACGAGACTGACCGCTCCAGCCAGGTATGCACCCATATTGCAATGGCTACAAAGCCTAACCAGATGCTGGCCAAACCGGGTATGGGCGTGGATGAGGGATATATGATTGTTTACAATGAGATGAATCGGATATTGGCGCTTAAGAACGTGTTATAGGAGGCAATATGGATATAACAATCAGAAAAGCACAGCTCTGTGATATCCCTGACCTTATGAGTATGAACAGCATATTCAACGAGGCCGGGTGCAGCACCGCCAAGCACATGAAGGAATCCTTAGAAAATAATCAAAGCGAGATTGTCATGGTTGCGGTTCATAACAACAGGGCAATAGGCTTTGTCTGTGGCCAGCTACATCCGTCCATTTGCTATTCAAATGGTATGCTGTGCGAGGTATCCGAATTATTCGTATGCGATGATTACCGGAGGATGGGTATTGCTTCAAAATTGGTAACGCAGCTTGAAAATGAGTTTAAGCAATATAACGCCCTTGAGATTTTTTTACAAACAGGAAAGAAAAACATAAACGCGCAAAGCTTCTATGAGAACAACGGTTATACTGTCCGCGAGCGGATAGTGTATCTAAAGAGCGAGTAAAGCGGCAGAGCGAAGCACTCTCACGCCGTTTTTTATAAGGAGGGCAAAATGCAGGAACTTAAAATCCTATCCCCGACAGCAATACTAGGCTACGGCTTCCCCATGCAAGCTTGGGAAGAAGGAATGCGCCGCAAACCAGATGTAATAGCAGTAGACGCAGGCTCCACAGACCCAGGCCCCTACTACCTAGGCGCAGGCCTGTCCTTTACCGACCGTGAAGCCGTAAAGCGAGATTTAGGCATTATGATCCCCGCAGCCCTAGCCGCAGGCATCCCGGTAATAATAGGCTCTGCCGGAGGAAGCGGTGCGGCCCCTCACTTGCAATGGAACCGGGAAATCATAGGAGAAATATCAAAAGAGCAAGCGCTGACCTTCACCATGGCCGTAATCCCCAGCGACATAAACAAAAGTGCTATCTCCGAGTCACTAAAAAAGGGCCAAATTACCCCCTTAAAGCCCGCTCCACCACTAACCCAACAAGACATAGATGACGCAACCCACATAGTAGCCCAGATGGGGGTAGAGCCTATAATCAAAGCCTTAGACGCTGGCGCACAGGTAATCCTAACAGGCCGGGCATACGACCCGGTAGTCTTCGCGGCTCTGGCAATACAAAAAGGCTATGACAGCGGCCTAGCCACCCACTTAGGCAAAATCCTGGAATGTGCGGCAATAGCCGCCACCCCAGGCAGTGGCAGCGACTGCATGTTTGGCTATATCGGCAAGGACTACTTCCGGGTAGAGCCCTTATCTCCCCAGCGCAAATGTACAACCCTGTCAGTAGCTGCTCACACCCTCTACGAAAAAACCAACCCATATGTACTACCAGGCCCCGGTGGCATCCTTGACCTGCACCAAACCGTCTTTACCCAAGAATCTGACACAGCTGTAAAAGTAACCGGCAGCCGCTTCATCCCTTCAGAAAAGTACACCGTCAAGCTTGAAGGCGTAAAAAAGGTAGGCTGCCGTACTGTTTCCTTCGCAGCAGTGGCCGACCCGGTTATGATTGCCCAGATTGATGAAATCACACCAATGGTAAAAGCCCGGGTGGCAGACAATTTTACTGGGCTTGGGGATTATTTCTTGGATTTCAAGATATATGGGCGCAGCGGTAAGAGTGGGGTTATGGGGATATTTGAGGCGAGCAATTTTTCCCACCATTCCTTACAGCCTTCTCTCGAACTCGCCATAATAATCGACGCAGTAGCCCCAACCCAAGGTCTAGCCAATACAATCTGTTCTTTCGCCCGGTCAACCTTGTTGCACTACGGTTACCCAGGCCGTATCTCCACCGCAGGCAACCTGGCCTTTCCCTTCTCCCCATCCGACATAAAAATGGGCGATGTCTATGAATTTTGTATATACCATGTAATGGAGGCAGACGATCCATGCGAGCATTTTCCTGTAGAAATTATTAACCTATAAAGGGATAGGATGTAGGCTGTGAAGGGTGTAAATAACGTTACAAGCTGAAAAAGAAGCGGTGTACCATTGCTTCAAGGCAAGGACGCACTTATGTACCACCATAAATGTGTTACGTGCAGAGAATTTGTATTTGGTGGCTTTTGTGTGTTTTGGGAGTATACAAAATAAAATCGGAGGATACTAATGCTTTTCACAGACCTTGAAACAGAACGCCTTTACTTACAAAACAGCGCTCCGGCGCACCGTTATTTTATCTACACCCTTTACACAAACGACGAAGTCCTTCGCTTCCACTACAAAGAAGACCGATACGCTGATTTATGCGGCGCAGATGCAGAAATCGCAGAATGGAATCAACCTGAACCGCGTGACCAACATGTTTGGATTTTAGTTCGCAAAACCGACGGTGTCGCGTTGGGTACGTGCTGTATCAATAACTGGAATAGAAACGCCGCGCTTTGTGAAGTCCACTACGATATGCATCCAGATTTTTGGGGTAACGGATATATGACCGAAGCGATGCGGGTAATCCTCGCGTTTGCACGTGATACGATGAAAGTGCGCCGCATCGAAACGAGCATTAGTCAAAAGAATGAAAGGTCTATAAAACTTGTGGAAAGACTCGGATTCGTGTATAGCGGGCAGACGGTTGAAGACATGAACGATGGAAGCCATGACCGGATTTACCACTTTAATTTCGTTGAATAGATTTTCAAGCACTTTCTGCGTTATTTTCACCCTCCACAGATAACATCATATAAGTTCATGGGTCATGTATACATTAGCATTCGAATAGCAATGCAAATTCAATCAAAGGCGGTGCAGTATGAAACATAAGCTTACAAACCTAGCCAGCGTAATCCGCTCCAAAAACGCCGGCCCATACGAGCTTACCTTCGACATAATGTTCAAAACCGAGGAAATATACCAAGCCGTAGCCGCAGCAGGGGTGATAAACAAAGCCTCATTTGCGGCCCTATACAACATCCCTCAAGAGGACGTGATGGAAATAATCCACTTCCATCCGGCCAAGGCCATAAAGGTAACTATTGCACGGCCGGTATGCTCCGGCGACTTGCGGGAAACCGATGTTTACGGTGCACAGCAGCACGCTCCGCTGATGAACTTTGCATTCGAATTACCCTAGGAGGTGCAATGCATGGTCATACTAGAAAGCGGCAGACTCATAATGCGCGGCTATAGAGAATCTGATTTGCCCGAATATCACAGGATAATGTCCAACAAAGTGAACATGTGCTATTTCATCCCTTTCGGGCTCACCACGGATACCCTAGAAGACTCCCGCGAAAGCCTGAGATATGCCATCCAGTACAACGCAAAGGAACTGGGCCACCGCTACTGCATTACCCTGAAGGGAAGCGATAAGATGGTGGGGGGTATCGGCTATCACATTGCCGCCGAAACCCCTGTGGGAAAGATTGCCGACCCAATGGGCTGGTTCATTATGCCGGAATATCAAAACAAGGGCTATGTAACGGAAGCGGTACTGCGGGTTTTGGAGTTTGCCTTTTTGCACGATAACTGCATAAGGGTAGTGACAGCGTGTTTCAAGGAAAATATCGCGACACAAAAGGTTATGGCAAAGGCAGGCTTTAGGCAAGAAGCCGAAAAAATCCAAGCCATGTGGCATGATGGCCAAATGAGGGATCGGCTGGAATTTGCAATAAATAAGGATGAATTTCTTTATAAAGGAACCCAGGTGTGATAGTACAGAAGGGATGAACAAACAAATGAAAAAATTCTTTATGCAAGAATTCCTACTATACTCCGTCTACCTAGCCCCGCGAGGCAATGACCGCTTGATGATTCTGGGGGAAGAAATTTCTCATCGCCATCTCAGCATCAATGATAGGCTCATAGGCATAGTAGGCGACGCCGGTTCTGGTAAGTCATCCTTGATAAAGGGCATGTTCCCCGGCCTAGAGCTGGCCAACCACGACACCGGAATGAGCCCCAGCAAGATTATGCAAATCCGGGATCCACTAGGCAGCATGGATGATGCGGCCACATTCCACATGGACATGCGCTTCCAGACCGCATTCACCCAGATGCATGAAATCGTCACCTTCGTGCGCACGGCCTTGGTAAAGCGCCGCCGCCTGATAATCGAGCACTTCGACCTGCTATACCCCCACCTGGATATGAACGCCGAAATCCTGGTAGGCATTGGCGAAGAGATAATAATCGCCCGGCCCACGGTTTTTGGCCCCACACCAAAGGATATCCATGACATAGTAATCCCCTCGGCCAAGTACCGCAGAATGGCCCACACCGCCGAGGACATTACCATGCTGGTAATTCAAAAAGAATACGGTATGCCCCGCTCCTGGGAAACAACCGACGTCCGCAAGGGCTTTGTAATGAGCTTTGCCAACCCACCGGATGTAAGCACTGCCGATCTAGACACCCTGGAAGCCCGCATCAAAGAAATAATTGCCGCAGACCTCCCCGTAAGCTACCTAAACGAGGAGTATATTAAAATCGGCGACGACAATATAAAATGCGCCGGGCCACGGATACATGTCCGCAGCACAGGCGAAATAGAAAACTTTAGGCTAATGAAAGAGATTTTCCACGACCCTATGCGTGGGGAGTACCTGCTCGTTGGACTGATTGGAGGGCAAGGGGCGAATGGTGACCAGGTTCGCGATGTAGGGCTGAGTAGCCTTAACAAGCTAAATTTGTTCTAGATACTACAGTTTTTATAATAAAAGAAGCCTAGGATTTAAAGTTCCAGGCTTCTTTTAGAGTCGATGCCATTCTCAGTCGGCGTTGGCTTGTTGAATACAAGTTCTTAGTCCATATAGGGATACCCCACAGCCTCAGCCGGGATAAAAGTCTCCTTAATAGTCCGCGGACTTACCCACCTAAGCAGATTAAGCACACTGCCGGCCTTATCATTAGTTCCGGAAGCACGACTACCCCCAAAGGGCTGCTGGCCGACAACGGCCCCGGTGGGTTTGTCATTGATATAGAAGTTACCGGCAGCATCGGCCAGCCTTTCCTCCATATAGGCCAGTACATTTCTATCCTGGGAGAAAATCGCACCGGTTAAGGCATATGGAGACACTGTACAGCAGCTATCAAGGGTAGCCTCAAACTCAGCATCTGGATATACATACACCGTCAGTACCGGGCCAAAAATTTCTTCTACCATGGTCTTGAAATCCGGGGTTTTGGCCAAAATCACCGTTGGGGTGATAAACCAGCCCTTTTCCGGCCTGCACTCGCCACAAAGAATCTCGGCATCTGGGGATTGTTTTGCATAGTCGATATATTCTACAATGGACTTGTAAGCCTTCTCATCAATAACAGCCCCCATGAAATTGGAAAAGTCCCGCACATCCCCTACTTTTATCTTGGCAACTTCCGCCAGAACCCCTTCCTTAACCGCAGGCCAAAGACTTTCTGGGATATACGCCCGTGAAGCTGCAGAGCATTTCTGCCCCTGATATTCGAAAGCACCACGCACCATTGCCGTCACCAAAGGAGTAACAGGCGCTGTATTATGGGCAAAAATAAAATCCTTGCCACCAGTTTCCCCAACCAGCCGCGGATAGCTTTCGTACTTGCTGATATTGTCACCCACAAGCTTCCAGCAGCCATTAAACACCCCAGTAGACCCGGTAAAGTGGAACCCAGCCATACGTGGGTCTGTGAGGATATATGCACTCATATCAGGGCCGCTACAGGGCACAAAGTTGATTACTCCGTCCGGCAACCCGGCTTCTTTCATGAGCTGGTAGAATAGATAATTGGAAAGTACCGCAGTACTCGCAGGCTTCCAAACCAAAGTGTTGCCCATGATTGCCGGGGCAGTAGGCAGGTTTCCACCAATGGCCGTAAAATTGAAGGGGCTTATTGCAGCAACAAAGCCGCTAAGAGGCCGGTATTCCATACGGTTCCATGTCCCAGGGGAGCTTATGGGCTGGTTTCTGTATATTTCCTGGGCAAAATGTACATTAAACCGCATAAAGTCCGCCATCTCACAAGCCGAATCAATTTCAGCCTGATGAGCAGTCTTGCTTTGGCCAAGCATGGTGGCAGCGTTTAGGCGATAACGCCATGGGCCCGCAAGCAAGTCCGCCGCTTTTAGGAAAATGGCCGCCCGATGCTCCCAGGGTAGTGCGTACCAGGATGCCTTTGCCGCCATAGCGGCGTCTGCTGCTGCCTTCAATTCCTCTGGCCCAGCCATAGAAAATTCCGCAAGGACATGGCTGTGGTCATGAGGCATACAGCATTTGCCCTTTTTTGCGGTGTGGATTTCCTTACCCCCAATGATTATTGGGATGTTCAAAACTTGGCCCGCCTGCTTGGCCAATTCGGCCTCTACGGCCTGCCGCTCCGGCGTGCCTTTCGCATAGCTTAGTACCGGCTCGTTTACCGGCTGCGGTACAGTGAATAATGCACTTTTCATATAATCCTCCTATCGCCTCATTTAGAGACATGTTCGTCGCCAACCGAGCATAAAATTAACTTTTATCAGTATCATCAAAACCGCTTTTTCCAAAAAGACCAAAACCGGCTATATTTCCAATAACTTCATCTGCAGAGGATTTACGCCTCAAACAACGCCCTGGCAAACATATCCGCGTCAAAGGGCTGCAAGTCATCAATCCCCTCCCCTACAGTGATAAACCGCACAGGGATATCCAACTCGTTTTTGATTGCCACAACAATGCCACCCTTAGTGGTTCCGTCAAGCTTGGTAAGGATTATGCCGGTAATATCCGCAACTTCCTTAAACAGCTTGGCCTGCTGCAAAGCATTCTGGCCTGTGGTTGCGTCTAAAATCAAAAGCACTTCCTTCTGAGCCTCAGGATACTGGGTTGTAATGATTCTATTAATCTTCCGAAGCTCTTCCATAAGATTCTTCTTGTTATGAAGGCGCCCGGCAGTATCACAAATAAGCAAATCAATGCCACGGGCCTTAGCTGCTGCTGCCGCGTCAAAAACAACCGCCGCCGGGTCTGAGCCTTCGGCCTGGCGTATCATTGTAACCCCAGCCCGCTCGCACCAAACCCCAAGCTGGTCAATGGCCGCAGCCCGGAATGTATCTGCCGCGGCTACCAGCACACTGTTGCCTTCTGACTTATACCACTTGGTAAGCTTACCAACAGTAGTAGTCTTTCCAGCCCCATTGACCCCAATAATTAGAAGCACTGCCGGGGTAGTAAGCTCAAATGGCGCAGTATTGGTCATAAGTGCAGCAGAAATTTCTTCAATCAGCATAGTCCTAACACTATCAGGCTCGGTAACCCTTTCGGCCTTCACTCTTTCCCGCAGCTTGTCCAGTATGGCAAGAGACGTATCAACGCCCATGTCTGCCATTATCAGCGCTTCTTCAAGCTCGCTAAACATTTCCTCATCCACGATACCAAAGGCAGCAAATACCTGGCTTACACCAGACATTATGCTGTCACGGGTTTTACTCAAACCAGATTTGATACGTGAAAATAATCCTGCTTTTTTTTCTTCCACTTAATCACTCGCTTTCTAATATTAAGTCTCTATGCTTGACGCGCGGGCATAGGTTCGTTTGTGCGTTAGATTACGGCTGTTTGTCAGTATGGTATGCACTGCCATTGGTTTTAGTAGCTTTGGCATTGACAAACCTCTTGGATTACTGCGTATGCTTCCGCTAGGGTATAAACGCGTATCATCCCATTCGCTTCCGTGTCATAGCCATGATTATTGGGATGGTCGAATAAGAGCTTAAGATAGTTCCCGCCTTCTAGATTACGAGCTTCGTCATCAATAAGCACATCGCCTATAATTTTTTGCTTCTTGCGTGTAATGATTATGTCATCACGGGAAAGGAAGGGAAAGTGCTTTGTTATCCATTCAAATTTCATACCGGCAGTTCTATTGTTATGCGCCGTGACAATGGAAACCTCGTGACCATCGTTCATCATCTTAGTGAGACATTCATAACTCCCCGGCTTTACAGTATATGACATGCCAAAGGACTCATCCTGTAATGGAAACTTTATATCACTTTCGGAAAGCATCGGAAACGCTTCCCATATTTTCTCATGACTCAAGCCATGAGGACTAACAGAAAACCCATGCTTCCGGTTAAGATACTCAACCCAATCCGCAGACAAGTTATTCAGCACATTATCGCAGTCAACCATAATATGAAGCCGACGACGGCGATGTATACCCATTGTATTCCTCCCATAGATAGAAGCCCCAAAGCCCACTGTTTTAACAAACTTAAATCTTTTACCCGGCAAGCCAAGGGTGCAGCATGAGAAGCCGCCTCCAGTATACCCATTTACAGCCAGCTTGCATATACTGTAAAATGGCAAAAATCATATGAAACGGCGGTTAAAAAATGAATCCTAAAAATGTGTTGGTACTCTTTGGCGGTACATCCCCCGAGCATGAGATTTCTATGGCCTCCGCTGCGGCGATAATCAGCTCTTTGGGCAGGCACAATGTTATCCCGGTATATATCTCCCGCAAAGGAAAATGGCTGCTATATGACGGCAAGCTGGACAATATCCAAACTATTGATTGGGAGAAGTTTGGCACGCCAACAATCCTAAGCCCGGATAGGACACACAGGGGCCTGCTTCGGATAGTAGGAGACAAAGTAAAGATTATCCCGGTGGATATTGTTTTCCCTGCCCTTCATGGACGGGATGGAGAAGATGGCACAGTACAAGGCCTTTGCGAGCTTGCGGGTATCCCTTGCGTTGGCAGTGGTGTTTTGGCCTCGGCCCTTTGCATGGACAAGGCCTTTACTAAAATGGTGGCAAAAAGCCTGCGCATCCCCCAGGGGGATTATTTAGTGTTTGGGCAAGATGAACTGCTTCACATGTCCACAGTTACTAAAAAAATCCGCTACAAGCTTGGATATCCTTGCTTTGTTAAGCCATCAGTGGGTGGTTCTTCTATCGGTATAACCAAGGCCAAGAATAAGAAAGAGCTAGAAGAGGCTATGAGCCTTGCCATGCAATACGACAGCAAAGTGGTGGTAGAAAAGGCCATCCCAGGCCGCGAAATTGAGATAGGCATACTGGGCCAAGGCGCCGGGGCCGAGGCTTCTATCCCTGGTGAAGTTGTACCTGATGGCGAATTCTATGACTATGACGCAAAATATGTAAAACCTGACTCCAAGACCCTAATCCCCGCCGACATACCGGAAGAGGCTGCTGTGCTGATAAAAAAATACGCTTTGGACATTTTCCGCGGAGTAGATGCAAAAGGCATGGCAAGGGTGGACTTTTTTATAGATGAAGCCGGCAAAGTGCTGCTTAACGAGATTAACACCGTACCCGGCTACACAAAAATAAGCATGTACTCAAAGCTTTGGGAGGCCAGCGGTGTGCCCAGGGAGGCACTGATAGAACAACTTATAGAGCTGGCGCTGGAATAATGATGGGCAAATACGATAAAGCAAGTTCAATGAGAAGCAGTCTCCCTCTCGCCGTCGCTACCCATCCCGAAGATGATAGTATTGTAGTCAATCGCTCCACCCGTCCAATTGGCATTTTTGACTCCGGTGTAGGTGGTCTTACAGTACTGGCCGAAGTCAAAGAAGCCCTGCCACACGAAAACATTATCTATGTTGGCGATACCGCTAACGCACCCTATGGCGGCAAAAGCCCAGAAGCCCTGCTTAAGCACGGACGTGACATAATCCGGTTTTTGCGCAGTCATGATGTAAAGGCCGTGGTGCTGGCTTGCGGAACCACCAGCTCTACTGTATACGACCAACTCGCCAAAGAAAACCCCGACATTCCACTGGTAGATGTAATCCGGCCAGGCGCAAAAGCCTGTGCAGAGCTAGATCTAGCTTGGCAAAGTCCATCTCCACTCCTGAAAGAGGATAAAAATAGCATTGCATTCCCGGTTTTGGCAAAATCATCAAAATCGGATTTGAGTATTACCTCGCATAAAAAAGATGACGAAGCAACACCCCTACGCCTTGGAATAATAGCGACAGCCGCCACAATAAAAAGTGGCCTATTCGCGCAACTGGTTAAGAACCAGCGTCCAGACATCAAGCTTCTTACCCAGGCCTGCCCCTTATTCGCCCCCATGGTAGAAGCAGGCGCTACCCACACCCCCATAGCAAAATGGGCCGCTGAGACATATATAGGCCATTGGCGGGGCAAAATTGATGCCTTAGTGCTGGGCTGTACCCACTATCCTTTGCTTACGGATGCCCTTTCCCATGCATTGGGGAAGGATATGCAGTATATAAACCTGGCGACACACACAGCGCAGGCCCTTAAGGCCCGGCTGGCGGCAATTGGCGGGCTAAACCATGGCGACGCCCTAGCGCACTACAAGTTCTATGTAAGCGGCGAGCCGGATGTGTTTAATAAGACTGCGCAATTTCTGTTGGATGATAACCCCAATGCGCAAAAATTTCCTATTCGCAAACCCAGCAAAAACGCGCATGTCATCCAAAGTAGCAATGGATGATATGCGCGCTTATTCATGTTTTTTTCTTAATGAGCCCCTTTTGTACGTCAATCTGACGGAGAATATCTCGACAGTCTCGTTGACATTTTCCGGAGTTTGGGATAAACATAACCCTCAATATGGGTGTGGTAAATGTCAAGCTAGTGTGCCTTGCGAAAGTGAAATACCTATACACAAACAATAAAGAGTGAATGCACCTTGATTATGGCTATTTACAAGAAGGAGTATAGCTCATGCGACGTATATTAATAATTGGAAATTCAGGCAGCGGAAAATCCACCCTCGCACGGCAAATGAGTGAAATTCTCGGTATTCCTGCCGTTTATATAGACGCTTTGCGATTCCTTGAAAATGAAAGCTGGGTAGAAATACCAAAAGAAGAATTTCAAGCGAAGGTAATCGCCGCTGTTTCCGCTGATAAGTGGATTTTCGAGGGGTGTAGCACAAGTACGTTACCGCAGCGCATTGAACGTTGTGATACAATTATTTTTCTTGATTTCAACAGATTTTTTTGTTTATACCATGCGATAAAACGGTGCATACAAATCCGTCAAAAACCACGCCCCGAATTGCCGAAAGGTTGTATTGATAAAATAGACAAGCAGTTTTTGAAATGGATTTTTTGGGATTATTCCAAACGAAGCCGCCCGCGCATACTTGAAATGATTCATGCAAGCGGCAAACCCATTCACCATTTCAAGAAACGCAAGGAAGTCAATCAATTTATATCAGAATTACAAGAGGTATTGGCATATTAAAACATTTTACATGTAAATGATTCATTAAATTCAATTTCATAAATCCCGCAATAAGGTATGCTTTCAGCAGATACAAATCTATGCATTAGCACACCATGCGTTACCACAATAATTTTTTCATAATCCATATATTTCAATAATGAATTTTTTGCCCGGCTAAATAAATCATCAATACTTTCATACCTTATTTCACTATCGTCTGGGCATATACCTTTGTTTATCATAAACATATCAATCGCTTTACCTGCTAACTTATTACTACAACCGAATGTCAAATCACGTATCCATTCATGTAAATCTAATTCGATTTTTATATTTAACTGTCTGTTTTTTGATATGATAGCCGCTGTTTGCAAAGCTCTGGTATACGGAGATGAAACAATTAATTCGCTGCCGTCCAACCTACTGTCTAACGACGCCTTCTCTGCAATAAGGATACCGTTATCAGTTAACTGTCCTAAATTACATCCATGTCCGATATAACCTTTGGCTTCTACAAAGGAATAATCCGTTTCACTATGCCTCATAAATATTATTTTTAACATTATTAACACCTCTTAGAACCTATTTATTGAATACTCTGTACCTCCGTGTGTGTTACAACCCCAAGAAGGGTCCAGGGTTCACCGCCTGCCCATTAACCCTGACTTCAAAGTGCAAATGGGGCCCAGTAGATACTCCGGTAGAGCCAATTAGCGCAATGCGCTGCCCGGCGGTAACAGTGTCGCCAACCGACACCAAGTTACGAGAATTGTGTCCATAAAGGGTATGAACCCCACCGCCGTGGTCTATGATAACTGTGTTGCCATAGCCGCCGTGCCAGCTGGATAGTATTACTACTCCGCCTTCAGCGGCTATAATATCCGCGCCATGGCGTGCGCCTATGTCTATACCGGTGTGGAATTCACGCCTGCGTCTGGTGGGGTGATTGCGATAGCCAAAGCCACTGGTTATGCGGCCAGAGGATGGCACTGGCCATCTGAAGCGGCCCCCTAGGTTTTGCATTGCCGCAATGCGCTGCTCATTGGCTATGCGCTGTTGCTCCAACTGTGCGGCGGTGCGTCTAGCTCGTTCTGCCTGATAGGCTGTAGACCATGCTGTGTACATAATTTGTGCTTGCTCACGCTCAAAAGCCAGGAGAGCCTCGTATTTTTCTTCATCTGCTGCAAGCTCTTCAAAGAAGGCTAGCTGCTCGGCCTCTAAACCTTCCAAGCGCTCAATATATGCTTCTTGCTGGCTTAGCAGCATCTCAACAGAGCTTAAATGGCGGGCGTATGTCTCCTGCATCTGAGCCACTCTGGCTTCGGTGGTTTCCAGACGCTCTACCATTTCCTGATCATGCCTGGCTATGTTGTTCACAAGCTCTAACCGCAAGAGGAAGTCACGCAGGCTTGTTGCCTGAAGCACAACAGATAAAAGTCCTGTTGACCCGGATTCTTGGATTTCCCTAAGCCTGGCCCGTACTGCATCGTGCTGAAGCTCTAAATCCAGTTGGGCCTGGGCCCAGTATTCCTCGGTTTGGGCTAGGGCCTCTTGGGTTGTGTATAGTGCTTGATCTATACTAAGCAAGTCGTCTGTAGCGTTCATCATACGCTCATCCAACTCCATAATAGTCTGGTGGATTTGGTTCATCATGGCGCGGGTAGATTCCAGTACTTCCACAGTCTCCTGCACCGCTGTCTGCGCATCCTCGTATTGCTGCCTTAGCTCACCCAGGTTGTCTGCCATGATAGGCAGGCTTGACAAGGCAAATGCTAGCACTAGTATCACAATTGCAATCTTCTTTTTCACTATGTAGCCTCCTTAAACCTTCAAATACTGCCGTACCGAAACAATAGACCCAAGCAGCCCTATAAGGGCCCCAAGTATCATAGCAAAGGGTACAACATAGAACAGCACTCTGTCACCAGGAATAAAATACATAAAGTCAAGCATTGGGACATTAGTAATCATGGCAATTACTGTGTCATAGCCCCAGGCGCAGATTGCCGCCGGTATTGCAGCACCAACAAGGCCGATAAGCACACCTTCGATAATAAAAGGCCAGCGGATAAACCAGTCCGTTGCGCCTACATATTTCATGATGCCTATTTCTGCCTGGCGGGAGCTTACGGTTATGCGTATGGTGTTGATGATTATCACCAAGGATATCATTCCCAAAATAAGTATTGCCACTAGGGAAATAGTCTGCACTACCCTTGTCAGGTTCCACAGGATATCCACCAGTTCCTGCTCGCTTCTTACACTGGCGATACCATATGGCTCCAGGGCTTCTAGGGCCCGTACTACATCATCGTGGAACTGGATATCCGTTACATCCACGCTAAAGGCCCGGCGAAAAGGTGTGTCTTCCATGTACACATCCACCAGTGGGCTATCAGGGCCAAAAAGGGCCTCAAGTATATCCCGGCCTTCGTCTGGGTGCACAAACTCTGCCAGCCGCACATGGGGTATTGCCATTATCCTGTCAAATATGCCAGCAAGCTCTCCGTCATGGATTTCATCATCTATAAGTGCCACAATGCCAATCTGCTCCGACAAGTGACCAAAAACGCTGTTTACATTCACAACCAATAAGTAAAACACCGATACAATAAAGACACATGATGCCACAGTCAAAATAGATGCAACGGTCATGAGACGGTTGAGGAATAAGTTTCTAAGGGCTGCACCTAAATAATGTCTGACTGTTCTAAGTTTCATTCTATACCCGCCTTATTAGCGCTATATATACTGTTTTCTATCTCCTGGAGAATGTCCCCAGGCTCTGCCGAGTCTCGGAAAATGTAGCCGCTGTTCTCTGTATCCCTCAGCACCTTGCCGTCGCTTAGGGCCACAACTCGTTTTTGCATGTCATCCACAATGTCTCGGGCGTGGGTGGCTACTACTACTGTTGTGCCCAGGTTGTTGATATCGTCCAGCAAAGTCATGATTTCCCAGGCGGTGTCTGGATCCAGGTTACCCGTAGGCTCGTCCGCCAGAAGAATTGGGGGCTTATTGATAATGGCCCTGGCAAGGGAAACTCGCTGCTGTTCCCCGCCGGAAAGCTGGTTGGGGTAGGCCTTTGCTTTTTTGGCAAGACCAACAAGGGACAGTACTTGTGGCACTGTCCGCCGGATTTCTTTGTTTGTGGCCTCAACTATTCGCATTGCAAACGCCACGTTTTCGTATACGGTTTTATTTCTCAGCAGGCGAAAGTCCTGAAACACCACGCCTATTTTGCGTCTAAAATAGGGCATGTCCTTACGGCTTATCTTGCCAATATCCTTGCCGTCAATCAGGATTTTGCCCTTTGTAGGCTCTATCTCTTTAAGCAACAACCGCACAAAGCTAGTCTTGCCGCTGCCGCTGGAGCCCACGATGAACACAAACTCACCACTGTTGATGGTCATATTTACATCGTAGAGGCCTTTTGCGCCGTTTTCATATATTTTGGTGATATCTTTTAACTCGATCATTTAAAAACCCCTTAAGACCATTGGGCACAGCCCCTAAAACTTGTGCTTTCCCCTGTACTGCAGGTACTTATTCACCATCAATGTGATTTTGAAGGTGATGGCATCGCTAAACTTACGCAGGTCTAGCTTGGTCATTTTTTGGAGCTTATCCAGGCGGTATACCAAAGTATTGCGGTGGATATATAGCTCTCTTGAGGTTTCGGAGACATTTAGGTCGTTTTCGAAGAACTTCATCACTGTAGTGAACATTTCTTCATCAATGTCGTCTATCCTGAAGCCTTGCAGCATTTCATTGATGAAAATGCGGCATAGGGGCAGGGGCAGCTGGTATATCAGGCGGCCAATGCCCAGTCGCTCGTAGTTTACTATTTGCTTTTCCGATTCAAAGATTTTGCCTACCTCTTGGGCAAGGCGGGCCTCTTTAAAGGAGTTGGATACATCCTTGAGATCCTTTACCACAGCACCGATTGCTACGTATACACGGCTCATAGCCTCGCTGGATAAGGTATCTACTATTGTGTGGGCCACTTGCTCTATCTCTGCTGTGCCATCCCGGTATTCCAACTCTTTTACTAGAATTATACAGTTTTCGTCCACAGCAGTAACAAAATCCCTGGGTCGGTCTGGGAAGATGCCCCGCACTATTTCCATAGCACTCATGTCTGGGTCAGTTGCAGTTTCAATTAAATAGACAACCCGCTTTACGTCGTTATCTATCCGCAGCTTTTTGGCGCGGCTATAGATATCAACCAAAAGTAGATTGTCTAGTAGCAGGTTCTTTATGAAGTTGTCCCGGTCAAAGCGTTCTTTGTAGGCCATCATCAGGCTTTGGATATGGAAGGTTACTATTTTGCCAACACGGTAGGTGTCTTCGTCCTCGCCAGGGAGCATGACTACATATTCTGCCAAGCTGTTATCGAAGACCTTGAAATACTGCTGGCCTTGGATTAGCTGGTTTTCTGCCGGAGAATTGACAAAGCTTTCGATCATGGATTGCAGGGTAGGGCTGTAATCGGACTCGGTACTGGCAATAATCTTGCCTTCCCTATCCACTACAGTAATATCTTTGCGGGTTATGTTTTTTAGCCCGTCTACTGTGTTTTGAAGTACCTGATTAGTTATCATATCCCTAGCCTCCTTTGAAATGGGGAACCATTTCATCGCATTCATATTTTAAAATATTAGCAAGATTATTGCAATAGTTTCTTCATAGTTTCTTCATAGTTATTTAAAATTTAAAATCCTTAATGAAAATAGTCCGCTTTTGCTATTTCGTGCCAAAAATCCTGTCGCCGGCGTCCCCTAGGCCTGGAACAATATAGCCGTGGTCGTTGAGCTCCGGGTCATGACAGGCTGTGTAGATGCCCACGTCTGGATGCTCTTCTAAGATTCTTTCCACACCGGCCGGGCACGATACCAGCACCAGTAATCTTATGTGCTTTACATTACGTTTTTTTAGGAAATTGATAGCCATAGAGGCTGTTCCGCCGGTGGCAAGCATGGGGTCAAGGAGAAAAACTTCCCGTTCGCATATATCGGGGGGCAGCTTGCAGAAATATTCTACTGGCTGAAGGGTTTCTGGGTCACGGTAAAGGCCTATGTGCCCTACTTTGGCCGTGGGTATCAAGTGATGAAGGCCGTCTACCATGCCAAGGCCGGCCCTAAGTATTGGGATGATCGCGATTTTCTTCTCTATTGTCATGCATTTGGTGGTGCATAGCGGGGTTTCAACTTCAATCTCAACTGTGGGCAAGTCTTTTGTTGCCTCATAGCAAACCAGAGTAGCTACTTCGCCACAGATTTCCCTGAACTCCTTGGTGCTGGTGTTTACGCTTCTAAGCATTGCCATCTTGGTTTGGATAAGGGGATGGTTGATTACATGAAACCCTGTCATGATTTGTGCTCCTTTTTCGCCGCCTGGGCGGATTATTTTTTCAGTGGAGGTAATCGGATGTTTTGATACTTTTGACATACCTTTTTCACCAGCCTATATACTGGGCTCACAGACATTTTTGGGGCAGTTTTTGTAGGTTATTAATATGCGATATCCACCAGCTCTTGAATCAGCAGCATCCTGTTATCAAGCTCCGATATCCGGGTTGCGCATTCCTGCAGCTCGTGGGAAAGATGCTGAGGCATCTGGTCTTGGTATTTATAGCGGGCTTTGTGCTCCAAAGTGGCCCAGAAGTCCATGGCCTGGGTGCGGATTTGCACCTCAACCGGCAGCTTCTCCTCTGTACATGAGAGATATATGGGTACTTCAAAAATCAAGTGGTAGCTACGGTATCCGCTGGGTTTTGGGCTAGTTACATAATCCTTTTCGCTTATCAGTTTTAAATCCGACTGGCTCTTTAGCACCTTGGCTATAAAGGTGATATCCTTAGTATATGGGCATATGCAACGCACCCCGGCTATGTCCGTGAGATATTTTTTGGCATCATCTGCGGTTAACGGATAGCCTTGGCGGTGGAGCTTTGCCGCTATGCTTTCCGGAGATTTTAGCCGGTATTTTACATGTTCTATTGGGTTGTTGGTTTGCAGGTTGCCAAAGTCTTCTAGCAGTATGTCCATGCGGGTCGTCATGTTTCTTAATGCGCAGCGATATAGGACTAGGTGCTCCTTTAGTCTTGTGAATTCTTCGGTTGAAAATAATACGGACATGTTAATCAGAACCTCGCTTTTATTGCGTTATATTTAATGCAGCACTTTCTACATCACCTTAGGCAGGTTTATAGTAAGCACAGCGCCTTTTTCCCCATTTTCGGCAGCGGCAGTACCCTTATGTTGCTCCACCACTGATTTAACGATAGATAGCCCTATCCCTGTAAGCCCATTCTTGCCTTTATAAAACCGCTCAAAAACATGAGGAAGCTGCTCGGGTGCAAAACCTGGGCCATCGTCTTTCACACAAAGTATGGCCCGCGGCCCAGAAGTGGACACATCCAAGGTAATAGTGCTTTCCGCATAACGACAGGCATTGGAGATGAGATTATCTACTGCCCTTTCTATATAGCTGGTTACACAGGAAATCATTATCTGTTCGCCTTCAGCGGTAAACTCCAAAGCCAACCCCTTGCCCTCAGCAAGAGCCTTTTGGCGGGCCACCCGTTCTTCTATCAAAGCCGTGAAATTTACCTCTTCCATCATTGGGGGGGTTATATTGTCTATGCGGGAGACATAAAGGATATCACCCACCATATCTGTAAGGCGGTCTGTGCACTCAAGGATGGTGCTTACAGCCATTTCTGAATCCATTACACCATATTTTATGCCTTCGGCATAGCTTTTGATGGACATAAGAGGTGTACGCAGCTCATGAGAAACATTTTGGAAGAAGGTTTTTTGGTCATTATCGTACTTGGCAAGCTGCTTAGCAGTATGATTCAGGCTTTGGTTAAGCTCTTCAAATTCCTCGTTCTCAAAGGTTACCGGGTTTGGGGTAAAGTCGTTTTGCCCTATCTGCTTAGCAAACTGGCTAAGCACCTTAAGGGGCCGCGCAAGAGAACCGGCCAGGAAAGTCGACATCAGCATAGTAGCAAACCAGATAGCGGCCACAACCATAATAAGCCTCAGGTTGACCCCGGCAGTGATACGCTGCAAATCCGTGACATCAATATAATAAACCGTGTACGTGTCAGCGGGCATAAACATGGTACGGTAAACCGCAACATAATAAATGCTGTTCCCAACCCGTATACGGTGAGGGGCTATATGTGTAAGCTCTGCCCCCTCGGTCGCAAGAGTCCCAGTAATATCCCGCACCACCGCATATGCAACAGCAGTAGTACCCTCCAGCTGGAACTCGCTATTTATATAAAAATACCGCAGCGCACGATGAAAAAAGTTGACCTGATTACCCAAAGCCCGTACATGAGAAAAAAACTGATCCGAAGCCGGGTCAAAGCTAAGCCCAATAATATGGGCATCTAAGGCATCATTCAAAGCCCCAACCGTACTGCTGCGGATATACTGATTAGCCGCAAAATTGAGTGAAACCCCAACCAGCACAAAGGAGAAAAACAGCAATGCCGAAAATGTAACAAGTATGCTAGACCGCAAGTTGCGGCTTATCCGCCTAAGAAATTTCATGGTCTTTATGCACTGCCTCCCGTTCGTAGGCAATGCGCCTAAACATAGCTTTGACCTTCATGGTCACAGTCATAGGACTGATGGGCTTAGTGAAGAAATCATCGGCACCAACATCCAACCCAGTCTGATAATCCAAGTCACTGTCCCTAGCCGTAACCATAAAAATAGGCACATGGCTAGTGCGCCTGAGTTCCTTACAGACGGCAAAGCCATTAGTGCCTGGCATCATAACATCAAGTATGACCAAATCGCTGGGTCTTGCGCTAAAAGCAGAAAGCAACAACTCCCCATTTTCAAAAGCTTGGACGGCGTAGCCTGCATTTTCCAAAAAGGTCTTAAGAGCCTCACGGATGTAAGTATCGTCATCGGCAACATAAATAAGTTTCGGACTTGTATCTTGCAAATTTTGAGTCATTTTTTTGGCTCATTTCTCTTTGGATTTTGACGGTAGATTTCCTACAGTGCTTGTTTTAGATTTTCTTTGTATTTTCTCTTTGAAATTTCTTGTATCTTGTAGATAGTATACATGATTATTTTGAAATACGAAAGCGGGTTATACAGATTCTATGTAAAATTTGCAGATAAAAACCAAGAACCCGTCCGCGGCGATTATTTTCAATCACAGCGGACGGGTTCCTGGCTCTTCACATGGATAACATTATATTCTGCACTTAATCTCTAACTTGCAGCAGCCATTCGCTTGCGCCGCCGCAAAAACACAAACACACCGCCACACAGCACCATAAACAACGCACCGGAACCGGATATCACAAAAGTCCTCATGCCAACGCCACCGGTGAAAGGCAGCACAAGTTCCGGCAGGTTAAGGATATTGTAGGTTTCCGCCACACCTGTGGGGAATATTCCCGGCATGTGCACGCCGCCCATGCTGGTTACTGTCAGGGTGGATGGTGCAGGCGATACGCCGGCATTTACTGTGATACGCCATTGCCCCATTGTTTGTTGGAAGCCTGATGGCGCACGTGTTTCTATTAGCTGATAAATTCTGCCTGGCCTCATGGGGAATACCATTGGTGCGGTTAGGGAGCTTTTATCCTCGCCTACAATAGACCACTGGTTGGCGTCGTTGCCAATCATGGCTTGCGTAACCATTCCATTTGGCAGGTTGGGCGTGCCTGGCCCATTGAAGGCCAACAGCAGGAATTCCGCATCTGGCAGGATATTGCCAAGATGGTCTCTCTTCCAAAACTCAAAGCCACCATCAGGTATATTGCCCACAAACTGCCTGCGCCCAGCCAATGTTCCGCTTGAGATTGTTATATTGGTAAAGGCTGGATTGTTGCCAGTTGCCACAAAGGCTGGCATTACGCCTAGCTCATGGCTTATGGTGACCGTCCAGTGACCTGTTGGGGTAATGTACCCTTCCGGGGCCAATGTCTCTATTAGCCTAAACTCAATATTTTCATTCCGCGGCAACTCCAAGAGTGGCGTATAGGTATTACTGATGAATACCCTGCCGTTTGCGTCACTTGCAACATATGTCGCTGGTGGAACTGGGTACGCCTGCACCCATCCGCTACCTGGCACATTGCGCTCAAGTACGAACCGGGTTTCTGGCAATGGGGTGAAGCCCAGGGGGCTCTGGGGGTTGACCATATCACTTACCTTGAAGAATTCAAGCCTCAGCCCCCATACCGCCTCAAAGTAGTATCTTGGCCCGGCAGTTACCATGGCATTCACTTGGTCTGTGGTCAAAAGCGCCGGTATGGGTTGCCCCGATGTCCAGACTGTACCGTTGGGGTTTAAGGGTTGGCCTGCGGCATTGACTCTACGCCAGCCACCAAAATTCATGCCAGGGTCGTTGGGCCAGCCGGGGTATAGGGCGCTTGTGGCAGCCGGCGTACGCTGAGCGGCAATGTTATTGTTAAGAGCCAAGCCGTCCGGCACAGTCCGTACTATATCAGCCGTACCGTTATTTAGCCGGCCACGGGTATGGCCCGGCCTGAAAGTTATTGTGGAAATCCACTCGGGGTATACGGTCATCCCTTGCATTACAATCCTAGAGCCAGTGCCTGCAGGGTCGTTGGGGTGATATAGCCTTCTGCCGTTGGGGGCGCTTGCGTCTACAGCAAACCAGTTACCCGAAAATGCACTATCTGGCCAGCCTGGACGGGTTGGAAACTCCCCGGCACTAGGTATGATGTTTATATAGCGCCCAACAAAGTGGACACGGTTCAATGGCGTACCAGCAACACCGATGGTGTTAATCATACCACCTCCGGTTGCCGCAGTACTACCAGCCGGTCCCGTTGGGTTAAAGATTACCATGGTGTTCCACACCGCGTAGTATCGCCGCGCAAACTGCACGTTAACATTGAAGTTAAGCATCGCAGCACCGCTTAGCGGGTCTGTCGGGTCTGGTGTGGGCTGTGGGAACCAGCCTATAAAATTCTGCTCTAGCGGCCATGTTGGGTCACCTGGATGGGGTGTGGGGAAAGGCTGCCCAACATTTACGCGCCAATGCAAATCACTTGGCGCATCTGGGTTAGAGTGCCGAACCGGATCCATATTAACGGCAGCTCCTCCAAGGCCCGGATCAAATATTATATAGGGCCCCCATATTGCAAATATTGTAATAGGTGCGTTGATAATGGTATCAGGAGTAAACCAGCACTCGTCAAAAGTACATGTAGGAGGACACACCCCGGACGCACGCCTGTGCCAGCCTATTAGGGACCAACCCCTAACAAGTGGCTGGGTAAACAATGCAAACCAGTCACCGCCGTCTATGTCACTGGTTCGCCCTGCGACTCTGGGGTCTCTTGGCCACCCGCCTCGGGTTCCGTCAAGGCCAGTTGTCCCTGCCCAAGGTGAGGGCCACACATCCTCCCTATTGGGAAGATGTGAATGACGCAAAGCCGGGTCAAATGTCATATTCACCGACTGAGCGGCAGGCATGTTAACCGTCCTTGCTGTATTTCCAAGAGAAGTGTCAAAGGTATTATGGTTAGAGTTAAATGTCAGCGTTGTACCCCATTGCAGGTAAATGCTCAAATAATTGTTTCCGCCGGGATTGTTTACAAGATTATTTGCTGGGTATAAGCTGAAGAAATCATTATTAAACCGGGTAGTAGCAAGAATAATCGAGCCATAGTCAAACCTTGCCAATGGGTCCGTATTGTACGCATTGGTAGGCCCGATTGGCGTAAACCCCGGGCGGGTAAAGACACTGCCCCGCATATTGGAATGCAGATACTGACTCGCAAACCATACCATCCCGTCAGCGTTAGCACTTGACCATCTGGCAGCGACATTCATTTCGTTAAAGGTAAAGCCGCCTCCCGGCCCGCCAGCGGGGCCTGCAAGAGGGTCAAAGGGCATCGGGCGCACGAACTGAAGTTGTGTGGGAGAGGCATGCCCATTGCCACGGATTATTATGTCAATAGCAGGGGCCCACACCGCAAAAAGATCAAGAGTACCCCCCTCCGGCGTTTGCGCACTGGCTGTATTTACAGGTGTGCTAATACCCCATATCAAGTTATCATTCCGGGCGCTTCCCGCTACCCCAGTAGGATTGCCGTTGGCGGCAAAGGCCGGCAAATCTTGGTTTGTGGACCATCCCACAAATACATAACCGGTCCGCCTTGGGTTACGTGGATACCTGTGGTTTGCAGTAACCTGTGAACCGTTTATGGCATTGCCATAACCTATCGTCCTTGAAATAAAAGGAGCATAGCGGTTTCCATAGTAAACATTGGCCGCCTGTATCGTACCGGTGGTATATCTGGTGATTATTGTATTTGGCTGGTTTATCTCGGTAAGGGCAGTGAGCCCTGGCGGTTTTCCAAGATCAGTAGTGCCGGTGGCAAGCCGGTTAAGGAAAAAGCGCCCGTGTGGGTTGTCGTAACCGGCAATATTTGGGCGGCCAGTTGGCCAGTATGCGTAGCCGTGGGTACTTTCACTAGCGGCTGAAGGCGCTGGCGTTGCGTTAAGATGAAACCTCACGGTTACAGGGTCTGTAGGAATAAAGCGCCAATGGGCATATGCTGTTAAATTGCCGTTTATTTGCGTATCGCCGGTGATGCGCACCGCACCGTAATGGACAGCAGGGAAAGCAAATGGGTCACCAAGGCATAGGTTGCAGTTTATGTGGTGGGTGTGATTTGGAGCGCGCACCGGCCTATCCCACCAGCCATTGAAAAGATGAGCCGATCTGCGAGGTGAAGAATATGGCGGCATACCAGCCCAAAACGGCTGATGCCATGTAAAGGTTGTGGATACCGGCGTTGCACCATATGACGGTGCTTGCGTAAATGTCCCCGCATTACCGCGAATCCGCTGCCCACTTTGGTTTATGGTTCTTTCCTCCGGCAGCAAATGAGCAGGTATATCCCGGAAGTTTATATTATTGTTGACACCAGGGTTAAAGTTATCATTCCACTGTAAAGAAAAGTTTTGATTGCCGTGTGTATTATTCGCATCAGCAGTAGCTACACCGGGAATATTGATATTGAACGTGACTCTAAACACCCATTGAGCATACACCGTCATATCCCCAGATACATCCTGCATCTCGCCGCCGGTCACAATACCCGTTGGCGGGACTAGCGGAGGAGGCGTAGCGGGAAGCGGCGGGACGGGAAGCTGAGTAACATCCACAACAGGCCGCGCCAAGCCGAAAGGGTGGCCCAGAGGGAAGCTAAGCGGTGCTTGCGTCAATCCTGACGCTGTTTCTGCTTGTGTATGAGTACTTGGGAGAGTTGGATTGCCTGCAGGGGCAAAACGCCTGCCAACAATGTTGGCCATAGTGCCAGCACCCCAGTTTTGAGCCCAGCCATTGGGGGTAGTCCACCAGCCCTCCAGTGTATACCTTGGGCGGGAAACGGTGTTGGATGTCTGAGCATTGTTAGGGCCGTAAGCTCCAGGGAATGGAACCCATGCGTTCAGCGTGCCAGATTCATTACCCATATACACGTTTGGCGCAGAGCGAGGCCATGCGGTTCCTGCATTTGGCTCCGTTTCAGTGCCTTGTGTATTGCCTATATTGCCAGCACCATCGCCCCTTACAAGGCCAGAGCCAGGAAAATATGGCGTGTTAAAAAAGGCATTGGCAGTACCGTCCAGGTTCCACCTAGGGACATGCCCAGGGCCTGATGCTACATTGGGCTCCCATGGCCGGCGTATGTTTTGACGGTAATATTGCTCTGGACGCCCGGTGTTGCCGGCTATAATCCAAGGTGCGCCATCTACTGCCGTACCATCTTGCCCCCCATGGCCGGTAGCAGGATTGCCCCCAAGGCCCGAGTCTGCAATACTTCTATTGTTAAGCACCCAGCGGTATAAGCGCTGAGGCTGTGCCGCTGTACCTGCGGCCAAAACCGCGTTGCTGTGATTCATATCAAACATAACCAAGTGGGTATGCAGACGCCACCTGGCGAAGAATTCCATGCTGCTTAGGATTGGAGTATATCGGTTGACTGAGGTAACCCCCGGTGGATAGATGGGAGGAAAAGTTATATCCCCAGTATCTATACGCTGATCATACCAGCCCCAAAACTGGAAGCCCTCACGCCTTGGATCCCAAGGAAAAGTAACCGGAAGGCCAAAGGCTTCGGCTTCAACAAAGTTCCAGCCTTCAGGGATGTCCCTGGCAAGATAGGAGTTGGGGTTAATGGGGTTGTTAGGGTTTGGGTTTGGAAAGGCCATACCGTTACCCATAAATGAAACGGTAAACAGCCATATGGCATATAAATTAAGCCCGCCTTCTGGGATAAGTGTTGTTGGGCCAAAGTATGTTTGGTTTATATTGGTTACAGCAGGATCTCGACCGTCAGGGTGGGTACTCCACCAAAGGAAGCGTGCGCCTGTACGCCATGGCATATACGGCATATTTGCCTGGCTGCCTATTGTGCCGTTTTCAACAGTATAGCGGTAAGTATGGCCTTCGAAAGCATTACCGCCGTTGGGGTTAAAGTTTACCCGGCGGCCCGCCATGTTAAAGGGTACAATGCCGTAGGTTGGGGCTGTACCTATATACATCGCGCCCTCGCCAAAAAATGACCACGGACAAACACCCTCAGGGGGCATCAGTACTATAATTACGTACCGCTGGCCGTCACGCTCATTTGCGGGCTCTTGGAGGTCATTGTTATATCCGCTGTATTCATTGTAATCATAGTAATCATCATTGTAATCATTACTGTCGTTGTCATCGTCTAGGCTAGGATATCCATCGTTGTTGTCGTATGCATCATGATAATTGTCACTGTATGAGTAAGGATATCCATAGTTATCATGACTGTAGTAATCGTAAGCATCTAAGTAATCGTAGGCTTCTAGAAAGCCATAGGGATAGTCGTAGTTGTAGCCATAGGGATAGCCGTAATCATAAGTATCTTCGTATCCATAGCGATAATCGTATTCATATGAGTATTCGTAGGAGTTTTCATAATCATAGGGGTGCTCATAATCGTTGTGATGCTCATAAGGATACTCATTAGCATCATCGTATGCATAAGGGCCATACCCATAAGAACTAAGATGATCATAGTAATCCTGAAGATTGTAGAATTCTGGAGATCCTTCGTTGTCAATAGTATCTAATATCACATAGGACCAGCCATCAGGCAGGGATACAGACACATCATCCATCTCATGCGCTAATAAAAACCGTATCTGGATGTTGCCTTCATTATTTGCCTCTAGATCAAAGCTTAGGTTATGAGGCGATATGTTTACATTGCCGTCTATGTCTATTTCGATATGTACAACGCTTTCTTTTTCGATATGTACAACGTTTTCTTTTTCGGTATGTACAACGTTTTCTTTTTCGGTATGCGCAACGTTTTCATCTTGCTGGTGGGTGTCTGGGTTATTGCTTTCGCTGGCGATTATTGTAACTACTGCAACAGTTAACAGTACCACCAACCCCAATACCACAATGCGTACCCACTTGGAACGTAAAATGCTTTTTGTTTTACACTGGGTTTCCATACAAAAACTCCTCCTCTGAGCTGTGCAGCTACCGCAACATTTTACTTACCTAATATTACTAATTTACATCTATTTGGTAACATTTTCAAGTGAAGATTTCACTGATTTCACCTAAAACATGTAAACCTTTATCAAAACCCATTCAGCCCTTGTAATTCCTGGGCTGAATGGGTATCCAACCCCCTATAATAAAAAGCCATCTTGCATATATAAGATGGCTTTTTTATGTTGATGCTGATTACTGATAAAAAGTTCTAAAACTTTCAACATTTATGAAAACGCTACAAGCCCTATCCGTCAATCCTAATGCTATTGCGCTTACGCAAGAAAATGTATGCAACGCCACCAATAGATATAAGCAGCGCAGATGAACCTGCTACCATAAACAGTCTCATGCCTAAACCGCCTGCCATCGGCAATGTAATATTTGACCAGTTTACAACCATGTAAGTGCCTGCTGCACTTCCTGGGGCAATAGGTGGCATTGGTACACCACCAACAGCGGTAACGGTCAATGCCGGGTTTGCAGGAGCAGCAGGATTTGTAACAGAAATACGCCACTGCCCCATAGGGAGCTGATGCCCGGTAGGCGGTGCGGTTTCGATTAGTTGGTAGTGGCGGCCAGGTATCATCGGGAAAGTCACAGACGTAGCCGTGCTGGACTCTATGGGAACAGGGCTCCACGTGGAGGATATATCCGTTGTAGATATAAGGCCCAAGGGAGGTGTGCCCCCACCATTGTATATATACAACTGGAACTCTGCGCCGCTAAGCGGCTGATTTTGCTGGTTAACCTTGTAGAAAGTAAATGTGACTGGCCTATTGCCAACAACCCACAGATCACGCATATCGCCGGCTACATCTGTATATGCCACAACCACAAAGTCCAAGTTAGGTTGTGCCGGGCTTACAACTGTGGCCGGCACTGGCAACACAAGCCCGCCAGAACCTCCGATTGCCATGTACCAGTGGCTGGCGGGAATGACATACCCTGTGGGGGCCACTGTTTCACGCAGCCTGAAATTGACGGCTGCAACGGATGTTGATGGTATTTCCGCTAGTGCCGAATGAGGGCCGGTCATTGCTACACGGCCATTGGCATCACTTGTGGAAGTAAACACCGTGTTCCATCCGCCGCTGCTGTCTGGGCGCTCTAATACAAAGGTTGCACCTTGCCGGCGATTAAAGGTTGCCGGAGTAGAGCTATACACAGACATATCACTCTTGAAAAATTCGAAATCTAAACTCCATACGGCCTCAAACCACAGGTGTGCGCTGTTGACGGCAATAGCCTCCACCTGTGCCGCAGTAAGAGGCGCTGAACCTGCCACTAGAGGAGTTCCGTTTTCATGAACTTGCCGCCAGCCTGCAAAGATGGCGTTTGTCCTTGTTACATTTGTGGGCGCACGTTCTGCCGCCGGATTGACGGCAAGGGTTAAGCCTTCTGGTACGATACGGGTTACGGTAGCTGTAGAATTATTTATAAGCCCACCATTGGGCCGGAAGTTTACATGCCCCAGCCATTCTGGGTAGAGATGAGTTGCTTGCATAATCGGCGGTGCTATGCTGGTGTACATTCTGCGGCCGTTTGGTGCAGATGCGTCAATAGCAAACCAGTTGACGGCGTTGGTTAGAGAGTCTCTGCCAAGCACCCAGCCTCCTGGACGTATCGGGTCATCGGGCCCTACCGGCCCGAAAGGAGTGCCTATTATTAGCCGCCTTGCAGTTGTAGGGGTGTTGACTGCATAGCCGGGGATATTGGCCCCTGAATTAGCCGTAAGAGCCGGATGCCACACTACATATGCGTACCACATCGCATGGTATGTCCTTGCAACAGCCACGGGCGTTGTAGCCGTAAGCTGCGGCGCAGATGGGTCTCCCCATGCGTGCCAGCCCCTAAAGATGCGGCCATCCCATGTAGGAGGTGTGGCGGGGAAGTTGGGCAGCAAAGTCGGTGGGGTTACATTTACGGGCCTGCGCAACGGGCTAGGCATATTTTGAGCTTCCACACCTGCCATACCAGGATGAAATACCAAGTACTGCCCCCATATGGCATGTATAGTTGTTGGTTCGTAATAGGTTGTGTCGGCAGTTACCTCTGTTCCTGTGCCGTTGGAGGCGGTGTTCCACTCAAGTAAGTTCCACGCCGGGCCTGCCAGCTGGAATATCTGCGGCCAGTGCCCTCCTACCGGTGTTGCAGGGGTGTTTACCGGCCAGCCACCTACGGTTCCGTGGACACCGGTTGTACCAAGCCAGGGACTAACCGCTACCCACGGTGAAAACACGTTTTCGCGGTTAGGTAAGTGGGGGTGACGAGTGGCGGCATTAAGAGACATGTTAACAGACTGACCATAGGCTATTGTAGCCGGACGGTTGGCTGTAAACAGCCCGCTGCCAATCATAGCCAGGTTATTGTCAAAGGTTAGCGTTATGCCCCACTGTTGATATATGCGTACATAGGGACGGCCATTAGCCACCCCTCCATACTGGTCAAGTATGGCCTGGGTTACATTCAGTGCGGTAGTAAATTGGAAATGGTTAGTGTTGTCTGGATTTTGATAGAAGTTAAAGGAGCTGGCTACACTGGGAATAGTAACCCAGCCCACTGGTCGTGTCCATGCCAATGCATTACCTGCACTAGACATGTCATACTGGTTCCAAATATGGGACTGCCCAGCGGCACTGGCCATATTATCGTTGTTCCACCTACCGGAGGCCCTCATGCTATTTTCATCGCCGTCCCAACCACCCAGGTTATGGCCGATTGCCATAGTACGAACCAACTCTCGATTTGTACCGTCATTGTAATTGAATATCAGGTCAAAAGCAGGGGCCCATTGGGCGTACAATGTCCTTGTCCCTGGGTTAAGCACCTCGTTGCCCGTAAACCTTGGGCCTGTGCCTTGAGGGTTGTCGTACCATCCCATAAATATATAGCCAACGCGCATCGGGTTACGGGGCATTCGTGTATTTGATGCCTCTGTACTGTTTACGCTGCGCCCCGCAACATAGTGCCTGGTAAGCTGCATTGCCAGACGGTCGTCATAGTGCACATTTGCACCGACAATATGGTGGACGCTTAGGCCAGTATGCCATGGAGTCATCCTGGCAATGTTGGAGTTGTTGTCCGGGGTTTCGCTATACCATCCGGTTATTCCAAAGGCGGCAATAGGCTCCCTATGCAAGAAGTACCTATCTGTTGGGACGCCTTGCAGATTATCTGGACGGAATGTTGGCCAAAAAGCCTGCCCATGGCTGAACTCGCCGGTTTGGGCAACATTAAGGTCAAACACAATTGTAGAGCCTACTATAGGAAGTACTCTCCAGTGGGCCCATACACTACGGCTGCCGCCTTTCCATGGGAAGTTGGCACACTCGTCAACAGATGTCCCTGGACATGGGCAATTAATAACAGAGTCCCCGGTAAACTGTGTAGCACCTTGCTCTATTGGGAAGTTGACACTAGAACTGGCGTTGAGCTGTGTACACCACCAACCATTAAACTCGTGGCCTACACGGGTCATGCTTCCTGCTGGGGGCATCCCGGCAGGGATAGTCATCCCGGCATAGGCCCATGTGTGCAGAGACCAAACGTTTTGGAGCTGCACCTGAACATCCCCTAAAAGAGCCCAGCGGCCATCGTTGTTTATGGTGCGGGGACCTCCTGGGAGCACATCACGGAAGTTGTTTACAGTGCTGGTTCCCGGGAATAATGTTGTCCACGAGCCAGTAACAATCTGCTGATCACCGGCAGAGCCCATGTTTGGATCGAAAGTAATACGATATACATAGTTGGCATACACAGTTATGTCTTGTGTAACAGGGCGGTAAGCCCAACCATGGTTTGCGGAAATAGAAGTTGACCCCGGGACATTGGAAGCCCCAGGCAATGCCCAGCGCTCATTATTCAAAGGAGGCGGTGTTGGAGGTATTGTAGTTACCATAAAGGACGTAGGCGGAGCCGGAGCAAGCCAGTTATCGCTCCATCCTCCGGGGGCATACCACCATCCAGTTATTGCGCGCCTTGGCACAACTTGATGGGCCGGATGTCCAGCTGCTGTGGGGGGAGTCCATGTATCTGTCCATGACACCTGCGGCGCAGACATTGGCCACGCTGTGTCGGCTAACTGATTTATATTTGGCACAGGGTTGATAATAGTAGTCCCTGAACCTGAAAAATAAGGAGTATGCTCCAGATGCTCTCTTGGGGCTGTGGGGTTATGGGGCCTAAACTGATTTTGCCTGTACTCCGGCGGCAATGGAGCAAAGGAGCTAAAGACAACATCAGTAGTAGACTCACGTACGCTAAGAGTATCCAGCGCCCAGCGATAATTGCGCTGTGGGTTGCCTGCCCAACCTGGCCGTAGGTTTCCTCCGGGCTGGACATCAAAGGTTACCAACCAGCGCACCAGCTCCCACCGGGCACTAAGCACTGTTTCGGCAGTTACTTGGGTATGGGAATGAAATTGCGTACCCCCTGATGGGCTTGGAGTGTCAAACCAGCCCTGGAAGCTCCATCCAGGCCTTACTGGTGGGTTGGGGAATACAACCCATGGGGTGAAATCAAAAGACCAGTTGACAGTACTTACAGGTATACCTCTTGTGGAATAACAAGTAAGCCTGTCTGGGAATCCTGGATTAGGGTAGTTAGGGCTTATTGGGTTAGCCGCGTACTCATGAAGAAGTGCGCCGTTACCAGAAAAGTGAACAAGGAAACCCCATACGGCAAATACGGTTACATCTTGGTCAACAACGGTGTTGTGGTCAAACATAGCGCCAGAGTAATCATTAGCGAAGTTCCAACCGATAACGGCACGGCCGCCGCCTGGCCACTGTGGGGCTGTTGGCATGTTGCCAGGGCCTACAGTACCATTGGCTATTGTTGTACGGGTTCCATGGCCGATGGGCATTGAGTAACCACCATTGGAGTTGAAGGTTACGGTAAAGGGCCCACCAAGGGGGACTATGCCATATGTGGGCGCGTAGCCCAAGTGACCGCCGTAGTCGCCTAGCTCGCCACCGAGGTCATAGTAATAGACATCATCTTCGCTAAATGGCGTGACTACAATAATAGTTAGCTCATCACGATATGAATCTTCGTAATCCTCTTCATCGTTTTGGGTGTCGCCTTCATTATAACTATCGCCAAAGCTTGGCGCATCGGTTAGATAGCCATGATAATTTGGTATATCACCTAAGTCAAAACCTGAACCATCGCCAAAGCCAGATGCATTGTCATGACTTAGCTCAACTTCGTAGCCATTCCCACTAGAAGATGAATAGCTTGCGGCATCAACCCCATAGGTTTCAATCCCATATACTTCGTCTCTATACATATCCGCATCATAGGCTTCGGGATTATAGGCCTCATTCATTTCTTTGCTATATTCATCGTCATATTCCTCATCAAGGAACACATATGTCCAGCCCCAGGGCAGGTTTAGTACAATATCGTCCCTGTTTTGCCTTAGTGTAATAATGATTACATCGTCATATCGATCTATCTCGTAGTAATAATACGACAAGGAAATATCCACATTACCATAGTTGTCTATGTCTATGTAGACTTGCCGCCCCTCACCGTACTCATTGCCATAATACCCATCGCTGTAGTACCCGCTGTCTTGTCCATCCAACGCAAATACGATAATACCTGCACACAGGGCCACGATAAAAAATAATGCAGCCATGCGCTTCCAGTATTTCGCAATCCATCCGTAAGGCTTATTGCTCATTTCATTTGACAACAAATTGCTCACCTCGCTATTGGGCTTATTTTTTTATGTAACAACTATGTTGCATAAAATAACACATGATATGCAAATTTACTAGTCTATGATGCAGAAAATAGCGTATAAAATGCAAGTTTATTAGCTACTGAGAAAAATTTGCGCCATATTAATTTGCACCATTTGTGTCAACTATGGTGCTTCTCCCTTTAGTATGTAGGGGTGACTGTTGTCAGTAATACAAAAAAACCACCCTGCACATGTGCAAGATGGTTTTCTATTAATGGGAGGAGAAGGATTTGAACCTTCGAAAGCATCGCTAACAGATTTACAGTCTGCCCCCTTTGGCCACTCGGGAATCCTCCCAGCGGTGGGGATACTATCATATGGTGAGGGTAAATGCAAGGGCTTTGTACGAAAAATTTTATACGCTGTACAATAACTCTCCATATGAGGGCAGAGGCCAATGTTTTTTGGCTACGATTGTCTCTAGCTCGTCCACCACTTGGCGCAGGTCGTGCATGGCAGTGCATACGTTTCTGCGGCAGAACTTTGCTTGGGTTAGGTGGTCTTGTATGTTGGCGGATTGCTGGCGGGTGGATTCTAGGGCTTCCAATTTTTGCATTAGGATGTTTGATAGGTTGGAGATTTTGCTAAGGAGGTGACCCTCCAATGATGAGCTATACAATGCGCTTATATCTGGGGAAGGGTTATACGGGCTGGCTGCGTTGCTTTCAGGAATATATGAGTCAGCCTTTGCTTTCACCAGCTTCGCCAAATCATTCTGATAATCAATACAGGCGGGGATGATACGTTGGTTTACAATATCAATCATTGCTAGAGCTTCGATGTTGATTGTCTTGCAGTAGTCCTCCAGCAGGATATCATAGCGGGAGTGCATTTCTGTTTCTGTAAATACACCATGGGTTTCAAATAGCTCCACGTTTTTTGGCGAAACCAGCTGGAGCAATGCCTCCACAGTGGTTTTGAGGTTTGAAAGGCCGCGTTTTTCTGCCTCCATTGCCCAGTCTTCGGTGTAATTGTTGCCATTGAATATAATCCGCTTATGATTCGTGATGGTTTCTTTTACCAATGCAGCAAGACTGGGGATCAAGACCTCGGATTCTTCTAATGTATCTGCAAACTGCCGCAGGGATTCCGCTACGGCTGTATTCAACACTGTGTTGGAGTCCGCAATGGAAAAGGCTGAACCAAGCATCCGAAACTCGAATTTATTACCGGTGAAGGCAATGGGGGATGTGCGGTTGCGGTCGGTTGCGTCTTTTGGGAAGTGGGGTAGTACGGTTACGCCTACTTCCATCTGGCTTTGCGTCATGTCTTTGTAGTTTTTATCCGATTCAATGGCTTCCAATATTGCCGTAAGCTCGTTGCCCAAAAATAGGGATACTATAGCAGGAGGAGCCTCGTTGGCCCCCAGTCTATGGTCGTTGCCAGCGCTGGCTACGGATACCCGCAGCAGGTCTTGATATTCGTCAACGGCCTTGATTACCGCTACTAAAAACAGCAGAAATTGGGCATTCTCGTAGGGGGTTTTGCTCGGCTCCAGCAGGTTTACTCCTGTCTGGGTGGCCAGAGACCAGTTTATGTGCTTACCGCTACCATTGACCCCGGCGAAGGGCTTTTCGTGTAGCAGGCAGGCCAAGTTGTGTTTGCCGGCTATGGCTTTTAGCTGCTCCATTACCAGTTGGTTGTGATCTGTTGCCAGGTTGGTTGTTACATATATCGGTGCAAATTCGTGCTGGGCGGGGGCGACCTCGTTGTGCTTGATTTTAGCGTAGACCCCTAGCCGCCACAACTCCTCTTCCAGGTCTTTCATGAAAGCGGCCACCCTAGGCTTTAGGCTGCCGAAGTAGTGGTCATCCATTTCCTGGCCTTTTGGGGGGCGGACTCCGAATAGGGTTCTTCCTGTATATATTAAGTCTGGGCGCTGTTGGTATAAGTCTTTATCTATCAAAAAGTATTCCTGCTCTGCCCCTACGGTTGCGTTTATCCGTTGTACGCCTGGGTTTCCGAAAAGCTTCAGCAGGCGAAGAGCTTGCTTGTTTACAGCCTCCATAGAACGGAGCAGAGGCGTTTTCTTGTCCAAAGCCTCCCCACCATAGGAGCAGAAAGCCGTAGGGATGTACAGTGTTTCATTTTTGATAAAGGCATACGAAGTGATGTCCCAAACGGTATACCCTCGGGCTTCAAAAGTAGCCCTGAGCCCCCCAGAAGGGAAGCTTGAGGCATCGGGCTCGCCCCTGACCAGCTCGCTCCCGGAAAATTCCATTATTACTTTGCCGCCACTTACTGGGGAGATAAAGCTTTCGTGCTTTTCCGCGGTTATGCCTGTCATGGGTTGAAACCAATGGGTAAAGTGGGTTGCGCCTTTTTCTATGGCCCAGTCTTTCATGGAGTTAGCTACTATATTGGCTATGTCTGTTTCCAGATGTATACCTTGGGACATGGTTTTTATCAGGGCTTGGTAGGTTTCTTTTGGCAGGCGTTGCTGCATTACTGAGTCGTTGAAAACCATGCTGCCGAATAGGTCTGGAATGCTTTTCATGGCTTATCTCCCTTCTTTGATACCGTATTGTTGCACATAAAAATCTTTTGGAAACCACTCAAACTGAGATATCGTTACTAATTTATCCCACATAGAGGCCTTAGGGTTAATATGGTCTTTTACTAGATATGCGTTACCGCAATCATCAATTATTTCTACAAATACTGAAAATAAATCTTTACTTCGCCTACGAACCGAGTACCACAAATTATATTCATGCCTTAGAAAGTATCCAATATCCCTTGCCTTTTGCTCGCCTTCAAGATTTGAGTTATACACATATCCTTTATCTGTTTTCTCTAAAACGCCCATTTTAAATCCACACCAGAACAACTCAATTTTGCTTACGTTGTCTGTCATTATATCTTCCTTCCTAGCCTAACTCCATCTTAGCGCTTATCTTCATCCATGTTGTGCAGCTTATACTTTCACGAGTATATCATAAAAGTATTTATACCGATCCCGCAAGGGAGGGTGGTTTGCCCCTCGCTGCAAGCTACGGCTGATGCCAGGAAGCCTCGGGGCGAGGGGCAAACCACCCTCCCTTGCGAATCTTACCACTTGCTAGGGCAAGATCAAGAGATTAAGTTTGCTCAGGTATGTAGTACTATGTGTCGGAGTTGAATACAGCTTCTTACTAACGACAAGTGCAAAAGGCAGCTAGGTTTTTTTATTCCCAAGCAAGCGAAATCGCAGCGCGGTAGGGCATGAGGTTGTTTTTGCGCGTCTGTGTAGGCGTCAAGTAGACTCAGGGGTTGGAAAAACAACCTCATGCCCTACCGCGCTGCCCCCACGCAAATTATGCATATCCCTTGCAATTATTTTCCTTCTCATGCTAAAGTGCAGTTATGTAAAAGTACATGCAAACGAGAAGGGAGAATCACCTATGATTTTATCCAATTATGAACCAAAAAGAGTACTACACCATTTTGAAGCAATAAGCCAAATCCCCAGAGGCTCCGGCAACGAGAAAGGCGTTAGCGACTATATCGCGGCCTTTGCCAAGGATTTGGGCCTTAAGTATGTGCAGGACGCTCACCACAACCTAATAATCTACAAACCTGGAACCCCCGGCTACGAAAACAAAAACCCGGTTATCCTACAGGGGCATCTGGACATGGTATGCGAAAAAAACGCCGATACAGTCCACGATTTCTTGGCTGACCCAATTAAACTGTATGTAGACGGCGATTATATTAAGGCAAAGGGCACGACATTAGGGGCAGATAATGGCATTGCCGTAGCCATGTGTATGGCTTTGCTTGAAGCAGAAGGTCTGGCCCACCCGCCCCTTGAGATAGTGCTGACTTCCGATGAAGAAACAGGTATGTCCGGCGCCCTTAATCTTGACTTTGGACGGCTTTTGGGCCGCAGAATGGTCAACTTGGATTCCGGCAGGGCTGGGGGCTTTGTTGCGGGAAGCGCTGCAGGCACTACTGCGGAGTATGTGCTTCCGGCTAAGTGGGAAGATTCAGGGGCGTATTCCCAGGGATATACCATTTCCGTGAAAGGGCTGCACGGCGGGCACTCTGGCGGAGATATCAAGCTTGAGCGGGGCAATGCTATACGGATATTGGGAGATTTGCTTTGCGCATTGGACAAAGCTGCCGATATGCGTATTGCCGCAGTTGGCGGCGGAATGAAGGTCAACGCTATCCCTCGGGAGGCATGGGCAAGCATTGCCGCAAAGCCTGGAGATGAAGATAAGCTAAGAAAAACATTGGACAAGACTGTGCACACCCTGAAAGAGTTTTTTAGGGTGGCCGACCCAGGGCTTGAGATTGCAATGGAGCTAACTAACTCTGCAGACACAATGGAAAAGGTCTTTTCCGGCCCTTGCGGCAAAACCCTAATTGCGTCATTATTACTGCTGCCAAATGGCGTACAATGCATGAGCAGAGATATAGAAGGGTTGGTGGCCGCTTCTAGCAATATCGGAGTGATGGAAACATTGGACGAGGCTGTGAAAATATCCTGTATGCCCAGAGGTGCATCTCGGGAGCATACCCTTCAAGTGGAGGATAAAATCGCAGCCCTTGCAGCAATGACAGACGCTGAAGCCATATTTATACAACGCAGCCCGGCCTGGGCTTTCAATCCAAATTCAGAGATCCTTAAAAAATTTGTGGCATATTTTACAAAAATAAATGGATACGAGCCTACCATAACAGCCATGCATGGCGGCCTTGAGACCGGTATCTTTTCCGAAAATCTGCCAGGGCTTGATATTGTGTCCTTTGGTCCAAATATGGAAGATTTGCATACTCCTGAGGAAAGGCTTTCTGTTTCTTCTACCGGCAAGGTTTGGGAGTTTTTGTGTGGGGTACTTGGGGAGATGTAAGTAAGTTGAGCTGCCCACATAAGGACCCTGTTATGACACATTAATCTGAGACTTTCGTAGTTTTGGTCTTTTGGATAAAAGCGATCAAGCCCTTTAAATGGGCTATTACAGGCTACAATTTTTCGAAAAGGTGATGCATGAGAGTTGTTAAGTATTTTAGCGTTATACCTTTAATCATAATGGGTTTGCTGGTATTTGCGGCTTGCAGAGGTGTTACGGAAACTGGATCTGATAGTGCCTCCCCCTATACTGCAACATACAGCCAGCAGCAGAGTCAGGCCTCTATATTCTATACACCCGCACCTCCTAATGAGGGGGGGATACCAACACCTTCACCTGCCCCCGCATCGGACACTACCGCGGTAGTTACTCCACCACCACGGGAAAACCCATGTTTCAGATGCGATTCAGAAGACTGGATAGCCAGCCTAACCCTGCATGAGCAAATTGGCCAGCTAATAATGCCACGCCTCCCCTGGCAAACCACCCAGGTAGGCCCGGCACTGGAAAACTGGCTAGCCGAATACCCCGTAGGCGGCATAATCCTCTTTGCCGATAACGTGACCTCTATCCAACAGGTACAGGCTCTTACGGCAGACCTGCAAGCCGCCTCTTCCCATCCGCTTTTTATAGCAATAGACGAAGAAGGGGGCCGGGTATCACGGGTGGGCCGTCTCTTTGACGACGGCAACTTTCCTATATTGCCGGCATACGAAATAGGCCGTTCCAACGATGCAAACATGGCCTATAACACCGCCCGCATAATAGGCGAAAGGCTAATAAGCCTAGGCATTAACATGAACTTCGCCCCGGTAGCAGATGTTTGGACAAACCCCGCCAACACAGTAATCGGCAACCGCTCTTTCGGCAATTGCCCAGACTTGGTAAGCATGATGATAGAAAGTGCTGTGGCAGGCTTCCGTACTGCCGGGGTGCTGTCTGTAGTAAAGCATTTCCCGGGCCATGGGGACACCTATGAGGACAGCCACTACCTACTGGCAGTATATCCCCATAACCGTGAAAGATTTGACCAAATAGAAGCCCCGCCCTTTATCCGGGGCATAGAGGCCGGCACAGACGGCGTGATGATAGGCCATATTGCAACGCCTCAACTACAAAACCTAACCGCCCTACTGGACTGGATGGAACCATGGCTTGCATCGGGTACGCTGCCGGCTACGTTTTCAGACTTTTGGCTGCAAGATGTACTGCGAGGGGAAATGGGTTTTGATGGCCTGATAATCACTGATGCGCTGGAAATGAGAGCCCTGTCTGACCATTTTACCCCGGAGCAGGTTGCGGTGGGGGTGTTTATGGCAGGGGCGGATATTTTGCTTATGCCTACGGATGTGAGCCGGACGTTTAATGCAATGCTTGCAGCCTATAACGATGGTGTGTTTGACGATGAGCGCCTGCACCAGTCTTTACGGCGGATATATTTGGCTCATCAAAACCTTGCAGATATGCATCAGTAACGGATGTGAAATTTTAACGAGTTCCAGAGCCAACAAAATTGAAAAAGGTATGGTTATGAAATCAAATATTATTAAGCAGCCCAAAATATCAAAGTATATGGACATAAAGCGAATCGAATTCATAGTCACCTGGCAATGCGGCGGAAAATGCAAGCACTGTCAGATTGGCGATGATATCAATAAACACGGCTCACATCGCCATGTCCTTCCAGAGTACGCAGCCCAAGCAGTGAGGAAGCTATCATCAGCCTACAACATAACCTCCATCATGACCTTCGGCGGCGAACCCCTCTACTACCCCGAGACAACAGCCACAATCCACAAAACTGCAACAGAATGCGGCATCAAAACCCGCCAAATAATAACCAACGGCTACTTCACCAACAACCCAGAAAAAAGCAAAACTGTTGCCAACAACCTAGCCGCGGCAGGAGTCAACAATTTACTGCTATCCGTTGACGCGTTCCACCAGGAGAAAATCCCCCTAGAGCCGGTGTACCAGTTTGCCCAAGACATAATCAATGCCAAAATCCCAGGCTTCCGCCTACATCCGGCATGGTTGGTAGATGAAGAACACCAAAGTCCCTACAACACCATCACAAAGGAAATCCTACGAAAGTTTTCCGATCTATCCATCCCGGTAAGCAGTGGAAATAATATATGGCTGGGAGGCAGTGCCACAAGCTTTTTGCAGGATTACTACAAAGAAATCAAGCTAGACCTTTCAACAGGATGCGGCTTTGCCCCACACACGGGACACCTGACAGAGATAACCTGCATATCCATAATCCCAAACGGCAACGTAATGGTCTGCGGCTTTGCAATAGGCAACATCTACAAAGAGGATATCACAGACATAATTGCCCGATACAATCCGTACGAGAATAAGGCTATGCTAGCAATTATCAATGGCGGCGTCTCCGAATTGCAAGCCTACGCAAAGACCCAAGGCATTAAAGTCAACACTTCCGACTATTGTGATGCATGCAGCCTATGCGAAGCCATAGCCAAGAAGCTAAACAGCCAAAGTTAGACCTTACCGGCAGTGAACCCCCAAGCATACATGCAAAAAGAAAGGCCCACCCATGCAAACCACCCTACAAGGCATGGTAGAAAGCATAATCTACCACAACGACGACAACGGCTACACAGTCTTTACCATCCACTACGAAGAATCCGCTGACGCCCCCATAACCCTAGCCAATTATCAAGACGACGATGAAAAAACCATAACCTGTACCGGTCACTTCCCCGACCTCCACGAAGGCGAAACAATAAGGGTAACCGGCTCCTTCGTAAACAACCCACGCTATGGCTGGCAGCTGGCAGTTACCCGTGCCGAAAAAACAGCCCCAAGCACTTTGCTTGCCATAGAAAAATACCTAGGCAGCGGCGTAATCAAGGGCATTGGCGCAAGGCTGGCAACCCGCATAGTGACGCGTTTCGGCACAGAAACCTTGGACATATTGGAGGACGACCCCGAAAGACTGGCAGAGCTAAGGGGTATCACCATAAAACGGGCCTACGAATTTTCCGAGGCATTCCACGCCCAGACCGAGATACGGCAAGTCATGATTTTCCTTCACGAATATGGAATAAGCGCTGTGTACGCTAAAAAAATCTACAAGGTTTACAAGGACGCCACAATAGAAACCGTAAAGAAAAACCCCTACAAGCTGGCCGATGACATAGACGGAATAGGTTTTAAGAAGGCCGATGCAATAGCCTTTAGGCTGGGCATTTCCCGCGACTCGCCAGAAAGGATATCTGCCGGAGTGCGATATATTTTGTGGGAGGCATCAAACGACGG
>Ga0123355_10000538_pt1 | contig 50830 bp, 48 predicted proteins | sample TergutEmb28metaG_3_FD_89872 | JGI IMG/M metagenome (GOLD analysis project Ga0123355, IMG submission 89872) | Embiratermes neotenicus P1 segment gut microbial communities from Petit-Saut dam, French Guiana - Emb289 P1 | ecosystem: Host-associated > Arthropoda: Insects > Digestive system > Gut ... | reverse complement strand
CACGCTGGCGCATGAAACCCGACTTTTAGTTGAAATGATTAATTCCAACTAGGGTCCCTAAATTTCTTTTCATGGTATTCTGTTTTCAAGGGGCAGTTGGCTTTTGCTCCAGTTGTAATTCAGTTGGTTAACTGTTGCCAATCTTGCTTGAGGCAACTTGCTTTTGGAGTTGTAGATTACCTTTTGTAAAATACATCCCAATTTCGCAAAACATAATTCATTTTTGCAAAACGCAAAACAGCTTGTTAGCACTGATTATTCCTGGGCTTTTTGCCAGTTTCGCCTCTTCCCGTTCGGTAGAGACAAAGGCTATTATAGTCACTTTCGACTCTTCTGTCAAGAACTTTTTTTGAGGGAATGTCGCAGCAAGAATCCGCAAACAAATTTCGGCATTTTCTGTGTGTTTGCTGGGTTGCTAAGATTTCATGCGTGTTAAAAATTTCACATCATCCGTATGGTAATATTATACATTTATCACAAAACAAAAATTATGATACCTCCTCTACTCCTAGTGTAGTTGTACGAGCTTTCCACCACATGCTATTTAAATACAAAATTAAATTTCAGTTGGGTTCTGTGGGAACCCAACTGAAATTTTTATGTTTGGCTGGTGAATATGGTTCTTATATGAAAGTTAAAAGCAAGTGCAAGCAAGTCAACCGAAGCAAATTATCACAGGACTGATTTGTTCACAATTCGTTAGCACAAAGTAATGGGTGCATATAAAATTTCGAATTTATTTGTGAGATGTGCGCAAATTTATAGTGAAAATTCTCTATATTTTATGGTTTTTCATGTTAATTCGGGAAATACCTCTTGCGCTTTCTATAAAAATACGATATATTACTTGGTGGGCAACTGTATGTTGCACCTTACATTTTAAAAGGAGAGAATGCACAATGATCACCGCAAAAATGAAAGAGTACGGCACTGAGGAAATCCATTTTTGCTACGACAAAAAGTCCGGCCTCCATGCCATCATCGCAATCCACAGCTCTGTTATGGGTCCGCCCACTGGTGGGACACGCATTGTCAACTACGCAAACGACGATGACGCTCTATTCGACGTTCTTCGTCTATCACGCGGGATGACAAACAAAAACGCCGTTGCCGGTTTAAATTACGGCGGCGCGAAAGGTGTTATCATTTGCGACCCTGCAATGGTAACGGACGAACTTCTTCTGGCGTATGCACGTTTTGTAGACGGCCTCGGGGGTAAATTTACCACAGGTGAAGACGTAAACATGACAGAAGCCTATGTAGAAAAAATGGCAACCGTTACAAAATACATGGCAGGCGTTGGAGGCGAAGGCCGCGGCGGCGACCCCTCCCCTTATACCAGTCGCGGCGTTTTCAGAGGACTGCAGGCAGGTGCGAAACTACGCTGGGGTTCTGACGACGTTACAGGTAAAACAGTCGCAGTACAAGGCTTAGGTAAAGTTGGCTACGGCCTTTGCGAATGGCTACATAAGCATGGCGCAAAGCTAATTGTTACCGACATTAACCAAGCGGCAGTAGACAAAGCGGTATCAGAATTTGGTGCGACAGCAGTTAAACCGGAAGAAATCCTGTTTGTAGATTGCGATATTTTTGCACCAAATGCAATGGGTGCTATTATTAAGGCAGAAGATGTACCCAAGTTTAAATTTGAAATAATCTGCGGCGGTGCTAACAACGTGCTTGTAGACAACGCGGCAGGTGATGCAATTCAGTCTGCCAACATCATGTACTTACCGGACTATGTTGTAAATGCCGGCGGCGTTATCTCTATTGTATTGGAAATCGAAAGAAAGCACACCGATGAGCTTTGCAACGAGAAAGTAGACAAAATATACCAAAACGTTATCGACGTATTAACATTCGCAAAAGAGCAAGGCATCCCAAATTATCTGGCGGCTGATAAATTTGCTGCCAAAATTGTTGACGATAAACGTAAGTAATGTTTATCTTAGAAAGGAATTAATGTTATGGAAAAAAAACGCGAACAGTTTAGTTCAAGGCTTTCATTTATCATAGTATCGGTTAGCTGTGCCGTTGGCCTTGGTAATATATGGCTTATGCCGTTCCGTGCAGGGGAATTTGGCGGCGGGCTTTATGTACTAATGGTGGGGATATTCATCTTCGCAATGGGTTTGCCTGTTCTTGTATCCGAGTACGCAGTTGGGCGTGCCAGCCAGAAATCGGTTGCGGGACTCTTTCAAGATTTGCAGCCTAAAGGTACAAAGTGGCACTGGAACAGTTATTTCATGATGGCCGGTAACTACCTGCTTATGATGTTCTACACACTAATTTGCGGCTTCGCGCTATACTACTTGTTTCAAAGTTTAAGAGGTACTTTGATAGGTGCATCTTCAGAAGAAGTAACAGCTGCATTTGCCAACATGACAGGCAATGCCGGTTTGTCCGTTGGACTAACCATCATTATTTTGGCTGGCTGCTTCCTTGCTGCATATTTCGGGCTTAGAAAAGGCATCGAGTTTGTTGGCAAATACTTTATGGCCGTATTTTTCTTCCTGATGATTGTTTTAATCATCAGAGCGTTTACGCTCCCTGGTGCTATTGAAGGCGTTAGGTTTATTTTAATACCACGCTTTTACAGCATTTTGGATAATGGTGTATTCAGAACCACCCACATGGCTCTTGGCCAGGCGGTATTCTCTGTATCCGTTGGTATGGGAAGTATGGCGGTTTTTGGTTCGTATATGAACAAAAACAAGAGGCTTTTCAAGGATGGTTTTGCTGTTTGTGCTATAGACTATGCGGTAGGCATCTTGTGCCTGCTTATGATTTTTCCGGCAGCATTCGCTTTTGGCATACCTGCCGGAGCGGGAGAAGGCCTATTATTTGTAGTTATGCCTAACGTATTTAACCATATGCCTGCATCCCAATTATGGTCGATATTGTTCTACTTAGGCTTGGCATTTGTTTCTGTCTCGACAGCAGTTGCGGTGGTTGAAGGCATTGTTGCCCTATGTATGGATAAGTTTGGCTGGGAACGCAAAAAGTCTGTTCTCATCAACTTCTGTGCGTTGCTTCTACTTTGTTTGCCGGCTGCACTTGGGCGTAATGTATGGCTTGAAGCTTGGCGCAATATAGGAATGACAGATCTTGGATTTGCACATGTAGGCGCGTTCTTCACATTTCTTGTAATGGAAGTAATATTGCCGTTCGGTTCCTTCGTGTTCATCCTATTTGTAGCAAGCAAAAAAGGATGGGGCTGGAACAACTTTATCGCAGAAATGAATACCGGTGAGGGTTGGAAATTCCCAACGCGGGCGCATTTCTACATGGCATATATACTTCCTGCGATTATGTTCTTTATTCTCGTTTTCGGGCTTTTGGCAAGATTCTTCCCGAATGCGTTGGCGTTTTTGCCTTAATACTATAGGTACAGGAGTTTTTTATGTTTAAAAATTTTGACGCTTTACAAGAACTTGCAAAGGGCAAGGATCAAAAAGCAATTGCAATAGCGGCGGCAGAGGATACCAACACCACCGAGGCACTAAAAGAGTTGAAAGCTCATCTCGACGTCAAGTATTTCCTGATAGGTGATGGCGAGAAAATGAAAACCGCCTGTGCCGAAGCCGGGTTGGATATGTCTGACGCAACTATTGTAGAAACCACAAGTGACGAGGAATCTGCCGCAAAAGCCGTGGAACTTTGCAGAACAGGCGAAGCAGATATCCTTATGAAAGGCAAACTCGGTACCGCTACCTTGCTTAAAGCCGTGTTAAACAAAGAAACCGGCATACAACAGGGCGGGCTCATGTCTCATTTGGCAGTAATCGAATGCCCAACCTACCACAAGCTAATGTTTATCACCGACGGCGGTATCAATCCTGCGCCGGACTTGGCAAAGAAGCAATCTATTTTGGAGAATACAGTTTCCTTTATGCATAAATTGGGTATGGCAGAACCAAAAGTCGCCTGCCTTTGCGCAGTGGAAACCGTAAGCGAAAAAATGCCGGAAACCATAGATGCCGCAGAGCTTGCCAAAATCACAAACGGCTGTTATGTAGAAGGTCCCATCTCCTTCGACCTTGCGATTAGCGCAGAGTCTGCCAAAATTAAAGGATTCGACTCGAAGCTGGCAGGAGACGTTGATGTTCTGCTTATGCCGAATATTTCCACAGGCAATGTAACGACGAAAGCGTTGTTGTATCTAGGTAACGCGAAAATGGCAGGGTGCGTACTGGGTGCGAAGGTGCCTATAGTACTAACCAGCCGTGGGGCTACCGCGGAAGAGAAATTGCTGTCGTTTTTGTTGACGTTAGCGGCGGGATAAAACAATTTCAAGTTCTTAGTGACACTAATAACTTGAATCATAGAGGCGTGGTTATTTCTTATTTGTTTTCCATGCTACAGTTTAAAAATCTATAATCTAGGAGGAACCCAATCTCATGAGAACTCTTATGACAGGCGACGAGGCCATTGCACGCGGTGCATTTGAAGCCGGCGTGGCTTTTGCCTCGGCGTATCCGGGCACACCAAGTACGGAAATTTTGGCTAACATCGCAACCTACAAAGAAATCGTGTCCGAATGGGCACCAAATGAAAAAATCTCGCTGGAAGCTGCTGCAGGTGCTTCTATTGCGGGTGTACGCAGTATCTGCTCTATGAAGCATGTTGGTGTTAACGTAGCAGCAGACCCGCTTTTCACATTTGCGTATACCGGTGTCAATGGTGGTTGTGTGGTTATTTCGGCAGACGAGCCGGGTATGCACTCGTCCCAAAACGAGCAGGATAACCGCTGGTACGCTGTTTCCGCAAAGCTGCCAATGTTAGAGCCTTCCGATTCTCAGGAATGTATCGACATGGTAAAACTCGCTTACGAGATAAGCGAAGAGTACGACACCCCGGTGCTTGTAAGAATGACAACCAGGCTTTGCCACTCGAAGAGCATCGTAAACTTGGTAGACCGTAAGGAATTTACGCCCATACCATACGAAAAGCAAGTTGCAAAATTTGTTGCCGTTCCAGCATTGGCGAAAAAACGCCGTGTTGTAGTAGAAGACCGCATGAACAAGCTAGTAGAATACACCAACAAAACCCCGCTTAACTATATCGATTCTTCATCAAGCGGCAGCAAAATCGGTGTTATCGCAAGCGGCATGTGCTACAACTTCGCAAAAGAAGTTTTCGGTGACGAAGCTACTTATTTGAAACTAGGCTACACAAATCCCCTACCCGACTCGCTACTGCACGAATTCTATAAGCAAGTGGACACTGTGTATATAGTGGAAGAAAACGACCCTTACTTGCAACAATGGGTAGAACGCCTCGGCTACAAATGCATTGGTAAGCCTGTTTTCCCGCCGTACGACGAGATGACACCTGACGTTATCCGTAAGGCAGTAGGCAAAGATGCACTTGGTTCTGTTGACTACGACAAATCTCTTGTTGTACCTCGTCCGCCTGTGCTTTGCGCCGGTTGCCCGCATCGCGGGTTCTTCATAGAACTTGCTAAGCGCAAAAACACTGTTGTTGCAGGCGATATCGGATGTTATATACTTGGCTTCGCGCCGCCGTTTAACGGAATCGACTATCTTGTATGTATGTCTGCGGCGTTTAGCTCTGCGCATGGTACTCAGGTTGCGTTCGACGCATCAGGCGTGGACAAGCGCGTTGTAGGCATCATGGGCGACTCTACGTTCTTCCACATGGGTCTAAACGGACTTATAGAGGTGCTTTACAACAACAGTCGCACCATTTGCGTTATCTTAGATAACCGCACCACAGGCATGACAGGCCACCAAGAACACCCGGGTACGGGTTATACCGTTAAGCACGAACCCGCGCATATGATTGACATAGAAGCAACATGCCGCGGTTTGGGCGCGAAAAACGTTGTAACCATCGACCCGAACGACCTTAAAGCGGTGAAAAAAGCCCTTGACGACGCTTATGCAATAGACGAGCCGTCCGTAATTATCACACGTTACCCATGCGTACTAAAGCCAATGCATGAAACCGACTATGCGGAGTTTGGTAAAGATATGTTTAAAAAGAAATTCGAAGTAAATGATGCCTGTAACGGCTGTAAGCTATGTCTAAAAGCCGGTTGCCCTGCCCTGTCCATTTGCGACGAAAGCAAAAAGGCAGTTATAGAAAAATTGGCATGTGTGGGCTGTAGTGTGTGCGCACAAGTATGTAACAGAGCAGCAATAGTGGAGGCTTAAAGTGAAGACTATCGTTGACTACAAATTCGGAGGTTAAATAATGGCGAAAAGTATTCTTTTAGTAGGCGTTGGCGGCCAAGGCACTATCCTTGCCGCAAAAATTCTTACAATTGGGCTTATGGAAGCCGGTTATGATGTTAAAATGAGCGAAATCCACGGCATGAGCCAGCGTGGCGGTGCTGTGTCCAGCCATGTGCGTTATGGCGAGAAGGTTCATTCGCCGGTAATTGAACTTGGCGGCGCAGATGTACTTATTGCGTTTGAGCAAATGGAAGCATTGCGCTGGATTGAGTATATGAAGCCCGGTGCTAAGGCTGTTGTAAATAGCCAGATTATTAAGCCTACCCCTGTATTGATTGGCAATGCAACTTATTCCGACAAGATTTTGGATGAGCTTAAAGCCAAGGCGGATACCACCGTGCTGGATGCACAAACGGAAGCCGTGGGCGTGGGTAATGCGCGCGCGCTCAATATTTTGCTTGCGGGTGCGGCGATAAAATTAATGGGGCTCGACGGCATCGACTGGGATAAGATTATCGCGGACAATGTTAAGCCAGCTTTTGTAGAGGTTAATCAGAAAGCTTTGAAGCGCGGTATGGAATTGGTGTAAAGTAGAAAAAACAGGTGTTGTGCCGTCAAGTTTTTGGACTTGGCGGTACAGCACCTGTTTTAGTGGACGTAGGATTTTATCAGGGTCATTTTCCTAAAAGTTTTTTTGCTGCAAATAACCCAATTAAAATTCCAATTATCGGACCGATGGAAGTTATAATAAGCAGAAGGATTTGATACGCATCTATCTCTGCTTCAAATTCTGCACATTTTGCGCATTGTTGTTCTTCGTACACATCATGCAAATTTACGATATTATCCATGACTCATCTCCTTTCCAGAATATTATACCATGTTGCATACATCACGCAACTTTTGAAAATATCAAACCAAAAAAATTCAGTTGCCTAGTCACACTAGGCAACTGAAAAAATATCGGAGGTAAACATGTCAAAACTAATCCTAACAGTAAACCCGGGTTCCACATCAACAAAAATAGGTGTTTTCCGCGACCTCGAACCCGTTTTTACAAAAACAATCGAACATGATCACGCGGAAATTCAAAAATTCCCCACAATCTCTAGCCAGAAAGATTTTCGTATGCAATTTGTGCTGGACAGTTTAGCGGAGGAAGGCATCAACCCGGAAGATTTTGACGGCGTTGTAGGCATTGGCGGGCTGCTGCCTCCTATTGAGACAGGCGGCTACAAAGTCACACCCAAAATGGTAGACATTCTCACAAACGAAGTGGGCATTGCCGCGCACGCGTCCAATCTTGGCGCGCTTATTGCAGACTTGATGGCCAAGAAATCCAACTGTAGTGCGTATATTTACGATGCGGTATCTGCGGGTATTTTGCCTGAGATTGCTAAAGTAACGGGTTTCCCGGAAATCAAACGCCGCAGTTTGTCGCACGTGCTTAACTGTCGCGCGCAGTCTATCCAGTATGCGAAGCAGGTTGGCAAGAAGTTCGAGGAGCTTAATCTTGTGTTGGCGCATATCGGCGGCGGAGTGTCGTTGTCTGTTTACGAAAAGGGTAAGCTGGTAGACTCCATTGGCGACGACCTTGGACCTTTCTCGTCAGAAAGGTCGGGAGTTGCGCCTCTTATGGATTTTGTGGATTTTTGTTATGATAATAACTTGTCGAAGAAGGACGCACAAAAGCGTATCCGCGGCGGCGGCGGTTTGAAGGCGCATCTTGGCACAGCCAGTATGAAAGACGTTGAGGAAATGATAGTAAGCGGCGACAAAAATGCCGAGCTTATTGCAAATGCTATGTGCTATGGTATTGCTAAGGGTATTGCTACGCTGTCGGTGGCCGTGTGTGGTAAAGTGGATGCTATTATTCTCACCGGTGGCATTACACGCAGCGAGCGTGTTACGGGAGCTATCAAGGAGCGAGTGGAGTTTATAGCACCCGTAGTTGTGATGCCGGGTGAGTATGAACTGGAGGCTCTTGCAGCCGGATGTTTGCGGATTGTTAATGGGGAGGAAATAGCGCACGAGATGTGATTTTTGATGTATGGCGTACCGAGAACATAAGTCTTATCTTTGGACTCTGCACATGGCTTTATGGAATATAACAGACATCTTCGGAAACCTTATTCTTGCACCAAAATCAGGTTTCCGAGGAAGTCTAATATCATTTATTTTCCGAGATTGATGTACAGAAAAATGATTTCATAGTATATTGAAACAAACACAAGATTTGTTATTCATTTCACAAAATAAAAAATACAGTACCACGCTATGAGATTCAAAACCAAGAAAACAGAGAGGAAACTTTATCATGAGCCTAAAAAAACTAATCCTATTTACAATATTACTGCTATTGGCAACAGCCTGTGGGCGCGACAATGAGAATGATACATATGAAGAACCATTACCACCGATTATTGACACACCTACAGGAGAAGCACCGGCTGCTATTGACACGTTTACAAATAATGAAGCCGCCGACTACGCACACAACAACGACTTGCCGGAGTTCACACCGTCAATTCCCCCCGCCGGTTTACATAACACCGGCGAAAACCTGCTAATGGACTCGGATTTCAACTTCATAATCCAATTCCCGGAGGAATGGTATTTTTTGAGCGTTGCAGAATTTATTGCGGGACGTGAATACACATGGGGTATGACTTTTGAGGAACTTGTGGAAATGAATCCTTATTTTGCGCGAATGCCTTTTATGGCGATGGTAGGAAAGAGTTTGCCGTTTGGACGTGAACGGGAATACACAGAAATGGGAAGCATAATTATGGAACCCATTGTAGGGATTTTATATTGGAATTTCCCGGAAGGATATACAATTCATGAAATTGCACGGCATGAAGTACAACGTCAAAACTTTATCAATGAACGATTTGCCGAACAGGGTATATTAAACGAATCGTCATTTGTTGGGGAGCTTGAGCAAATTAGCATTGATGGTGTAATTGCGTATCGCTATATGCAACGAAGGGACTTGCGCCTTGGAACCGTTGGAGGAGACACCGAGGATTTTGTGGAAGTGCGATATGTGTATCTGCTTCCATTATCCGACAGCATATACGCAAGGTTTGAATTGTCTATGGCAGATGCAAATTTAGAAGCTGATGCGGAAATAATTGAACTATTTCGCACAGCTATGGAGGGCTTAAAATGGGTATGATAAATTATAAGAAGTTGGCGTATCAGGTTGTTGTCTACTCTATAGGCTTGTTCATCCTAGCCATGGGTGTTGCCTTTGCTATAAATTCCTATTTGGGCATTTCTCCGGTAAATGCCATTCCGCTTGCGTCATACCTGGCCAGCGGCAGGGCTATCTCCTTTGGGACAATTGTCACAATATTTTTGGCATCATTGATATTGCTGCAAATTTTTGTACTTCGTAAGGATTTTAAATGGATAAACTTGACACAAATAATCTTCTCCACCATGTTTGGTTACTTCGCAAATGCCACCCGTACAATTTTGGGTGATTTCACTCTAGCCACACACATGAGCGGTCTTATGATAGGCAATTTCGACGTGTCTGCATATGTGGGGCAGCTTATCATGCTCGCCATAAGCATCATACTTATTGCGGCGGGGCTTTCTATGTACTTGGAAGCAAAACTAATCAGCCTGCCATCCGAGGGAATTGTACTGGCTATTATCCAAAAATACCCCAAATGGACTTTCCCTCGGTTAAAAGTGGTTTTCGACTGTATTTTGGTAGCCGTTGCCATTTCCATAACGCTTATATTCCTACGCAGCATAGAAGGCACACGGGAAGGTACGATTATTTCTGCCATATTTATCGGTAAAGTAATACCCTTTGTACGGCGAGGGATTGCATTTATTTTGGAGCGGGCCGGGTTTTACAAAGTTATGAGCAAAGAATAGTATGGAATATCTTGAGTTTATCCTGCAATTAATAGAACGGTTCAGAATACTCACTTTTATATTCGCGGGTATTTTCATTGTAAATTCAATCGCACTGATGATTATACTAACGCGCGACCGTTCCCTTGAAGAAGCGTATGGCGTTAGCACAAGCGATTTCACGGTATATCGTCCAAAAAAATATGCCTGCGAATATATAAAAGCTCAAATGTTTACCCTTCCGCTGGTTTTTATTTTTGTGCTTTTGATGAGCAATTGGAATCCGGGTTACGATAGGTTATTGTTTTTTTACACTGTGTTCCCTGTTGCGACACTTATAACCATCGCACATGCAGTGTACGAGGCAACGTGGAAGCTACATATTTATGACGACTCGATTCATCTTACAACGTTGCTTGGACCTCGGATTTTTTCTTTCCATGAAATAGCACAGACAAAAATGCGCCCAGATAAACTTGTTCTTTATAGGGATGGAAGCAAACTTTTTTCTGTTCGCATCGACAGCATTGGGTTTTATGAGTTTTTAAACCACTTACAAAAGAAAAATTTAGGACTTGAGCTTCCTGTAATATGCGATACTCCCAAGGGTAGAGACACAATTTCCATCCGCAAGGAAATTGCAAAAGCTTGGCAAGAACAGTGGAACAAGCGATTTACGCTGTGGTGGCTTCAAATCGTGTTTATTGCGGCGGCAATTATCCCGCTTGTTGTATTGCTTGAATTTGGTGACGCGTGGATATTGGCCGGTACATACACTGCATCAGAGGTTTTACAAGGGTATCTGCTATGGCTTCAATTAACGCTGATATTGTGTGCAGGCGCGCTTGTGATTATTTTGTTTAGCAATATGATTGTGATTTCATCCCTGCGGCGGACTTTTGATTTTACTAAGCGGCATGTGATTACAGCGGCGATTGGGATTGTTGTAGTCGGCGGACTTTCTGTCTATGGCTTTTGGGATACCGTACCCATTGTGCGTGATGTGGAATATGACATTGCTACGTTAGAAAGCGGAGAACTTGCTGTGACGGATTACTATCTTCATTTGAGTTGGCAGAATTATTACCGCACGGCATCTTTGCGGGACTTGGGCGATTATCGGCCTCTGTATGTTGTTAGTAGGCCGCCTCTTGGGCGTGCTTATTTCCCAAGGGAATTTGCACCCGCTATTTTGAAGGAAATGGCGGCGGGGGAAGAGTTTCGAGTTGCTGGACAACCGGCAGGGTTTCGATTGTTTGAAATTTGGTATACGCCAAGGTTGCAGATTGTAGTGATGGTAGAAGTGACAGGATAATAAAAAACCATCTATAGAGATTTTTTCTACAGATGGTTTTTCTTTCAGTTGACATGATTTCTAGCTGTTAAGTTTCCCCGTTACGGCTCCTGCCGCCGCAGAGAGTTCATAAAACATAGCTTCGATTTTTTCACCAAGTCCTACTTCGTATAGGTTTACACCAAATTGGTCTGCGTTTGATAGGATTGGCACGAGATCGACTTTTTCGCCGAAACCTAAGCCATCCAGTACTTTCAGCGACTCCGGCAGACGTGGATCTGGGCTTAGCTCCATTAAATTACCGTTGTCGTCCAATGCCATACGGTAGCGCAGCCATAATGCTATTACCAGCGGAATACCCTCCATATCAGCGATAGGCAGGCCTTTCTTTTTGCGCTCCTTCAAAGTCACACCAAAGCGCACGGGGATTTTTTGTGATGTGTCGCTGGCGATTCTTGCGGGGGCATCGGGGATGAATGGGTTTGGGAATCGTTCTGTCAATACTTCATCCAAGAAAACCTTTGGGTCGATAATGCCCGGGTTTACTACCGTGGGCAGTGCTTCGTCAGCTATTTTATGCAGAAGCTTTACCAAGTGCGGGTTCTTCATGCAGGCCGCAATTGTGGGCAGGTTAAGCAGCATTCCGGAAATTGCAAGTGCGGTGTGCAGCGGGTTTAGACATGCGCATACTTTCATCTGATCCATTTTACGCACGGTTTCCTTGTCTGTCATGTACACGCCGCTTTTTTCCAGTGGCAGACGGCCATTGGGGAAGTTATCTTCTATTATGAGATATTCTGCGGACTCGGCGTTTACAAATGACGCAACAAATGTACCCTTCGGCGTTTTGGATATGGTAGTGTCTGCGTAACCGTCTGCGGCCAGTAATTTTGCCACTTCTTCCGACGGACGGGGGGTTATTTTGTCCACCATTGTCCATGGATAGGCGATTGTTTTTACATAAGCGGCAAACTCCGGCGTTGTGTGTCCGTTCGCTTGCCATACTGCGGCTACAGCAGTTACAGCCGTTTCGAGTTTAGTACCATTTTCCGCAAAATTGTCCATGCTTACCAATGCGATAGGTTTTCCACCTGCTTTAAAGCGCGCTAACAAGCCCGCTGTTACCTGCTCGATTGCGGTTGCGGCATTAGCAGGACTTTCGCATATTTTTTTCGTGTCAACAAAGTATCCTTTTTCCGTGATGGTGAAACTCACCATTTGCAAGCTTGGCTTTGCTATAACTTCGCACAATGCATTAAGGTTACAGCAAAAGGCATCTGCGATACTTGCAATCACGCGTTTGTCGGCTGTGCCGTTTGCATACAGCGTTACACCCAAGGTTAAATTATCATAGGGGGTAAATGCCTGCGGTATAATGCTCTCGTCAAAACCTTCGTATACGATTATGCCTGTATCTGTGAGACCTTCGTCCAGCAAATTTTGATGCGCACCCGCCGCCAATATACGAAAAATATTACCAGCTCCCATATGAAGCCACGTGGGGTTTTGTTTTGTACGGACAACCATTGCGGGGATATCAAACTTAGGCAGCTTGTACGAAGGCGGCAGAGCATTGATATTGTCAAGTTTTAGTTTCATGATTTACTCTCCCTGTCTATAGCATCCCACAATCCCAGCAAGTAGTTAGACCCAAGCGCACGGTCATACAGACCATATCCGGGACGGCCTTTTTTGGTGGTTTCATCCCAAATCATACGCCCGTGGTCGGGTCTTACCCAGCCTTTGTAGTCTGTGTCATGCAACGCTTTCATTATGGCGTACATGTCCAACGAGCCGCATGGGGTGTAATGGGCAGATTCGTAGAAGTCCGTTTCGTTCTCGTATCGCAGGTTACGTACATGGGCGAAGTGAATGCGCCCTTCCCCGCCAAATTCTCGTATCATCGCCGGAATATCATTATCCCTGCGCGCGCCAAGAGAGCCTGTACAAAGAGTTAAACCGTTATATTTGCTTGGGTGCAGGTCTAGATATCTGCGGATATTGTCACGGCTTATGATTAGTTTTGGCAAGCCGAAAATAGGCTGTGGTGGGTCGTCCGGGTGAACGCCCATTTTTATATCAAGCCGTTCCGCATGGGGGATAATTGCGTCCAGGAAGTATTTCATGTTTGCGTAAAAGGTATCGGTGGACATTCCTTCATATGCGTTCAACGCTTCGTTGATTTTTTTCATGCGCTCGGGTTCCCAGCCTGGCATTTCGTAAGCACCGGCATCCTTTGCGTATTTTGCGGCAAGTTCTTCCGGAGTTATGTTTGCCATTATGGCGGCATCGTATTGCAGGGTGTTTGAGCCGTCAGGCAGGTCGTAATACAGATTGCTGCGGGCCCAGTCAAGAACCGGCATCATATTGTAACAGATGCATTTTATACCGTATTTTGCTAAGCGTTCCATGGTTATTATGTAGTTTTCGATATGCTTGTCTCGTGCCGGTGCGCCCAGTTTTATATCCTCGCTTATGTTTACACTTTCGATTACTTCCACTTCTAGCCCTGCGGCAGTTACGGCTTCTTTCATAGCCTTGATGCGTTCCTCTGGCCATGCTTCGCCCGCGGCCATTTCTAATAGGCTGGTTACTACACCGGTCATACCCGGGATTTGCTTGATAGCGCGTAAGGTGATTGGGTCTTGCCCTTCTCCGAACCAGCGGAATGTCATTTTCATAGTCATGCTCCTTTACGGTTTTATTGTCCATATAGTGACATTTTCCTATTGTAATGTCAAGCCGTACTTTTATTTGCAATGCTCACGGGCAATATGTATACTTATAAGGTGTTCCTCTACCGGAGCGCGCCTTAAATTAATCCCAAACAGGAGGCAATTATGTCCATCACCTATGAAGCATTAAAAAACGATGAACAAGTACGTTCATACATCCAGGCAGGCAACAACGCGCTCAAAACCCTTGGCTTTACAGAACACAGCTTTGCTCATGCATCACTTACGGCAGAAACCGCCGCAATGATATTGAGAGAACTTGGCCACCCCGACGAAACAATTGAATTGACCAAAATAGCTGCACTATTACACGACATCGGGAATATGATGAACCGAACATTTCATGCGGCAAACGGGGCGGAAATAGCAAGAACAATACTTGAGAGATACGGTATGCCATACAAGGATATAGGAACGGTCTGCAGCGCAATAGGCAACCATGACGAAAAAACCGGCAAACCGGTAAATATTGCCTCTGCCGCTGTTATCATTGCCGACAAGTCCGACGTACGCCGCAGCAGAGTTCAGGAAACATGTATGGAAAACATCATTGCCGATATACATGACAGAGTAAATTACGCAGTTACCAGAGCCGAAGTCAAAACGATACGAATGGAAGAAAAGATTTTCATACGGCTGTGCCTTGATATCGACATCGAATTTACACCTGTCATGGATTATTTTGAAATATTCCTTGACCGTATGGTTTTGTGCCGTCGCGCGGCTTCGTTTTTGGGCGCGACATTCGAGTTGTTTATTAATGGCTCGAAAGTAGTATAGCTGGTGTAGTCTTCGCAATTTGCATTTTCCCGTTTTTTGATGTATATTGTAGAAGATAAATAATTTAGGATGTGATTACCATTAAGCGGAAAAAAAGCAAGGCTTCTCGGATTTTTGTTGCATTTTTTGCCACCATTATTTTTGCTGTTGCATTTGCAACGGTTGCTTTAGGTTTTTTTGTGGCTGATAGTGATATGATTTTTCCAAACGTGTCAGCAGAAGGAATAAATTTGGCCGGCATGACTCTTGACGAGGCCAATCACAGGCTTGTGAGTATGGGGTTTGAAGACAATGCGGCTCCTGTTGCCGTTACGGTTTATTTCCCCGACGGCAGTAGTTTTTTCATATCCGGTGCTGATGCTGGTTTTTCGCAAAACGCGGAAGAAGCTGCTTTGGCGGCGTTTCAACATGGCAGGAGCGACTCCTTTTTTGCAAACACCCTTACGTACATCAGGTCGCTTGGTATAAGGACAAATCTGAATGGTACTCCCGCACTCGATGAAGATTTTGTACGGGGCGAAGTTGCAGTACATACACGGCGTTTTAACGAGTCCCTTATCCAAAACCTGTCGCATGACATTGACGAATACAGTATCACGATTATACCGGGGTCATGTTTTGCGCCCGCCAGCGAGGATTCGGTTTTTGCCTTGGTGGCAGCAACTCTTTATGCCGCACTGGAAACTAATACGCATTTGACTGTGGATTACACTCCAGCACAGGCAGACGCGGAAGATTTCGACTTTTACGCACTTTACAACTCGATACATACAGAACCTGTGTCTGCCGCCTTTGCCCCCGGGACTTTTGATGTAATAGAGAGTTCGGATGGTGTCAGTTTTGATATAGATGCCGCTAAATACCAGTTTGCAAACGCCAACGCAGGCGAGGCGATTGTTATTCCGCTAATATTTACCGAACCTGAAATTACAACAGAGTATCTGCAAGGCAGGCTCTTCCGCGACGAGCTGGCTGTCAGAACCACCACGGTTGGAGGCAATGCAAACAGGTTTAATAATGTTTCCCTTGCCGCGGACGCAATACACGGCCTAGTGCTTAATCCCGGCGACGAGTTTTCGTTTAACGAAGTAGTAGGACAGCGCACGAGCGCACGTGGATATCTTCCCGCAGGCGGTTTCCGTGACGGACGGCTGGTTGACATGGTAGGCGGCGGTATTTGCCAAGTATCATCCACCATATATGACAACGTACTGCATGCCCGCCTTCAAGTAACTGCGCGGCGCGCACATACGCTTCCTATTGCGTATCTGCCGCTTGGGCATGATGCGGCCATTTACTGGGGCCAGTTGGATTTGCGGTTTATAAATGACACAGATTACCCGATACGGATTGAATTTGAATTTGACGAGCGCGAAATGACATCACGCTTAATTGGAACACGAACAGATTACTATGTTGTCAGAATCGAATCCCGCTCCAGTGCAACCCCGTTTACTACCGATTATACTGTAAATCCGAATTTGTCGTATGGACAAACAATCGTGGACTTTAGAGGAGCAAACGGTGCTGTAGCTTATACTTACCGCATTATCTATGATGCAGAGGGCAATCAGGTGAGCCGAACGCGTATTGCAAGAGATGTATACCGAGCGCAAAACCGAAGAGTTTATGTTGCGCCGCCTGACGCACGACCACCCGCGTCCGCCTATGAGCCGGGTCCGTCTTATCCTCCGGCATATTAATAAATTATAAAAAAGATACTGCAAGATGAATATGCAGTATCTTTTTTTGTTGTCTTAAAATTCTCCTACTTCACGGCTGCGTAAAAACACCGCTTTGGCGAGTCAATCTTGCCCTCTTTTTTCAATGCTTTAAATGCCTTGTCAACATCTGCGCGGTCAAGTCCTGTTTGCTCTACTACCATTTTTGCGTTAAGCGGTTCTGTGGCAGCTGCCAGTGCTTCATAGACTTTATCCTTCTCCATTTCTTCACCTCCTTAGTACTTGTTACTTTTTCTTAAATTTGCAAACGCGTAAACTATGCCATATAATCTTATCGTTAGTATATTACATATCAGACTAAGACACAACATGATGAGGAGAATTCAAATGAAGCAATTTAGCATTGAAAAAGTGCGAGCCGACGCGGAAGAAATCTTTGGTTTTACAGGAGAGATGGCCGCGAAAACTGCCAAAATTATAGCGCGCGAACTTGAGGCTTAACACTTGGAGGTAAATTTTTTGGAAAACTATTTCATATACGGCGAGAAGGAACTTTCCTATCTTCGCAACAAGGACAAAAAACTGGCCGCGCTTATTGACCGGGTGGGCATGATAAAACGTCCCGTAAACCCCGACCCGTTTTCCTCATTGGTAGACAGCATTGTCGCGCAGCAGATTTCTAACAAAGCGGCAACAACTGTTTATGGCAAACTGGATGATATGTGTGGCGGCAATGTTGCCCCATCAACTATAAACGCGCTAACCGTGGAGCAGATTCAGTCCTGCGGAATGTCTATGCGCAAGGCAGGCTATATAAAAAACATTGCCGAGGCACCGATAGATTTTGATAATCTTGAACAAAGGTCTGACAGGGAAATAATTGATATGCTAACCGCAATAAAGGGCGTAGGTGTGTGGACGGTGGAGATGCTGCTTATTTTTTCTCTGATGCGACCGGATGTGGTGAGCTATGGGGATTTGATTATTCGCCGTAGTATGATGCAGCTTTATGGCCATAAAGAACTGTCAAAAGAACGCTTTCAACGATACGCAAAGCGGTATTCGCCCTATGGGTCTGTAGCGTCGTTGTATTTGTGGGCGTATTAAAGGAGCGATTTAATGATAACAACCGATTTAAATTTCTACCAATCCCATAATCCGCAGGACTTGGTAGAAAAGTACGGCAGTCCCCTCTATGTTTATAACGAGGAAATTTTGCGCAAGCGTTGCCGCGAAATGAAAAACCTCTGTACTTATCCTAATTTTGTTGTAAATTACGCCATTAAGGCAAACACGAATATACACCTACTGTCCATTGTCCGCGAAGAAGGCCTTCATGCGGACGTTAGCAGCGCGGGAGAAGCCGTGGCGGCAATGGCGGCCGGCTTTACGCCACAGGAAATGATTTTTATCGTTAACAACGTATCCCCGGAGGAGCTGCAGTTTGCGATAAACCTTGGCGTAACCGTGAGTGTAGACTCCATATCGCAACTGGAAACCTACGGCAAGCTAAACCCGGGCGGGAAAATTGCCCTGCGTTTTAACCCGGGTATCGGCGGCGGGCATCACGAAAAAGTGATAACCGGCGGCGACGGTACAAAATTCGGTATTATGCCCGAGTATATTGCGCAAATTCATGAAATCTTGTCCAAGTATAACCTGACACTTGTGGGGATAAATCATCATATTGGTTCGCAAACATGGGGTAATTTGTACTTGGAAGCAGTTGATGAACTTTTGGCAATTGCAAAGCAGTTCCCAAATTTGGAATTTATAGACCTTGGCGGCGGCTTTGCCATTCCCTACAACAAGCAGGGCGGCGAAAAACCTATGGACTTGCAGGCGTTGGGGCAGTCACTGGATAAAGTGATGCAGCAATTTTCCGGACTCCGCAAAAGTCCCCTCACCTTCCATATAGAACCCGGGCGGTTTATTGCCGCCGAATGCGGTGTTTTGCTTGGAACCATACATGCGATGAAAAACTGCGGCAAGGCCCGCTATGCAGGTACGGACATGGGCTTTTCGGTGTTCGCACGTCCGACTTTGTACGATGCCTACCACGATATAGAAATTTATAGAGACGGTGACATTTCTGCCGAAACGGAAATAGTAAACATTGTCGGCAACCAATGCGAATCCGGCGACTATATAGCAAAAGAACGCCGCCTTCCATTGCTTACAGAAGGTGACGTTCTTGGAATACTGGATGCCGGGGCATATGGATATTCTATGGCGTCGAATTACAATCATCGTCCGCGCCCTGCGGAGGTTTTGATACAGTCAAACGGTAGTATAAAGCTAATTCGCCGCCAAGATACATTTGAAGATATGCTGAGTAATCTTACTTCGGGTAAATACATGTAGTCTCGTTTTGTAAAAAATATTCCAGCCAATGTTCTTCCGGGCAGGTATCGGTTACCACCATATCAATTTCGCCGATGTCTGCTATTTTTGCCAAGGCTGTTCTGTCAAATTTTGTCATGTCGGTGGCCAATATTTTCGTTTTGGCGCAAAGTACCATTTTGCGCTTTACTTGAGCAAATGCGTCGTTGCTGTCTAAAATGCCTCGCTGCATGTCCAGCCCTTTGCAGGAGAAAATTAACTTGTCTGCGTAAAAATTTGCGATATCCGCAATCGTTCGTGTCCCTACAAAGGCCAGGCTGTCGCCTTTGAGATAGCCACCCGTAGTAATGATATTCCAATCGTGCATATCTGCGAGTTCTACCATTACTTCGATAGAGTTGGTGATAACCGTCAGACGTTTTTTGTTTTTTAGCATTTTTGCTACAGAAATTGCCGTCGTGCTTGCGTCCAATATAATACTTTCGCCGTCGCTGACAAGTGGTTCCACCAGTGCGGCGATTTTCTTTTTCTGCTCGGGATTTTGAATTTTGCGGATGCTCACGGGTAGGTCGTTTTCGTTTAGCACCGCGCCACCATAGCCCTTTATGGCGTAGCCTTCTTGGCACAGTAAATCTAAGTCGCGGCGGATAGTCTCATCCGAAACTGCGAAAAGTTCGCTTAGTTCGCTAACAATTACTTTTTTTTCTTGTTTGAGTTTTTCCAGTATTGCCTTGCGGCGTTGGGTTGTTAACATTTGGATTGCCTCCTTCAACTTATTAGTCACACTAAGAGGTTGAGTTTTTTATACCAAAAATTTCATTAATTTTTTATCCGGGTTGGCAATTACACAAGAGTCCAAGTACATGCCCGCGTCGGATGCCACTACCACCGCGCGGTCTATTGCCGCTTGTACGGCAGAGATTTCTCCCGTTAGGGTAACAAAAGACTTGCCGCACATGCCCTTGGCCAAGCGAATTTCTATCAAATCAACTATAGCAGTTTTTACCGCCGTATCCGCCGCCATTACCGCAGATGCCGCGTCGTAAGTTTCAAGCACACCCAATGCGCGTAAGCCCTCCGTGGGGGTAGTGCCGTAGAAGGCCGGCAACAGGCTTTCGTGCGGGTTACCCAGGATAAAACCGCTTATGTATCGTTCGCCGTAAGCAGTTTTTGCAGCGTCTACGGCAGCAGTTATGGCACTTAGTAACCCCGCGATAAGTATCATGTACTTGCCCGGGCATACCGTTTGGGATTCGATTATTTCTATGTCGGCAGTTTTTGCCATTATATCTGCAGCTTTTATTCCTGTGGATACGGTAGTGAATTCTATAATTGCTATAGCTTTTTTCATGTGGCAACTCCTTCCGTCATTAGGGTTGTGCCGGGCTTGACCAGCAAGTGCAAAATCAATCTTGGAATAACGAAGATTGGTTATTATTAGAGTAATCGTATTTTTGTAATCCTAGTCGAATTTTCAAACGGGTTGCATCCACCATCCTGCCACGCCGGGCGGGCGAAACGGCGGCCGGGTCACATTTTTCGGGGATAACACTGCTCAATGCCGATTTAAATTTCTTTATCAATTCGCGTGGTGCTAAACTCTGTGGGCAGGCGATGGTTTCGCAAACGCCACATGTGCTGCAATACATCATCCCATGATGGGCTTGGTCGCTTGCATTAGGCACAGTGAGTGCCGCGTTGCGAGCTGATAGCGCGCGCATTATGCGATGTGGCTGTAATGGGTAGCCCAACTGCGCCCGTGGACACATATCCGTACAAGTGCGGCATTGGCAGCAAGCAGATGCTATGCGGTTTAGGCTCGCATTTACGTTTGGTTTACGAACCTTGGCATGGTCTACGGGTAAGACTATTATGCCACCTGTGGTTTTGGTTATTTCATACGAAGGAGGCACAATACTACCCATCATCGCACCTGTTATATAGGAAGGATTTGCTACTGTTGCACCGCCTGCAATCTTCACAACCTCTTCCACTGTTGTCCCAAGCGGAATATGAGCAGTTGTGGGATTTTGCACTTCTCCGGTGATTGTCATCCATTTGTGAGTGACAGGTAGCCCGTGTTCGAGTGCGTGGTGCATATTGTATACAGTCTCCACGTTGAAAACAATGTATCCGCTTTCTATCGGCAAACTCCCGGGTGGGATTACCACCCCTGTCGCCTCATGAATAAGCACAATTTCGTCCCCGGCGGGGTAGAAGTCCCCAATTTCGCATAAAGTAATACGAGGTTGGTAGTTCCAAATATGAACTTCGTCCGTGTTTGGAACTGCGCGTTCACGCAATTGTGGTGTTATGCTTTTTTTCACAGCAGAAACAGTCGCTGTGTAACTTTTTTTCACCACGACAATGGCATTTGCATCCAAAATTTCTGCCAGTTGATTAAGCGTGTAAAGAATTTCATCTGCGAAACGCGCCAGCAATTGTTGATCTGTGTGCCACAGCGGCTCGCATTCCGCGCAATTTAGCAGAATGGTCTTGCAACGGGCATCCAGCTTCAAATGCGCGGGAAAGCCTCCGCCACCAGCACCTACAATGCCTGCTTTTTCGATGATTCGTTTGACATCGTCGAGAGACATGTTTGTGGGTGCAATCATAGAGGCGTTCCTTCGTCTATAATGCCCACAACCGCGGCGTCTGTCGGGATATCGTCGCTACCGCAAGCCATTCTGGCACCGCTTCCGCATACTACTAGCACAGTTTCGTCCACCCCTGCACCTATATTGTCCACCGCCACAAAGCGCGGTGTTTTTTTATCCACCGGCTCAACTATCAAAAACCGGCTGCCCATTAATTTTTCGTTTTTCCGTGTGGAGATAACACTGCCTGTTACACGACAGATTAGCATTTTATCACGCTCCTTTAGTCATTTTAGTTGAAAACAGTCCGAAAACGAGACCGCAAATTGCGGCATTAGGCAATTTGTCGGGCGAAGTTTGAGGCGATTTTCAACTTAAATTACTATAACTTTATCGCCTGTTTTAAGCCCGGCAGCGTTGGCTTCGTCCGTGTCGATGTGCATTTCCAATGTAAACGATGGCGCGACGCGGATTTTTACATTGTCAAAAGTTAACCCGCGAGGGTTCTTTGCTTTGACAGATATGATATCGCCATCCGATACTCCCGCGCCCACGGCATCTTTTGGCGACATATGAATATGTCGCGCCGCAATTATGCAGCCTTCCGTCAGATGCACAGCACCCACGGGGCCTACAATCGTGATAGGCGCGGACTCGCGGATATCCCCGGACTCCCGCAGGGGCGGGCATATCCCTAACCGCACTGCATCTGTTGCGGAAATTTCAACTTGCGTCGCCGTCCTCGTGGGGCCAAGTACGCGTACGTTTTCTATTGCGCGCAGCTGTTGCCCTACAATTGTCACTGTTTCGATGGCAGCATACTGGCCACCCATCAGTTCGGCTTTTGGGGTAAGAGAATACCCCACACCAAACAGCGTTTGCAAATCTTTGCCAGAAAGATGAACATGCCGCGCAGAGACCCCTACCGAAATGTTGCCAAGGCATGAAGTCGGTTGATTAAGGGCTTCCACAACTTTGCGAACAACTGCTTCAATATCATTAGAATTCAAGTGAATCACCCTCGCTGGTAATTGTTTCACGAACACCAACTGGTGATTCTCAGTCACCAGTTGAAAAATTCAATTTAATTATTTTACCTTAGGCAAAATAGCTTCCACATCCACATGCGGCCTTGGAATTACATGACTCGCTACTATTTCGCCTAAACGCCCGGCAGTCGCTGTTCCTGCTTCCACGGCAGACTTTACCGCACCAACATCGCCGCGCACCATAACGGACACCAGCCCCGAGCCGATTTTTTCTGTTCCCACAAGGGATACGTTTGCGGCTTTACACATTGCGTCCGCCGCTTCTATTGCTGCTACTAAACCTCTGGTTTCGATAATTCCTAATGCTTCCTGTGCCATTTTTTTGGCCTCCTTTTTTATTTTAGATGAATTTTTTGCTGACACTTTGACCTCCTGGTTTTACAATTAGCGGTTCACACTTTTGTGTATCAATCGCAATAATTCCGGGTGCGGGTTCGGCAGGACGCCTGTTGCTACGGGTTTTGCAAATTCACCCACAGCCGCAACCGCTTCTTTCACGGCAGACACTTCCCCGCATATTATTACGGTCACAAGCCGTCCGCCCCATTTTCGCTGCCATGTAACAAGCTCTACGTCCGCAGTCTTGCACATCATATCAAGCGCGGTTATGGCTGCTGTTACACCGGATATTTCTACAAAGCCGTAGCTCATACTACTTTACTTTCGGCAAAATCTTGGCAACATCGCCATGCGGGCGTGGTATTACATGCGCGGCTACAAGTTCGCCCAAGCGGCTTGCGGCGGCAGTTCCCGCTTCTACAGCGGCTTTTACCGCGCCCACGTCTCCACGTACCATTACGGTTACAAGCCCGCTGCCTACCTTTTCCGTTCCTGCCAATGTTACTTCTGCGGCCTTAGTCATTGCATCTGCCGCTTCAATTGCCGCTACCAGTCCTCTGGTTTCAATCATACCTAATGCTTTTTGGTCCATGATAATACCTCCGATATGTTTTTTATTATGTTGCTTTATTTATCAAATCCGCTTAGCCCCAACATTTTTGCGGTATCCGCCGTTGGTGCGGCTATGATGTGCTTTTGCGACACGCCGTTGTACTGTTTCGCGACCTCTTCCGCAGCTTCAACCGCCGCTGTTACATCCGCTACAGTACCGCGAAATTTTATAGTCACAAGCAGTGGTACAGGAAGATTTTCCGCATTGGCAGGTTTATTGCGGTCGAAATCTTCCAAACGGACATTTGCCGCCTTGCAACCTGCGTCTGCTGCCATGAAGGCGCATGTCAAGCCGAATACTTCGACAATGCCTGCTGCTTTATTCATGTATGGCCTCCATTGTTAAATTATTCATTGATAATCGCCAGCTTTATGCCTTTCATCGCCAGGTTATCCCTGTGCGCTTGTTCAATCTCCTGTAGCTTGTACGTATGAGTTATCAGAGACTCCAGCGGCAACCCAATATCCTTTGCACTTTTCAAAAAGTCAAATGTCGTAGCATAATCCCGCAGGGTATAAACCCATGACCCCACAACTGTTATCTCCTTCGCACAGATATCAAAATGCGGATTAATTTGCGCCGCACCGCCGTCCACAAAAAACCCAAGCTCGCACAATCCGCCGCCCTTGCGAATAAATTTGTAAACATTGCTATGCGCCGCCGCCGCGCCTGTACATTGGAATGCGAAGTCCGCATAATATCCGCCAAACGCTTCTTTCACTGCTGCCGTCAGAGCCTCCGTGCCACTATGGTCTTTGAAATTAACCATCGCACTTGCGCCCATTTTTTTTGCAAAGTCAAGTCGCATTTGCTCACCGTCAACCGCTACTATGTTCTGCACACCCATAGTCTTTAGTACCGCGATACATAGCAGCCCGATAGGCCCGCAACCTTGCACCGCAACGCGGCTGTTGAACCGCAAAATCCCCGTAGACTTCGCTCGTTCCACTGCATGGATAAGCACCGCCGCCGGTTCAATTAATATCCGCGAATACAAATCCAAATCGGACACATTAAACACGGACGAGCCGCCGCGGATAACCATGTAGTCCGCAAACCAGCCGTTAAGATGGATTTCGTCGTCGGGCAGAAGCCCGTACACAGTCGCACCGCCAAGGTTCTGCTTGTTTAAATCGAACATGGTAATGTCCGGGTCGTCCTGCAATGTCACGCACGTGACAACCTTTGCGCCAATGTGAAGGGGCTTGCCTGCGCTGTCGGTTTTCACGTTCTTGCCCATTTTCACGATTTCGCCCGTGCCTTCATGCCCCAGCACCACCGGGATTAGCCCAAACGGGTCTTTTTTGAATTCGTGGACATCCGTACCGCATATGCCGCAGCCTTCTACTTTAACAAGAATGTCGTCGTCACCCAACTCCGGGATGGGGAATTCTTTTATTTCGTATTTCTCCAAGGCTGTCAGCATTGCTACGCGAGCTTTTGGCGGTATGGCTTTGGGGGCGGTAGTACTGTATGTTGCTTTTTCTTCCGTCATGCTTTGTAAAACCTGTTGAACAATTTTTTCTATTACGTCAGGTTGCATTTGCTTCCTCCTTGTTCGTCATTTATATACGCGGCTTCCAATAGCGCAATAACTTCTCTTGTCTGCGGCTCGCTGTGACTTGGGACGCAAATTTCAAAATCACATTTTTTATATACATCTATCAAATGCGCAGATGACTCGTGGTTATTGTTCGTCCATAGGTAGGCTTTACCCTCCCATATGCCAAAACTATCGCCCGTGTACAGCACTTTTCCCACCGCGTCGTAGATACATATGCAGCCATCTGTATGACCCGGAGTATGAAAGAGGCTTATCCCGTCGTCAGGAAAGTGCATACTGCCTTCGAATGTCACATTTGGCAGGCATTTGTGGATTTGGGCATCGATAAATTCACGATTCTTTTCGATACGGTTCTGCGTTTTCGTATCCCACTCATCGTTTATTTGCTTGCGGCACGAAATATGGGAGACTATAACGCCGTCCTTTAACGCAGAATTACCAAAGATATGATCCCAGTGTGCGTGGGTGATGATAGTGATTATGGGCTTGGTGTCGCAACCAATATAATCCCGAATGGCATTAATATTGCTCTCGCCCATGCCAGTATCAATGATAAAGTTATGCTTCTCGCCCAATATCAGCCCCATGTGAACGTAGCCGCCCTCGTTGTTTTCCGGAACGGTAAATATGATATTGCGTTTGGTTAGTTCTGTTATTTTCATAAATATATCTCCTTCGTCGGCGTTACAAATAGGTTGGTATGAAAATCCGCTATCTGCTTACCGGTCAACTGGTGATTCTCACTCACCAGTTGAATTTTTCTTATCTAATACACAAACTCTCCGACATCACGCATCGCCGCTGTTTTGTGAACGTAGCGGCACTTGTAAGTCCTTCGCCTGTGCGGCTGGCTATGGTAAACGTGCAAAACCCTTCGCCGCCGAAGCCTAATGCCGCGTATGACGGCGCGTTTTTTACAAGAATTGCCGTGTCCAGAGTTTTTGCGTAATTGGTAATGCGGTCTACATTTTTGGAATGAATATGTGCGGAATGGCGATAACCATGCTCCAGCCACAGCGAGGTTTCTACGGCGGCCGCGAAGTCGCGGGTACGTACCATTCCCAAAATAGGCATCATCAACTCTTCCGCTATGAATGGATGTTCCTTTTCACCTTCGAATACGATACATCGCGCGTTTGCAGTTATGCCTATTATTTTAAGCAGGTCTGCGGCGGATTTTCCTACGCAGTTGCGGTTTAATGCTTTTGGGATTGACCGCTCGTTATGTACATTATCTGCCCGTGTATCCGTGACAAAAACCACCTTTTCCAACTTGGCAATTTCTGCAGCAGTAGCATGGTAGCAGTTCTCGTTTACCATAAAGCGCATTAACTCGTCGGCGATTTCTTCCACCGCCACAATTGCCTTTTCTGCGATACATGGCAGGTTATTGTCAAATGTCGCACCGTTGATTATATGCAGGGCGGCTTTTTGCAGGTCGGCGGTTTCATCCACCAGCACGGGGGGATTACCCGCACCCGCGCCTATTCCGCGTTTGCCGCTTTTAAGCACCGCGTCCACAAGCCCCGGGCCGCCGGTTGCCACCAGCAGTGCTATATCCGGGTGGGACATCATTATTTTGCCGGACTCAAGCGAAGGCGCATCTACTGTAGTTGCGATATTGGATATCCCGCACGCTGTTTGTGCCGCGCGGTTTATCATTTCCACCGCGAAAACAGAAGTCCGAACCGCCGCAGGGTGTGGGTTGAACACCACCGTGTTGCCGCCGGCCAGCATTCCTATTGTATTGCATATTATCGTCTCGGCGGGGTTGGTGCTTGGGGTTATCGCACCTATTACACCGAAGGGAGACATTTCCACCAGTGTCAGGCCGTTGTCGCCGGACCAGGCGACAGTGCGAATGTCCTCGGTACCGGGGGTCTTTTCCGCAACGAGATTGTGTTTTAGAATTTTGTGGGGGATGTTGCCCATGCCGGTTTCTTCCACTGCCATGCGAGATAGTATTTCTGAATTTTGCAAAGTGGCGGCACGAATTCCGGATATTATTTTCTCCCGCTTATTTATGGACAGACTGCGGACAGTTTGCCCTGCCTGCTTTGCGGCGGAAATGGCCTGCTGCATAGTTGGGAAAACGCCGGTTGAATCGGTAGGCTGTAACCGTGCTGTTACTTGCTTTACTATTTCACGGATTGTAGCTTCGGATAGTTGCATTAAATCACCTCTACATTCCCATATGGGAATCTGGTTTTGTGTAGCCTCAAACTTCGCCCGAAAATGCGCCTAATGCGGCGCGGGAAACGTTCGCTACGCTCACTGCGCCTAATGCCACGCATTCCGGTCTCGCTTTCGGACAACGTAAAATCACATTCCCATAGCCTGCATAACCTTCTGCGTGATTTCCTTTATCATATCGTCGGATGCATCCACGGTTTCCGTTGCGTTGCTCGACGAGCAGTTATGGCAATTAGGCCCTTTCTTATTCAGGCACAACTCCGCAGGATGTTTTCCGGGGATGCCCATCTGCTTACGCAAATCATATAACCGTCTCACCTGTGTCGGGTTCAATTCCTTCGGCCCGCCAAGCACTTTCGAATGGTACAACAACTCCGCATAAAATTCCAACGACTCCATCTTGTGATATGCCGACAAAACATCCTCGCCCCAAGTAAGCGCGCCGTGCGACTCCAACAAAACCGCGTCATAGTGTTGCAGATATTTTTCTACGTTATCGGGAATTTCCATGGTAGAAGGCAGCCCATACGGCGCGATAGGCACACATCCGAGAAAAATTATCGCCTCGGGCATAATGGGCTGCGTAAGCGGAATCCCCGCTATCGCAAAGCTGGTGGCATACGCGGGGTGGGCATGTACAACTGCCCTTACATCTTCGCGTTTTTCGTACACGCGCATGTGCATTTTTATCTCTGACGATGGGCGGTAGTTCCCACTTGCTTGAATTACCTCACCCTTGGCATTAACCTTGCAGATATAGTCCGGGGTCATAAAACCTTTTGACACGCCCGTTGGAGTACAAAGCCATTCTCGGTCGTTTAGTTTTACGGAAATATTGCCGTCGTTGGCGGCGGCCATATTTCGTTGATAGATGCGCTTGCCTACTTCGCAAATTTGCTTTTTGATTTCGTATTCGTTTAGCATTTTTTATCGCTCCTAATTCCATGCCGCTGGCGCAGGCAAAACCCGCTTGCGGCAAAAATATTCAGATGAAAAAAGGAAGTTCACCTTTTTTCATGCTTTTGACTTTGTGAATAAAGTACCTCTATGCACATATCAGTTAGTGGCCGCCATTCAATTTTGAATCCGGTGATTTTAATTTTATTGAAAAGCTCGACATCTTTCAGTTCACAGTACCGCGGCTTGTCCAAATACGGGATCATATCAAAAATACGTATTTCGCCATTGTCGAATTCCAATTGAATTTTGTAGTCCGGCAGTGCTTTTACAGATGAAAACTTTGGCATAGTGTAGTACTTGACCATTTTTGTAATCGCGGCTTTTAGGGCGTCGCGTTTATAATCTTGATTCCAGCGGTTTACACCAATCCAATCGAAAATACCTGAGCTTTCCCGTGGCCAGTCGTCGCCGCCCATTTGTGAAATTGCTCGCTCCATGTCGGCGAACGCGGATACTATTCCGCCACCCCCGCCCCCTGCGGCTGCCACTACTATGCTGGGTTTTTTCTTGTGGAAGGAAGTTTCGCTCTTGTTTGGATTCCATTGCTTGGTAGCCTGACAGCGGCGCAGTTTGTCTACGAATATTTTTAGCTCTTCGCTTATTTCGCCCCAGTACACAGGGGTTACATATACATATGCGTCGGCATCTTGCACCTTTTTTTGCAGATTGTTAAACCCATCCTTATCGCCGAAAATACAGCGATGTTCTCTGAAGCAAATACCCCAGCCATCGTCGCACATTTTGCATTTGGTGATGTTTATGCCGGATAGGCGGATTGTTTCGGAGTTTATTTGCAACGCGGCGGCGGTTTCCTCTGCTGTTTTTACAAAGGAGTGGGTTATGCCGTCTGTTTTGGGTGTGCCTGAGATGATTAGTAATTTCATGGATATCGCTCCTTTTTAAAGAATGACTACTTTCAAGTGGCTAGTGACACTAGCCACTTGAAACCTGTTATGCAACAGCCCGGTTTTTGTGTTGATTTTGATACAATGTACGAATGTATCAAAATCATTCGCAAAACAGCCCCTTATGTTTTAGTAAGGCTACATGTTTCAAAACCCAACGTATTGCCAACATACTCCAATATAGCACCGGCGGCGGATTCCACTGCGGATACCGCACCGGTTACGATTAGCGAACCGCTTACTCTGTCGACAGACACCACCTGCACCCCTGCGGATTTTATTGCAATGTCCGCGATTATGATTGCCACCTCCGGCGGCGTGACGGTAAATATCCCAATCGCGCTATGTGGTGCGGTTTCCATGGAAAGGGCGGCGTATAGGGTTGGGTCAGGGTTGGCTATGATGTGGGCAAGAGTGATTTGCTTGCCGGGGACGAGCTCTTGTATTATGCGTTGTTTTAAGTTGTCCACTTTTATCACCCTTTTCCAAAGAAACTTCTAAAAAGTTCATCTTGCTCAGACTCGTGAACACTGTATCCAATGGCAACCTCATTATTCGTAATGGAAATCATCTCCAGTGCAAAATCACGACTAAACGCTCCACAAAGCTCAATTGCGCCAAAACCATCCTCTTTTAGTTCAAGCACTTTTTCACGGGCTTCGCTCGCATTCCGCACTGTATAGATACCAATTTTTAATTGAGTATAAAACTCTGCAATATGATTTTCGGGAATAAAAGAGGTACCCATCATTATATAAGCAAATTTTTTCATACTGTTTTAACCTCCTATTTTGCACGTTAGCATTGCCACACTTTCTATCGCTTGCTTAAATCGCTTCATTTCCGCGTCACCGGGCGGTTTTGCGTCACCCATGGGGTAGTCCCTGCCCATCCCTGCATACTTGCCTTCGCCAAAGCGGTGATATGGCAGCAGATGAATTTCCGTCACGCCCGGGAGGCTTGCGGCGAACCGCGCTATGTCGGCAATTTCCTTTTCTGTGGCGTTGAATCCCGGTATCACAGGGACGCGGATGATTAGATTTGTCATGCCGGACAATGCGATTTTTTTTGCGTTTTCCACTGCCAACTCGTTTCTTTTGTTTGTAAATTCTTCATGCTTTGCTGCATCTGTGTGTTTTATGTCCAATAGAAATTCATTCAAATATGGTAGTAGTTTTTCTATTTTGTCAAACTCCGCCATTGCGGTGCTTTCCATTGCTGTGTGAATTCCGTTTTCGCTTGCGGCACGCAGTAGCGCGTATGAGAATTCTGCCTGTGCCAATGCCTCGCCACCGGAGAGCGTTATTCCGCCACCACTGCGGCGGTAGTAATGCCTGTCCCGCTCCACTTCCGCCATAACTTCCGCCACGGTTACATCGCGGCCCACGGTTTCTGTTTTACCGTTTATAGTCATGGCTTCCACTTCATGCCGTTGCGACTCCGGGTTGCAACACCAGCGGCAGCGCAGGAAGCATCCCTTTAGGAAGACGATTGTGCGTATTCCGCCGCCGTCGTGGAGGGAGTACCGTTGGATGTTAAATATTCGGCCTTTGGTTTCTTCAAGTAACGTCACATCAGACATTTTGTAGCCACCCTTCTTACTCCCTACAACCCCTGCTCTGTCCGTCCAATAATATCATCCTGCAAAGACTTCGCCAGCGTAGTAAACAACGCGCTGTACCCCGCCACCCGCACTATCAAATGCTTGTACTTCTCGGGATTCTTCTGGGCATCTATAAGCGTGCCGCGGTCTATGACGTTAAACTGCACGTGCATTCCTTTTTGGTCGAAGTAGCTGCGAATCAGATTTACAAAACTGTTAAGCCCCTTCGCGCCCTGCAAGGCCGACGGGTGGAATTTTTGATTAAACAGCGTCCCGTTGGATGCAATGCCATGATCCAACTTTGCTACGCTGTTGGCGGCGGCGGTGGGGCCGTTTATGTCCTTACCCGCCGTTGGCGAAACTCCGTCTGCAACAGGTGTGCCGGCTAAGCGTCCGTCAGGGGTTGCGCCCGTTTGCGCACCCAGCGGGACGTTAGCGGATACCGGGTACAGCCCTGCCTGGAAAATACCGCCTCGCGGGTTTTTGTACCGCTGCATTGGACGCGTATAGGTGTAGGCGGCGGCGCGGGCGAATTCATCTACTTCGTCTATGTCGTTGCCAAATTTAGGTAGGGCTTCTATGTCTGCCAGCATACGGTCGAAGAGTTCTTGTTCGTGCGGCGGAGGCTTTATTGCCTCAATGGCTTGGTGAGTAATTTGTGTGATTATGTCCATATTTACGTCAACGGGCGGGTGAACATTGTTTACCTCTACAGAAGCAGTTCTGCCCGGCATGCCATTGTTGCTGCCGCAGGAGTGACCACTGCTAAGTTCCCTCACGGCCTGCGCCACAACATCCGCAATTAACGCACGACTGGGCTTGCCAAAATTAGCCGTTAATGCCCGCTTAAAATCCCCCAATGTATACTTACCATCTTCAAAAACCAATTTCCGTATCGCGAACATCGAATCCGCAACATTGGCAATCCCAAAACCTTGCGGCCCGGTGAAATTGTATACCGCGCCACCTTCTTGTACAGTTTTTCCTCGCGCCATGCAATCCGCTACCATTGCCGACAAAAGCGGCATAGGTGCGCGAGTGCTGTGGGCTGCGTCTACGGCGTTGCACGCATTCACCAGCAGGCTAATCTGATATTCCATCTGCGCTTCGAACGCAGCGAAAAATTCTTCGAAAGTGGCGAAGTTTTCCACTTCACCTGTCCGCACTCCCACGAGACTGCCTTTCTCATATCCATTCGAAAAAACCAATTCCAGCGGGCGGCACATATTGAAGAAGGCCGCGTCATGCCAGCCGTCGGTATGCCCGCCCTTTTGCGGCTCTACGCAACCGATAATGCAATAATCCCGCGCGTGTTCCAGCAAAATGCCACGGCTCATCATAGATGGGATAATAACCTCGTCGTTAAAATACGCCGGCAACCCAATACCCGTACGGGTCAGCTCCGCAGCTTTTAGCAATAGCGAATGCGGCGTACTATTATGCACCCGCAGCGACAACGACGGCTGAGGTAAAAACACCCGCCGCGTGGCCTCTATGCACATATATGAAAGTTCATTGGTGGCATCGCGTCCGTCCGCGTCCTGCCCGCCCACGATTAAATTCTGAAAAAGCCCGTACCCAGAAAATCCTTCCGCGCTAACCGCGTCGCGGCATTTGTTTAGGTCGTTTAACTTCACCCAAATGCAATCGAGTAATTCTTGTGCGAACTCCGTTGTCATAGCGGGGCTTTTTCCCCTCGCCTCACCGGAAACATCCGCACTGTAAAACGGATACATATATTGGTCGAACCGCCCCGGCGAAATAGAATGCCCGCTGGATTCAAGCTGAACCAGCAGTTGCACAAACCAAAAACTCTGACACGCCTCGTAAAAATTACTCGCACCATGCATCGGCACATTACGGCAATTAGCTTCTATCTGAAGCAATTCGCTTTTGCGCGTCACGTCCGATGTTTCAGCCGCCATTTTCGCCGCCAAGTCCGCATACCGCGCAGAATAACGCATAACCGCATCGCAGGAGATGATAACCGCATCGAGAAAACTCTTGCGGCTTGCATAATCCGCATCCGACGGAGTACATCTCGCAAGCAATTCCCGCGCCTCGGCAATTATGCCCTCATACCCAACGGCCAACACCTTGTCATACTGCACACACACATGCCCTACTCCATTGTAAAAATAATTCCCAACGGTAAAAACGCCGTACTCCATGGCTGTGGCGGCTTCTTCGGACATAAAACTAGCCGCTAATTCGCTGGTAGTTCGCCCTTTCCAATAGGGATGAACTGCCCGCAAGGCGGCTTTTGTTTGTTCAGATATGTAAAATGGGTCTGCAACCCTACTGGCAACAGTATCAAACTCCGCTTCCAGCCATTTATACGAAAACTCAGGATACGTCTGACAGCCTCGCGGCGCAATGGTTGCACTGCCAACAATAAGTTCGTAATCACGAATTACAATAGGAATCTCATCCAGTACCGCCGCAAAGGCATGTGCGCGGCGCAACACCATGGGAAGAGCTTCTGTTTGCATATACGACCGCGTCAAAATAACAGCGCGAGAAGGCTCTATTTCAGGCAAATTGGCATATAAGGCAGATACTAGCTTGTCGATACGAGGGGAACGTATAAATTCCACAGCAATTCACCACTTTCAAGTGTTGATTTGCTTGTATTTTACCATAACTTATGAAAAAGTCAACATAAAACCATGAATCTTCTTTAATAATTGAAGTAAAGCCCACATTAATTCAAGTGGCTAGTCACACTAGCCACTTGAATTTCTCAAACCTTCGCACTAATCCACTTGCCCCGCGCAAAACGTGTAAACAACATTATCAACCGCGCGCCTTGGTCTATGATAATGGCCAGCCACGCGCCGGCTATTCCCAGCCCAAGCGGGAACGCCATCCCCCACCCCAAAATTGGTCGCATCAGACCAACCGTAAGCAACATGGTAAGCGCGACAAAACGCGTATCCCCTGCTCCGCGCAAACTGCCGCCCATTACAAGCTGTGCCGTTTGCAGCGGCATGACAAATGCGAATATCAACAGCAATTCACCTGCCACAATTACAACATTGGGGTCGTAAGGGGCAAACATTGCGGCAAAATGAAACCTAAACAAAACACATAACCCGCTCAACACCAGCGCGCAAATAATAGCCATTCGCATCCCAATTTTTCCATACATAATGGAAAGGTCTGGCCTTTTTTTGCCCAAGTTTTGCCCTACAAGGCTGGTGGTAGCGGCACCTATGCCATCCGCAAAAGTGAAGCTTAGTATCATCACCTGTTGGGCGATGATATGCGCGGCAAAGGCCTCCGGCCCCAAGTCCGCAACTACACGTGCATATGCAAAAAAGCCGAAACGCAGGCCAGCCTGTTCCAACAGTCCGTTATATGTAAGCCGCCCGATACTTTTTAGCATTGGCTGCTCAAAACCCCAATAATCCGTCAGTTTGATACGCAGTGGCGAATTTTTGTGCAAAACAGAATGCATGGCAAGTGCAAATGCTACAACAGCAGCAATAACCCGCGCCCACGCAGCACCTTCTACGCCTAGGGCCGGGAACCCAAAGCGGCCCTCTATCAAAAGAAAGTTGAACACAACGCCGATAATCTTAGCTATAACGTTAACTTTTAAGGTTATTTTTGTATTACCTATAGCGCGTTGAGCTACACAAATTGTTGAAGTTACAATTTGCAACACCAGCACGTAATTTATAATTGTGAAATACGAAGCGGCATCGTCAATTACTACGGTTTGCGCCCCGGCAAGCCGCATAAGCGGGTACGCAAACAAAACCGCCAGTATGGTTGCAACCAGCCCCAATATCACATTCAATATCAAGCTGTGACGCAGACAGCTTCGCGCGGCATCCATTTCTCCTGCGCCTTTTTTTCGCGCTATTATTGCTGTTATTGCAATATTGAGTGCGAAGAACACAGAAAAAACCAGCATTCGCGGCTGGTTGGTTATTCCCACCGCCGTTATGGCGTATGCACCAAGCACGCCTACCATTATTACGTCAATCATGTCCATAATGGCGAGGCTTACCATTTCTATAACAGCGGGTATGGCTATGCGTAAGGATTTGCCATAAGCCTTACGGCTTGGAGGGATGTCACCCTTTTGCATTTCTGGTTTTACCATGTATTTTGTTGATAGCAGGCGGTTGAATATGTTCATGTTCACGTCACTTTCCGATGCGATGTTAAATGTTCATGCTCACGTCACTTTCCGATGCGGCGTTAAATGTTCATGCTCACGTCACTTTCCGATGCGATGTTAAATGTTCATGCTCACGTCACTTTTATATCTCCCGCCGCCCTTCCAATGCACGGGAAAGAGTTACTTCGTCTACATATTCCAAGTCGCCGCCAACAGGTACACCGTGTGCGATTCGCGTCACACGCACCCCTGTTGGCTTTAAGATTTTACTTATGTACAGGGCGGTGGCCTCACCTTCCACGTTAGGGTTGGTGGCTACTATTACCTCGTCTATATCCTCTGATTGCAAGCGTTTTAGTAGCGCGGCAATGGTCAGGTCGTTAGGCCCTACCCCATGCATTGGCGAAATCGCGCCGTGCAGCACATGGTACAGCCCGTGGAATTCGTTTGTGCGTTCGTAGGCGGCCATATCACGGGGGTCTTCCACCACCATAATTGTTTTCGGGTCGCGTTTCGAATTAGCGCAAATCTGACAGGGGTCTGCGTCTGTCAGATTGCAGCATCGGCCGCAATAGCGCACGTTTCGCTTCGCGCTTAAAATGGACTCGGCCAAAGACTCGGCTCTTTCCGCAGGCAAATGAATAATATAAAAGGCGAGTCTTTGTGCAGACTTGCCTCCTATGCCCGGTAGCCGTGATAATTCTTCAATCAGGCGCGCTACATGGCCGCCGTATATGTGTGGTTGCATTATAATACTCCTTAATCGCTAAAACATGCCCGGCAGGTTCATTCCACCGGTGATTTTTGCCATTTGCGCGCCCGCGGCCTCGTCCATTTGACGAATAGCTTCATTTACGGCAGAAATCACCAGGTCCTGAAGCATTTCCACATCATCCGGGTCTACCACGTCGGGGGAGATGGTCATGTCGGTAATTTGCTTTTCGCCGTTGATGGTTACTTTAATTGCTCCGCCGCCGGCAGATACTTCTAGTGATTTGTTTGCTAAATCTTCTTGCATTTCTGCCATTTGCTTTTGCATTTTTTGAGCTTGCTTAATCATTTGCTGCATGTTCATGCCTCCACCGGGCATTCCTTGAAATCCTTTTGGCATTTTGAGTCTCCTTTAATGTGAATTTTCGTGTGTATATTTTTTTGGTCAATCCCGAAACGATGGAAATGGTGCATCGGTTATTTCTACCCCTATAGAATCCCAATCGTCATCCGGGGATGACTCGATAGATGGCTGTACCGCTGTTTCCGTTATGGATGGTTCTGCGGCTTCCAACCAATCCGCAGGAATGGCCTGCTGTTCCATTTCCGGCTCAGGTTGCCGCACATGCGGTGCGGCCTGCGGCTTTACCTTATTGTACGCTTCCCGCACCACAAAGGCAAGGGTTGGCGGCGTGTCCAATCCAAATTTTTCAGCAATGGCTTCGCGTATCGCGCCTTCTTTGGGTTTTATTATGTCGCGCATAGCATCGCTTGTGGCTATTATCTCCAGTTTGCCGTTGTTGTTTTCCATGCCGCATTGGGCGCATCTGGAGCGCATTGGATTGGGGAAACTTGCGCATAGCGCGTCCCAGCCTTCGGCTATTTCATCTAAAATTTCCGGCGTTATACCTGCTTTAGGCTTTGCCATCGACGGCGGTTTTTCAACCGGATGCGGCGGTGCTACAGGTTTTGTCACAGAGGAAGAAGCAGTAACCGGCGCAGCAAGTGCGACAGGCGCGACATCTGCCATAGGCTTTGCCACCGACGGTACACACAGCTTGAGCGCGCAAACCTCAAGCGCAGTACGCGCATGAGGCACAAAACGCATCTCCCGCAGTGTTTCGGAAAACGCATGGATATACTGCATCAAGTTTTGGCTGGGTACACGCCCGCCCTGCTCCCGCAAATTTTTGGCAATTTCCGCAGAAAAATCCACGGCATTTGTATCTTTTACTAAACCTGCCACCAACACATCGCGGAAATGCCTGATTAAGTCGGAAACAAACTGACTCGCATCCCGTCCGCCTTCCATTGCGCGGGCAATAACATCCATAACCGCAGAGCTGTCACAAGCCGCAAGGGCATCTGTAAAGCTAAACAAATACGCCCTGTCCACCGCACCCAGCATGTCCAGCACCTGCTCATACGTAAGCCGCGAATCCCCAAGGCTAAGGCTCTGGTCAAGCAAACTAAGCGCGTCGCGCATTGCCCCGTCGGAATGGTATGCAATATAGTCCAGCGCGCGGTCTTCGTATTCGACGCCCTCTTCTTGCAGATATTTCTTCATCGTGGCAATCATGTCATCCATGGAAATTCGCCTGAAATCGTACCGCTGGCAACGCGACAAAATAGTCGCCGGCAATTTTTGCGAATCCGTTGTCGCCAAAATAAAAATCACATGAGCGGGTGGTTCTTCCAACGTCTTCAAAAGCGCGTTAAACGCGCTGGTAGAAAGCATGTGTACCTCGTCTATAATATACACTTTGTACTTCCCTTGCGTGGGCTGGTATTTTACTTCCTCCCGCGAATCGCGGATATTTTCTACACCATTGTTGGACGCGGCATCTATTTCCACTACATTCAAATTACGCTCCGCAAAAATACCCATACACGATTCGCAAATATTACACGGATTGCCTTCCTGCGGTGCCGTACAGTTAACCGCCCTCGCCATAATTCGTGCAATAGAAGTCTTTCCTGTACCCCGCGTACCGCAAAACAAATACGCATGACTAAGCTGCCCTGTCGCCACTTGGTTGCGCAGCGCGCGGATTATATGCCGCTGTCCAACCACATCAAGGAAATTCTTAGGGCGTCTTTTTCTATATAGTGCCGTGTGTTGCATAAAAAACACTCCTGATTCCATGCCACTGGCGGCGCGCGGGAAACGTTTGCATTAGGCGCAGTGAATGTAATGAACGTTCCCCACGCCGCTTCGCTCACTTCGCCTAGTCAAAGCCACCTTGCGGCAAAAATATTCGGATGAAAGAAGCTGAAGTTCGCTTCTTTCACACTTCGATTCTCATCTCACAAACGGAAGCCGCAAGCGTTTGAATACACCCAGCAAAATCGCTATACCATATGAATGTATTATTGCAAACACAGTAGCAGAAATAATCCGCGGTAGCCACACCACTACAAGCGGTAGCAATTGCCACGCAGGTATAATCGTCTCCCGTAGCAGAATAGTGTTTAAAGAATTTTGCCACCATGCGCTAACCAGCACTGCGATAAGCAGCGGCATTATGCTGTTTATACCGCGAGAGGGCAGCTTCTTCCGTGCCAATGTCGCCTGTTCGTCACAACCTTCGGCTTCCGGAACCTGCTCGCTGCAACCTTCGGCTTCCAAGTAAGGTGCATTTTCTTCCTGTGCATAGCTTAGTTCCCTATCATCGTTCTTTAGCATAGTGGATAACAGCAAATCTATAGCGAAGAGCACTAGCGCAAACAAACCGGCACCCACCAACCCCCATGTGACGGTAGTTATCATTTCGGAAAGCATTCCGGCGGGGTCAGAAACTCCTGCCGTGCGTACAACAAGCCACTGAGAAATGAAATACATACCGGAAGTATCAACTTCCCTGCCTGCCAAATTATAAAAAAACGCGGGAGTAATGCCGTCTGCACTAAGCATTAGCCTATTTACGATTCCAAACGCTATCAGAAACCCTGCCACGCACAGCACCACATTACGAATTTTAACAGGATTAATATTACGCAACCACAGCCATAGCAGCCCGCACAAAAAACCACGACTTATCGCAATAACTGTCATAAGTGGCAAATAAGCCCCCATAGGCCGCATCATAAAGCCCAATACATCACCCGTACCGGTTGATATCGCGCCCCAAACAGGTCCGAACAAAAACGCCGGCATTAAGGAAAAAATCGTGTCAACTCCAACCCGCATCCCTGTTTCACCAAATAACGGTATGTAAAACGAAGAAACCTGCCGCACTATCAGATATATCGACAGAAACACAGCTGTGACAATCAGCCGCCGCAGGTTAACGGCAAATTTATCTTGCTTTTGCAAGGCGCACCTCTTTAATGACAAATTTATGTAACCCTAGTATACAAAAAAAATAGGCATAAAGGCAAGTGCGCCTTTGCCAACCCACGAAAATCAATTTTGGTGACCCGCAAACCAAATTATGAAAAGTTTGTCGTAGAGGAGATTGACAATCGCCCCTATGATGGGTAACTTGTATACTCCATAACAAAAACAAGGGTCTAAACCTTGCGTTTTCTACCAAAACTTGCTATATTTCTATGAAGGCAGACAACACATCTATTCATCCGCAAACTACAAAACCAGGAGGCGAGCCATGAAAAAAACATGCAACATCTTCGGCGCGGGGGAATATTACAACCAGCCACCACATCTACAACCGGGCGATTTTGTAATTGCCGCAGATGGTGGATACTCCTACCTCGTTGCTCACGATATTCCCGCAAATATAATCATCGGGGATTTCGACTCGCTGGACTCACCACCAACAGGCGAAAACGTCATTCGCTTACCCAAGGAGAAGGACGATACAGATATGCTAGCCGCCATAAGGGCAGGTATTGCGCGTGGGTTTAACATTTTCAACATATACGGTGGTACGGGCGGTAGAATAGACCACACCCTTGCCAATATCCAATGCGTAGCATGGCTGGCGCAACAAAGTTGTCGTGGCTATCTCATAGGTAACGATACCGTAATTACCGCAATACATAACGAAAGCATTACCTTTCCTGCAAATGCAAAAGGAACGATATCCCTGTTTTCTCACAGCGATACCTCTGAAGGCGTTTCTATAGATGGATTGAAATACTGCATTTCAGACGCCACATTATCCAACAATTTTCCTATTGGCGTAAGCAACGAATTTATAGGAGTGGAAAGCCAAATAAAGGTTACAAACGGCACATTATTAATTACATACAGCCTGCCACTCTTTGCATAATACAATGCCCGTGAACAGCGGAATATTCATTTCCAAGTCCGTGATAACGCAAATATACGGCGTACTATACCGCGAACAGGTATAAATTTTCGCACATTTTCAACTGGTGACTCACAGTCACCAGTTGAAATTATAGTAATTTATTATTTTTCCGCAAACTGCTGCATCGCACTACTCAATTCCAATACTGCGCAAGATTAATCAATTCTCCATAGTCACCTGTGGTGGTTAAGGTAAATTGTCTACCACCTTGCCTATAAACCAGCACGCTGTAGCTACTTTCTACACGCAAATATGCCGCAGTTTCGTTTATCTGTACAGGAGTAAATCCTGCCAAGTCGAGGTTATCCCATGGAGCTATGGTTACAGATACCAAATCCCCTGTAGTATTTTCAAAATGATAAACTACAATCTCGCTTTCGATATTTGCATAAACAGTTTGCCAGCCTGTGGGTGGGAGCAGTGCAGTCATTATCGCATCCTCATCCGCAGGCAGCGTTGGTGCTGCTTCGGGGGACGGAGGCATAGAAGCCGCACCGGTTCCTGCCGATGTATCTTCTTCTACTTCCACACTTTCTTCTGTGTGTATGCCCCATGAGTCAAAGATGCCATCATTTTCTGGGGCGGGAGATTCTGCGGGAGGAGCAGGAACAAGCTGTTGTTGGTTCAATTGTCTATCGTCGTTTATTGTAGGTTCTCTCTCTCTCTCTGCCCATTCTACTGGCAATGCGGTGGAATCATCTACGTTTCTAAAGAACATTTCGTCCTCAGGCTCAGCCCACAAGTTATATTCAGCTTCCGTCTCCTCCATAGCCGGTGTTCCTGCTTCGTGTGCAGGTGGCGGAGCAGACGCGGTAGGTGCGGGTGGCATAGCAGGTGCCGCTACAGGCGCATCTGCCTGCGGGATTGCAAAGTCCCCAGTAAAAGAATAATCGCCCCGTAAAAAACCCGGTAACAGAGTCGCACCTACAACAACCAGCACGACAACAGAAGCCGCAACACTTACAACCGTCCGCCTATGCGCCGCAAACCACTGTCGGCGACGGGCAATTTTTATTTTCCTGTCCATAGACGTTGTGGAGATGTCTTCCGACGCGTCATTTTCCAGCAAGTAGACCGCGCCTGTTTCATTTACGTATTCAAGTGCCAATTTTTTTAAAGTTAAATCGTCATTAAATTGCAGTGTAATACTTTCATCAAAATTTGAACCACCATCAGATTGCAATACAACACTTTTAAATTTCTCATCTTTCACGCGGTCACCTCCTTCGACCATTGCAATAATTTTGCTTTTGCCCTGTGCAGCCGCACGGTTACGTTATTTTCCGTTATACCCAGCAGTCGCGCAATTTCTTTATGAGGCAGGTCATGGGCATATTTTAATAGGAAAACCGCACGTTGTTCCTCGCGCAGCCGGCCTACTAATTTCATAGCAGCAGATGCATCGTCCTTAGCGGTTATAACTTCTTCCAAATTAAAATCATCTGCCTTTTCGTATTCGGATATATCCACGGGCGTCACGCGCTTTTCTTTGTGATACAGATTGATGGCGACATTTCTTACAATGGTAACCAAGTAGGATACCACCGGTGGCGAATCGGGGTCGCCTATTTTTGCCAAATTTTTATACGCTCGCAAAAACGCATCACTAACAGCATCCTCTGCAAGGGCATGGTCTTTCAAAATATCAAAGGCCTTTGTCCACAGAAGCCGCTTGTATTTTTCATAAATGTATTCAAATTTGTTTTTATCTTGCTCGGACACAAAGGTCAATAACATAATGTAAAATCCCTTCATAGTATGTAACCGACATATGTAAAAAATTATTACACATTTATTGGACGTTGTCTAGGAATGTGTAAATATGATATCATAAATTATTCCATGCCTCCTTCGGCGGCGGCACAAATCGGTTGGTATGAAAATCCGCTACGCGGATGTTTCACACATTATCTCTACACATGTGTGTGTATATTTTGGAGAGATTTCATGACATTCAACAAAGAAGCAGTTTTCACAGACGAAACGCAGCAGTTTGTCTCCCCCTACGACCCTAATCCCGGCGATACCATAACGTTCAGGCTGCGCACCGCCGCCAACGCGGATTGCGAAGTGCGCCTGCACTTTTGCGATGCGGCAGGCACAGTGCTACCTATGATACGTACAGAACGGGGCAAGTTTTTTGATTTTTTTACCGTAAAAACCCAAGCCCCAGCAGACGCTATGCGCTACTTTTATACTATCGTATGGGAAGGCCAAATTTTCTACTACAATAAGCGCGGCTTTGGAGAAAACCTCGTTGAGCATTACAACTTCCGCCTAATACCGGGGCTAAAAACCCCCGAATGGGCAAAGGGTGCGGTAATGTACCAGATTTTTGTAGACCGCTTTAACAACGGCGACCCCACTAATGATGTCATAAGTCACGAGTACACCTATTTGGGAACAACACCAAAGGCACTGCCATGGGACAAAGACATAACAGTCGGAGATTTCTGTAATTTCTACGGCGGCGACCTGCAAGGCATCATGGATAAAATGGACTATCTGCAAGACTTGGGCGTGGAAGTACTTTACCTAAACCCAATTTTTGTATCCCCCAGCAGCCACAAATACGACATTCAAGACTACGAACACATAGACCCGCATTTTGGTGTAATAATTGAAGACGGTGGAGAAGTTTTGCGCTTCGAGAATGTGAATAACAAGCATGCAACCCGATATGTAAAACGCGTTACAAGCCCCGTCAATCTTGAGGCAAGCAACGCGCTGTTTGCCGAACTTGTAAAAAAAGCGCATGACCGTGGTATGAAGGTTATTCTTGACGGAGTGTTCAACCACTGCGGCAGTTTTATTAAATGGATGGACGTGGCGGGTTTTTACAAGGCTGCAGGCGAACTAGGGGCGTATCACTGCGAAGACAGCCCCTACCGGGATTATTTTATTTGGAACAATGGTGTGTACGACGGATGGTGGGACAATTCGAACCACCCAAAACTTAACTTCGAAGATTCTCAGGAATTGTTCGACTATATTTTGGAAATAGGCAAAAAATGGGTGTCTCCTCCCTATAATGCAGACGGCTGGCGGCTGGACGTTGCCGCAGACCTTGGTCGCACGCCTGAGATGAATCATCGCTTTTGGCAAAGGTTTCACAACGCGGTAAAATCCGCCAACCCGGATGCGATAATTTTAGCGGAACATTACGGCGACCCATCTCCGTGGCTAAACGGCAAGGAATGGGACACTGTTATGAATTACGACGCTTTCATGGAGCCACTCTCGTGGTTTCTTACAGGAGTAAGCAAGCACAGCGATGAGGCGCGGCATCATTTGAAAGGTGACGCTATGGCGTTTGAAATCTCGATGCGCCACCATATGGCGTACTTGAACGTACACGCACTGCAATCGGCAATGAACCAGCTTTCGAACCACGACCATTCCCGTTTTCTCACCCGTACGAGCGGCAACACGGGACGTTGGCATACTCTTGGCGCACGCGCGGCAGAAATGGGCATTGACAAAAACATCATGATGTCGGCAGTGGTTTTTCAAATGACATGGCCGGGCGCGCCCACCATTTACTACGGAGACGAGGCAGGGCTTGCAGGCTGGACAGACCCTGACAACCGCCGTCCCTTCCCGTGGGGCAAAGAGGATGTACAATTGATGCAACTGCACAAAGCACTAACCACCTTACGGAAGAATCACCCCGTACTGCGCCATGGTTCGGTAGAATTTTTGTGGTCTAATCGGGATTTTATATCCTTCGGACGCTGGGACGCATCGCAGAAAATTGTCGTGGCGATAAACAGCGGCATTAAGCCGAAAGAAGTTATTCTACCCGTATGGAAGGTCGAGTTTTTCGAAGGATATTTGACAGAGATTGTTACCACCAACGACAATGCAGAACGGCGGCACTATGTAACAAACGGCGAGCTAAGCATAACCGTACCTGCACAAAGTGCGATTGTGCTTGGATAAAATACAAATACTCCGGGGCGGCCACAGGCCGCCCTTACAAATTGTAAGTTCCAGACATTCCAAATTAAACCGCCTTATAAATTTTGACTTTTTCTTGCACTTATATCACAAAATTGGTACTATATACGTTGCATTACATATCAAAGCGAATCTTAAAATTAAATTCGTACAGGAGGAATATCATGATATTTTGTACATCTTGCGGCAAGCAAAAGAGTGACACCGCCAAGTTTTGCCCGAATTGCGGTGCCGCACCGGCAGTAGCAACTCCGCCGGCAGAAATTCTACCAGCAGCAACCCCAAATATTGACACATCCACAGCTCCACCAACAGAAACCTCAAGTATCGATACATTCACAACGGCACCAACAGAAACCTCAAGTATCGATACATTCACAGCTCCACAAACAGAAACCTCAAGTATCGACACATTCACAGCTCCACCAACAGAAACAAACGACCACGCCGCAGATTCCTATGGCTCGTCCAAAAAACTAATTGCCATAATCGCAGGCGTAGCCGCCTTATTAATAATCGGCATAGTAACAGTAGTGGCAAATCCAGGCGGCATATTTCGCAACACATCCGACCCTGCGGAGGTAATCGCAACTGTCACCGACGACGACACCAACAACGATACAGTACCCGCACAAGGCAATGTAGTCACCGACATTATCGAAAACATAACCGAATCTATCGACACTATAATTGAAGAAATAATCGTCCCGCGCCCCGAGCCGCCTCTTGCGCAGGCATTTGAAACTCTTGCAAGCGAGTCTGCAAGAAGAATCGAAGGCTCGCCGTTTCACGTACTTAGTCTGCTGTTGCAAAGCTTGGAAAGCGGAACCACTAACATAGGGGTAAGCCAAGGCGGTACTTTTGGCTTTGGAGTAGAATTGGCTCTTTTATCCAACTTACATGAAGACGAATTTTTGTTGCAAGCGGCTGTAAACGCTATGGGTGTCTTACGTGTAGAGACAGACCTTCACGTTACTTACGACTCACTGGCCATTCGTGTGCCATTGTTTGACGATAATTTCTACGGCATAAGATTAAGCACATTGGAGAGAGATTTGCAAGTATTCGGCGATGTATTTGGCTTGCCGGAAGAAATCACAGAAATGTTTGCAAGTTTTTCCGAAATGATGGAAGCCGCCGCGGAACTTGAAGAAATCGACTACGAAGAATTCCTTACACCATATATGGACGTTCTATCCCGCTTCTTAAACAACCTTGTCCTAACCGCCGAAGATACCAATTTGGCAGGCGTTTCAGTTACAAGATATGAATACGTTGTTACTTTGGAAGACCTAATCGCGCTATTGCGTGACCTATACGCTACAATAGCGGCCGACGAAAACTTGCGCGCCATTTTCGAATTTTACGACAATCCTATGTTCTATGAAGAGTTTGGTATAGACTACTCGGAGGTGTTTGAAGACCTGCTGGAAGAACTTGAATGGGCAATAGAAGAACTCGAGTTTGAGCTGGAATTCATGTCCTTTAGTATAAACATTGCGTTTTATATTTCCGACGCAAGCAGATTGATGCAAATAACCGTTGGCGGCGAAATGGCATTTGACGACGAAGTGGAAGAGTTTCCCTTTGACATTGTCATCAACTTAGGTACATCTGTTTACGATACTTGGTCATTTTATGTAACGGGCGAATTCCCGGAAGATAGTGTCCGCGTCTATTGGTACTTCCTAGACGACTTCACCGGTTACGAAAATTCCATTTTCGTTCACACCACCGACTTTTGGGGTACGGAAGAAGTTTACCACCTCTACACCGTTTGGAGGCCATCAACAGGACGCTTCCATCTGCGTATGACAGACGGAATCTGGATTGACGAATCCTTTGTGGGTAACTTCCTCCGCGACGACAGTGGCAATTTTACCTTTGAGTTTACCGTGGCAGACTTTGATGTTATCATTAGCGGAACACCCGGAATAGCCGACATCCCATATATCAATTTCATAAATATCGACCAATGGGACGAAGAGCTTATCGACCAAGTGGAAGCATTTATCTTTGAGTTTATGACATTGATTGATGGCTTCTAAAATACACCCTCAAGTAAATTTTAGGGCGCGTTCCCGCTTTCGGAATGCGCCCTGTTTACATTATACTTCTTCTGAAATCGGAACGAAGCGCGCTAAAATGTTTCGGAATCTTAGGAGCATTTTAACGCGCAGGAATTAATTTCAGAAGAAGTCTATTAGAAAGTTGAGGAATTCATAGATGACAGGTGGCAAAATAACCATCAAAGGCGCAAGAAACAATAATCTCAAAAACATTAACTTAACCATCCCGCGAGACAAAATGATTGTATTCACGGGGGTTTCCGGCTCGGGTAAGACGTCATTGGCTTTTGATACCATTTATGCGGAAGGCCAGCGGCGATATGTAGAATCCCTGTCTGCATATGCACGGCAGTTCTTGGGGCAGATGGAAAAACCGGACGTAGACTTTATCGAAGGGCTTAGTCCCGCCATTTCCATAGACCAGAAAACCACCAACCAAAACCCTCGCTCTACGGTAGGTACGGTAACGGAGATTTACGACTACCTGCGCCTGCTTTTTGCGCGTGTGGGTACGCCTCACTGCCCGAAATGCGGCAAGGTGGTTGAGAAACAGACCATCGACCAGATAGTAGACCAAGTGCTGGAGTTGCCCGAGAGTACGCGGCTGCAAATACTTGCTCCTGTAGTGCGCGCACGCAAAGGCGAACATACAAAGCTATTGGAAGACGCCCGCAAAAACGGCTACGTACGCGCTCGTGTAGATGGCGAAGTTCATGACTTGGGCGACTCGATAGAGCTTGAGAAAAACAAAAAGCATAATGTCGAAATTGTAATAGACCGTCTTGTGGTGCGCGACGGCATCCAAAAGCGTCTGTCGGAGTCCATCGAATCTGCCATGACGCTTACGGGTGGGCTTGTGATAATCAATAACGAGACCGAGGATATCACGTTTAGCCAGCACTTCTCCTGTGCGGATTGCGGCATCAACTTATCGGAAGTCGAGCCGCGCAGTTTTTCGTTTAACAACCCTGCCGGGGCTTGCCCAGACTGCGCGGGACTTGGCATGAAGCTAATTTTTGACCCAGAATTGATTGTTCCCAATCCCCTGCTCTCGCTTAACGAGGGCGCGATTGCCGCCTATGGCTGGAACGCCATAAAATCGGAAACCAGTATGGTTCATGCTATTTTCGAGGCGTTGGCACGGGAACATAGTTTTAGCTTGGACATCCCGTATCAGGATTTGCCAAAGGATATTTGCGAAATACTAATGAATGGTTCGTCGAAAAAACTGCAAATTGCATATGTTGGTCAAGATGGCAGTTCCCGCAGTTACACTTATGCGTTCGAAGGTATCACCAACAACCTGTGGCGCAGATACAGGGAGACAAGCGCGCACAATAAGCAGGATTTCGAGAATCTTATGACATCAATCACTTGCCCAACATGCAAAGGGCAGCGTCTCAAGCCCGAAATTTTGGCGATTACAATTGCAGACCATTCCATTTCCGCCGTTACAGAAATGACAATCAGCGGAGTGCAGCAGTTTTTTGCCACGCTTACACTGTCGCCAACGCAGATGATTATTGCCGGGGCAATTTTGAAGGAAATACATGCCCGCACAGGATTTCTTATGGATGTGGGGCTTAATTATTTGACACTTGCGCGGGCAACAGGTTCGCTTTCGGGCGGAGAAGCACAGCGTATTCGCCTTGCGACGCAAATCGGCAGCGGACTGGTGGGCGTTGTGTATATTTTGGACGAGCCAAGTATCGGCTTGCACCAACGGGACAACGCGCGATTGCTGAAAACGCTGCGTCATCTGACCGATATTGGCAATACGTTAATAGTGGTGGAGCATGACTCGGATACCATGTGGGCGTCGGACTTTATTGTGGACATCGGACCAAGAGCGGGTACTCACGGCGGGGAAGTTGTGTTTGCCGGAGACGTTAAGGAACTGGTTAGCTGCAAAGATTCAATTACAGGGCAGTATTTGAGCGGAAAAACTACGATAGAAACACCAAAGCAGCGGCGTGATGTTGATAAAAACCGCGCACTGCAAGTAATTGATGCAACGGAAAATAACTTAAAAAAAGTGTCGGTAATGTTTCCGCTGGGTATTTTTACTTGTGTAACGGGAGTTTCCGGGTCGGGCAAAAGCTCACTTGTTAATGCGGTGCTGTACAAGCGGCTGTCGCGAGACTTGAATCGTGCGCGGGTAAAACCGGGCGCGCACAAAGATATAACAGGGCTACAGCATTTGGACAAGGTTATTAACATCGACCAAAGCCCTATCGGGCGCACACCGAGGTCTAACCCCGCCACATATACAGGGCTGTTTGACTTGGTGCGTGACGTTTTTGCGCAAGTGCCTGAGGCGAAAATACGCGGCTATCAAAAAGGTCGCTTTAGTTTTAACGTGCGCGGCGGACGCTGCGAGGCCTGTGCCGGAGACGGTATTTTGAAGATAGAGATGCACTTCCTGCCGGATGTTTATGTCCCGTGCGAAGTATGCGGTGGCAAACGATACAACCGCGAAACTCTGGAAGTGAAATACAAGGGAAGTTCCATTTCCGATGTGCTTAATATGACGGTGGAAGAGGCACTAACCTTTTTCGAAAACCTACCGCGTTTGCGGGAGAAATTGCAGACATTGCATGACGTTGGGCTTTCGTATATAAAATTGGGGCAAGCCTCCACCACTCTTTCCGGCGGCGAAGCACAGCGCGTTAAGCTGGCGACGGAACTATCACGCCGAGCAACCGGCAGGACATTATATGTGTTGGACGAGCCTACCACTGGGTTGCATTCCGCAGACGTGCATAAGCTAATCGGTATTTTGCAGCAGTTGACCGACGGCGGTAACACAGTAATTGTAATCGAGCACAACCTTGATGTAATAAAAACGGCCGATTATATAATCGACCTTGGCCCCGAAGGCGGAGACGCCGGTGGAGAGATTTTGGTATATGGTACGCCGGAAGATGTTGCCGCATGTGAGGCATCGCATACCGGGTTGTTTTTGAAAGATGTTTTGTAGGGTTTTGCTTCGAAACATTTTCGCAATCTTCCGACAGTTTATGGAGAAGTCTAATAAAACTTGGCATTCTATAAAATAACCTGAACCATTTTACTTTTATTTGCAATATCATACGGGATACGCTCCCCCGGGGCTACTATGGCTATGCCCGGTGGATATTCTACTATCAATTGGGCAGATATTTGACCGGCGGCTGCTTCCCATGGGATTTCTTTTGTAGGCATGGTTACGGCCTTGTGTGGTAGTATTACCATTTCAGGGATGGCAATCTGCGAAACTCTATTCGTTCCTACATCATCCATGTGACCGCGTTGACCGCCTGCGTTAATCCCATCAACTGCACAAGCCAATTTTTCAAATCCCGCGTCCGTATCCGCAACGGAAGTCATTGCCAATATATGCCGTGGCGTTGCCATTTCCGGTTCGATTTTATATTCTGCCGCCATTTCTTGTGCTATCTTTACCCCGTCACCCAATGAAGAGAACAACAACTTCCCATGGTCAATATCGAAAATGGCATTCGCCCCTACCATTTCCCTGCCCAACAGTTGCAACACCGCCATCTCTTGCGCTGCAGACAAATTCGAATGTAATTTATCAAGCCGCTCAAGATATTCATCAAAATATGCGGGGTTTCCCCATAACTTGCGCAGCATGTAATCACAAGACGACATTAATATATATGAAGGGCTGGACGTTTGTACCGCGTTTATAAAAAATTTTATGCGGTTTACGTCCACTCTTTTTGTGTTCTTCACATGCAAAACCGCGCTCTGTGAAAGCGCAGGCAAAGTTTTGTGAAAACTTTGCACAACTATGTCGGCACCGCATTTCAGCGCAGACTGCGGAAACCTCTTATCAAACGCAAAATGCGCCCCGTGGGCTTCGTCCACAATAAGCACGCCACCCTTTGCATGAACCGCATTGGCAATCGTCCGTATATCGGAAACAAAGCCCTCGTACGTGGGGCTAGTCACCAACACCACCGCACCCTCGGGTATGTTGTCAAATGCCGACGGACATATCCCGCCCGCAAGGCCGTCTGCGGTAATTTCTGGCATGATGTAAAAGGGGTGCGCACCCGACAATACCATTGCGTTATATACGCTGACGTGGGCGTTCCGCGGAACAACAAGCGGCGTTTCGTCCCCACAGCAGGCGCATACAGCCGCCAAAATACCGGCAGAGGAGCCGTTTACCAGCAAAAAGCTATATTCCGCACCGTAAAACCTGGCGATATCCGTTTGCAAATTACCGATTATTCCCGTCGCAGACGAAAGAACATCCATACCAGGGATTTCCGTCATGTCATATGAAAGCAAGTTTTTGGGTAAAAAATGCGGATTCCTCTTGTGCCCGGGCATGTGAAATGGGTATATGTCCTTTGTAAGGTAATCATTGATGTGTTTGTGCATGTTAATATTCTCTCGCCTTTCCATATATCGAAAATTCAACTGGTGACTGTGAGTCACCAGTTGAAATATTATATTTTCCAAAGAAGTTGCTTCGCTGGAACCTTATATTGACATTTTCCCATAAAATTTGCAAGCGTGCAAACAATACCATATAATAGACAAAGTATTTCAACCTAATAACGGACATATTGCGCCCGTTATTAAGGTGAAATACTTTCCTAAAATCAGCGGTTCATGCTATAGCTTACGATGGAGTTTTGAAATTTAACCGCTATACAAACAAAATCGAAAGGAACCATCAAATGAAACTAGGCATAGTAGGTCTGCCAAACTCAGGCAAAACAACATTGTATAATGCAATTATGCAAGCAGAAATGGAAACTTCTAACTACCCGTTCACCACTACCACACCCAACATGGGGCGCGCCCTGGTCCCGGACGAGAGGCTAAACAAACTGCGCGAAATGTACAACCCAAAAGCAGTAACCCCCGCAACAGTAGAAATGGTTGACATCGCAGGACTTGCAAAGGGAGCCAGCCACGGCGAAGGAAT
>Ga0123355_10000537_pt1 | contig 50831 bp, 46 predicted proteins | sample TergutEmb28metaG_3_FD_89872 | JGI IMG/M metagenome (GOLD analysis project Ga0123355, IMG submission 89872) | Embiratermes neotenicus P1 segment gut microbial communities from Petit-Saut dam, French Guiana - Emb289 P1 | ecosystem: Host-associated > Arthropoda: Insects > Digestive system > Gut ... | reverse complement strand
GTTGGTCACCTGAGCTTGCTACCGTTCCCGCCTAAATATTTCTTGTATTAGATTATGCCCGCCTTATATTTAGGCAGGTCTCTTTGCTTTGCTTATCGTTAATATTGTTTTCATAACAAATATAACTAAACCAGTGCCGCGTATGCACTCCGGCGGGTCTTGCTCCCCAGGAAACGAAAAATGCCGCGTATGACCGCGCCGCGCTAACGCGGCTTACATACACAGCATGGAAATACGACTTGCGAAGTTGGGAGGTTTGTCGTATAATAGTCTGAGGTGTGGGGTACTCCCATTGTGTATGTGGTGTTGCACATATGCAGGGCGGGGGATGTTCCAGCATCTCTCGCCTGCCGCCTACGATGAATGGCGTCATTTCACGTTTCCTGTTGCGCGTATTATATAGTGTAATTTATAAATTTGCAAGTGTTTTTGTGAAAAATTAATATTTTCTGATAGACATCCGGGCACATGGTAAACGTGCGTCCGGATGTTTTTTAAGTTGTCTTTGCCGGGCAATTATGGTAAGCTGACAATAACAAAAATTGATTGGAGGGGGCAAAATGTCTAAAAATTTGGAAATGAAGTTTTACAGCAACAAATCCCCGAAATGCGGGTTCACGTGGGAAACGCCGCCCGTGCCGGTTTCAGAGGCGGAGATCGCTGAAACGCTTGAGGCCGATGTCGTCATAATCGGCGGTGGAATCAGCGGCATGTCCGCCGCGGCCAGGTGCTCCGCCGTTGGGTTGAGCTGTATTGTCATCGACAAAAGCGAACGTCAAATCGCGATTGGGGCACAGTTCGCCGCTATAAACACAAGAACTATGGCGGAAAAAGGCATAGTTATAGACAAAAAGCAACTCGCGGCGGATTGGCTGAAAGTCAGCGGAAGCCGTGTTGAGGAAGCGCTGCTGTGGATTTTCATCAACCGCAGTGCCGAAGGGTTTCACTGGATGCTGGATCTCGCCGGGGACTGCGTGGAACCACGGGTCTATGTCAGCTACAAGGGGCCAATGTTCGGCGAATATCTCGGCACACACCATATCGATCTCAAAGAAGGCCGGACGGAATACGACGCCAAGCTCGGCGGCCCGCTGGCTTGTGAGATTTTTCAGAAAGAACTCTTGAAAAACGGCGGACAGTTGTTCCGTGGCGTTGCCGCCACTCAGCTAGAAAAGGATGCCGATGGCAGAGTCGTCTCGTGCATCGCGAAGGGCAAGGATGGCAAGCTGCGACGCTATAAGGGCCGAAAAGCCGTCGTGCTGGCTACCGGAGATTGCAGTGATGACAAGGAAATGCTAGAGGCATTCTGCCCATCCGGACTGCGGGCGGCGAAGCATTTCCCACGGAATGGAAACACCGGCGACGGCCAGAAAATGGCATACTGGGCGGGAGCCGTGCTGGATAATCCTGAATGGGCATCCACCCTGCACGCGCTGGGCTACAGCGGATTTCAGTTTTTCTATCTGCACGTAAACCGGCTCGGAAAACGCTTTATGAACGAAGACACATGGATGCAGGCGAAGTCCATACGGTGCATGATGCAGCCCGGCGGTGACTTCTGCTTCACGCTTTTCGACGACAAATATGCTGACGAAATCGGAGAGAGATGGGACCTGCTCGGCGGGCAGGGCATGTCGATGCTGCACTTTGTGGGCGACAAGTTTAATCGCGAAGAGCTGGTTACAGCAGTGGAACGCGTCCTCGCTGGGCGCGGCTATCCGGCCGACATGCCGGACTCTGGGCGTGAACCCCACGGTTGGAAAGCGGACACGCTGGAAGCACTCGCCGAAAAGATGGATGTCCCCTATGAGACACTGAAAGCAACAGTGGATCGCTATAACGAACTTGTCACCAAGGGAGACGACACCGACTTCGGCAAACGCGACGAGATGTTGACGCCGATCATCAAACCGCCGTTCTATGCACTGAAGTGGGGGGCTACCCTGCTTGACGTATTCGGCGGCGCACTGACAGATTCACGCCTGAACGTGCTGGATTCCGGCGGCAATCCAATCCCCGGCCTGTACGCCGTCGGCAACGTCGCCGGCGGCATGTACGCGATTGATTACCCTCTCCTGCTAAACGGCAACAGCTACGGCCGCGCCCTGGCCTACTGTATGCAGTTGGCGGATAGTCTTCTTGAGGACAATACATAAAAGCAACACGCGGACGGGCAGAATAAAATCCGCCCGTCCGCGTGAATATTGGAGATACTGAAAATGGATTATATAATCAAAATCATAAATCCGAAAGAGTTAGAAAAACTCAATCCGTTATTCACGGCTGAAGACACCGAAAAGTTCATAAAAGAAAGAGCCGAACGAATAGAAAATCGTGATGTAGACGTATACGTCATTGAATCTGATAATCATTTTATCGGCGAGGTAACGATTGTCTTTAACGATAAACGTTGCGAAGATTATACTATCCCAAACAGACGCGTTTATATGGAAGGTTTTCGAGTTTTAGACGAATATCAGAACAAAGGTATTGGTCAATATTTTTTATCACAAGTTGTAAATAAAATCAAAGAACAAGGCTATTCCGAAATAACAATAGGTGTCGCGGATGATAACGAAAACGCGAAACATATCTATTCAAAACACGGATTCACCGAATTTGTAAGAAGAGACCCCGGCAACGAATATGATCCGCACGAGTGCAACGTTTATTTAAAAAGACTATAAGTAAGGAATGGGTAATAAAATGTCATTTTCAAGGGGATTGAAAGCAAAAGCCGCTAAAGTTTGGGAAGATGGGTATAACCACCCTTTCGTCCAAGAACTTGGGAAGGGTACGCTGGATAAGGAAAAATTTAAGTTTTACTTGCTTCAAGATTATCTCTATCTATTGCAATATGCCAAAGTTTTTGCCGCCGCCGCGCTTAAATCCGATACGGAAGAGCTGATGACTGGGTTCACGACAAGCCAGTATTTTATCCTTGCCAATGAGATGAACGTCCATCGTGCGTATATGGAAAGCTTCGGCGTGTCGCAGGCGGAAATGCTTTCCGTTAAATCCTCGCTTTACAACCGGTCATATACAGCAAATATGCTCTCCTATGGCCTCACAGGCGGTTTGGCCGAAGTGCTCTCCGCTGTTTTCCCCTGTGCGTGGACATATGCCGACTATGGCAAACGCCTGAAAGATCAATATGCTGATCAGCTGGAGGGCAACTTCTACAAAACATGGATCGAAACCTACGCAAGTGACAGCTTTTCAGAATCCTTCGAGTGGTTCTACGATGCGCTTGACAACCTTGTGTCAACCATGTCAGATGAGCAGCGCAAAAATATAGAGGAAATCTTCATCTCCAGCGTTGAGTTTGAATACTTGTTTTGGGATATGGCATACAAGCAGCAAATGTCGTATTTCGTTTAATATCACAAATAACGATACGAAAAAGTGGGTGTTAAAAAACACCCATTTTTAAATCTGCAATTTATGCATATACGGGTACGACCTGGGGTCGCCCGTTATTTTTTTGTCTGCGGACATATACGGCATCGGCGAAAGTCAACGGGCGACAAAATGCTGCCCCTACAATGATAATGAGCAACAAAAAACGACGCATATGCATCGCACAACCCCTTGAAGGGTGCATTATATAAAGCCCATGGCTTTTCCAAACCAATTGTATATATACATTACCACGCAAATGGCAACCTGTCAAGCATTTTTTTGAAAAACTTCAAAAAAATTAGTATTCCCCCTTCTTCTGTGCAATCAAAGTACGCCGACGGCGGATTCTGAGTTTTACAGGCCGCGCTACTTTCACTATAATAAATTGTCCAAGTCATCAGCTGATTGATAGGAGGATTCGCTTATGATAAACGTCCAAAACATCAACAAAACCTTCCGCGTTACGAAGCGGCAATCCGGGATTTTACGCGCTGTAAAATCCCTTTTCTCGCGTGAGCACGAAATCGTCCACGCACTGACTGACGTCAGTTTCACCATCAACGACGGCGAAATGGTCGGATACATCGGCCCGAACGGCGCGGGGAAAAGCACCACGATTAAAATTATGTGCGGAATCCTGACGCCGGACAGCGGCACGTGTGACATCGATGGACGCGTGCCGTGGAAAGAGCGCGTCAACCACGTCCGCGAGATCGGTGTTGTGTTCGGCCAGCGCAGCCAACTGTGGTGGGATGTGCCGGTCATCGACAGTTTTGAGCTGATTCGCGACATGTACAAGGTGGACGACGCGTTGTACCGGCGCAACCTGGACGAGTTGACCGAGCTGCTTGACTTGAGCGAGCTAGTCAAAACTCCCGCACGGAGTCTCAGTCTGGGCCAGCGTATGCGATGCGAAATCGCGGCTTCGCTGCTGCATAGTCCTAAGACACTGTTTTTGGATGAACCGACCATCGGCCTTGACGCTGTATCCAAAATCGCGGTGCGGCAGTTTATCAAGAAGCTGAACGCCGAGCGCGGCACAACGGTCATCCTGACCACGCACGATATGCAGGATATAGAGGCACTGACCGAACGTATACTGCTCATCGGCAAAGGCAGGATTCTACTGGACGACAGTCTGGATGAATTGAAAAAACGCTCATCGGAGCGCAAGACGCTTGTAGTCGAATACGCGGGACTTGAGCCTATGATCTGTGAAGGCATGACAGTCATTGAAACCAAAGACGGCCGGATGGTCATCGCGCTTGAGCCATCTGTTCTGTCAGTGTCGGACGCGATTGCGTACTTCGCGCCACGAACGGAACTGATTGATATATCGGTATCCGGCATATCCGCCGAAGCGCTGGTGGCCGCGCTGTATAAGGAGTATCACATATGAAAATGTATACGGCGCTGTTCCGGATTCGCTTTGTCAACACACTGCAATACCGCGCGGCGGCGCTGGCAGGCGTGACTACCCAATTCGCGTGGGGATTTATGCTGATCCTCACTTTCAGGGTGTTCTATCGGGAAAACCCCGCCGCATTCCCGATGGAGTTTTCGCACATGGTTTCATACATATGGATGCAGCAGGCTTTTATCGCGCTGTTTATGACGTGGTTCTGGGAAGATGATATAGCCGACTCAATCACTTCCGGCGCAATAGCGTATGAATTGGTGCGTCCATTGGATTTGTACAACCGCTGGTTCTGTCAATGCACAGCAAATCGTGTGTCACGGGCCACGCTGCGTTGTATAGCAATATTTCTTGTGGTGTTTCTCCTGCCGGAGCCGTTCAGGATGTCACTGCCGCCGAGTTTTGCCCAATTCGCGCTGTTCTTGCTGTCGGCAGTGTTGGCGCTGGGCGTTGTTGTGGCGTTTTGCATGTTGGTCTATACATCGCTGTTCTACACGATGTCACCCCTCGGCATTAGAATAATCTCGGCTATGCTGGGTGAGTTCCTGCAAGGTGCCATTATCCCCTTGCCGTTTTTCCCCGCGCCTATCCGCGTCATTGTTGAGCTTCTGCCATTTGCGGCAATGCAAAACATGCCCTTGCGGATATACAGCGGCGATATTGCGGGCTCAGACGCACTGCGAGGCATGATTTTGCAGGTGTTCTGGCTGATTATGCTGTTCGCGGTTGGCCGTGTTGCCATGCGCCGCGCTTTGAAAAAAGTAATCGTTCAAGGAGGTTGACATGGGGCTTTATTTTAAATTTTTTGCTATGCACTTAAAAAGCCAGATGCAGTACAAAGTGTCGTTCTTTATGACAATGCTGGGGCAATTCCTCACGTCATTCTTGGGCCTCATCGGCATTTACTTCATGTTTTCGCTGTTTAACGAAGTCGCCGGATTCACGTTTGCGCAGGTGTTGCTGTGCTTTGCTATTGTATTGATAGCGTTTACGCTGGCCGAGATGTTCGGGCGCGGGTTTGACCTATTTCCGCGGATGCTGGGCAACGGCGAATTTGACCGCGCGCTTGTCAGGCCACGGAATGTGATCTTCCAAGTCCTGGCCTCAAAAATGGAGTTCGCGCGGATTGGGCGGCTGGTGCAATCCGTTGTGGTACTTATCTACGCGCTATCAACAAGCGGCATTGTGTGGACTTGGGATAACGTCCTGACACTGGTTTTGATGATCGTTTGCGGCAGCCTGGTGTTTTTTGGATTGTTTGTCATATATGCGGCGGTCTCGTTCTTCACGGTTGAGGGGCTGGAGTTTATGAATATTCTGACAGATGGTGGGCGCGAGTTTGGTCGGTATCCATTCGTAATTTACGGCGAGGGCGTGCTTCGATTCCTCACATATGTGATCCCGCTGGCGTTGTTTCAGTATTGGCCGCTATTATATCTGTTGGGTATGGAAGAAAGCATGTTTTATATGTTCACTCCGCTGTTGAGTCTGCTGTTTTTACTCCCCTGCTATGTGCTCTTCCGCGTAGGGCTGCGGCGGTATAAATCGACCGGGTCGTGAGGGCGTCCCCCCGTGCGCCCCATAATGCATAACCGCAACCCGTAGGGGCGGTCGTCCCCGGTCGGCCCTACATTGGCCGGTCAAATTGACCATATGCGGCGAAAATCCTCGTCCAGAGCCTCCTTCGCGCACAAAGGGGGACAGGGGAATGTTTCATTTTCCCAATCTCAGCTTGACAAAATTCCTGTTTATATGTTAATATAGATATATGAAAATCCATAGCTTTTACTTAAGATAAGCGCCGATTTATTAAGAAAAGGAGCGAAATATTATGCCTGACTTAAAAGGGACGAAAACTGAAAAGAATCTGCTGGAGGCATTTGCCGGCGAATCAATGGCCCGGAATAAGTATACTTATTTTTCAGGTAAGGCAAAAAAAGAGGGATATGAGCAAATCTCAGCCATTTTTGAAGAAACGGCAAACAATGAAAGAGAGCACGCAGAAATCTGGTACAAACTTCTCAACGGCGGTAGTGTAGGTTCGACCGAAGAAAACTTGAAGATCGCCGCTGACGGGGAAAACGAAGAATGGACCGAGATGTACAAACGCATGGCGCAGGAGGCCAAAGAAGAGGGGTTCGACAACATTGCGAACCTGTTTTCACAGGTCGGTGATGTTGAAAAAGAGCATGAAGAGAGATACCGCAAACTCTTGGACAACGTAAAAAACAACAATGTCTTCAAGAAAACCGAAAAATCCGTGTGGATTTGCAGAAACTGCGGTCATATCGAAGACTCTGACGCCGCCCCAAATGTATGTCCGGTTTGCAGTCATCCTCAGGCGTACTTTGAATTGCGGTCTATTAATTATTAAGCCATGTTGCGCAATGGTGAGCAAAAAGGTCCGCGCATTGCTTGGCTTTCCGTACATTCTATTGAAAGTGCCACACAGTATAAAAAGGAAGACCACCGACTGGTGGTCTTCCTTTTTATAGCTTCTCTTATATTGCACCGCATAATATTAGCGTCTTTTTCATATCACCATTCCTTATTCGCCAAAACTCTCATCGCGGTTTTATACCCTTCAAACCCATCGCCTGCAATAGTTTTAACGCACGCTTCCCGCGTGTAGGATACTCGCCTGTACGGCTCCCTCGCGGCAACATCGCTTATATGCACCTCAACCGCCGGGATCGCCACTGCTTTCATCGCATCCGGGACTGCGATGCTGGTGTGGGTATACGCCGCCGGGTTGATGACAATTCCGTCAAACTTGCCGTGGGCGGCCTGAATGGCGTCTACAATCGCGCCCTCACTGTTCGATTGGAAGCACTCGGCCTCCACACCAATCTCTGCGGCGGCACTTTGAATAAACGCCAAAAGATCCGCATAGCTCTTACTGCCGTATATCTCCGGTTCACGCAGCCCCAGCATATTGATATTCGGGCCGTTTATTACAAGTATTTTCACAACTTCAACACCTCCTTAATCGCCAGTGCGGTTTCATAAACTCCGCTGCCGGATTTGATTTTTTTATCGCTCCACGCCATGTACAGCGGCAGGCGTTCATTATACAGCGCCGTGACTCCGTGTGCCTGAGAAAGCGGCCTGCCGTGCGACGTGAGTTGACTCAGCTCTCGGTCTAAAAACACCGTGACACTGTTCTGTCTTAAAAATCGCCTGTTAATCTCCCGTTTTACAATGCCGCCGCCCGTTGCGATTACGCAGCCGGATTTCGCAGAAACTTCACGCAGCGCTTGCTGTTCGATATCGCGGAACGTATCTTCGCCGTCTTCGTCGAAAATGCGCGCTATGCTTTTTCCGGCTTTCGCCCTGATAAGCTCGTCGGTATCGCAGAACTCCCGCCCCGTGAGCGCGGCCAGCCTCTTCCCTACCGTGCTTTTGCCGCAGCCGGGCATTCCTATTAAGACAACATTCTTCGTCTGTCGCTCAATCTCCTGCATAATAGAGTCGATTACAGCGTCCGATATGTCTATATTAAGGAACAGCTCAGCGGCGCGTTTGGCTTGGGCAGTCAACATGTACAGCCCCCCGGCGGCTGCGATTCCACGGTCTTCAGCCACCAACATAAGCTCCGTCTTCGCCGGATTGTAGACTATATCCAGAACAATTTCACATGAACCGAAGATATCTAACGCAACGGGTGACGTACCGTTTCCGGGATACATCCCCACGGGCGTTGTGTTGACGATTATCTGCGCATCTTTGTGCCGATATATATTCTCATAATTATCGGCTCCAGTACGTGAAATTGTGATTATCTCACCGATGCCATTATCTTCCAGCACCGCGCGCACCGTTAAAGACGCGCCGCCGCTTCCTAAGATCAGCGCCTTTTTCCCGGAAACATCAACGCCACTTTTGCGCAGCATGTATAGGAATCCAAAATAATCGGTATTATCTCCGTACAACGTTCCGTCGGCATTTTTGATAATAGTGTTGACACTTCCGATCTTCATGGCGGCAGCGGACAGCGTCTCGCAAAACGGAATCACCGTCTTTTTATACGGAATTGTCACGTTCAATCCGTCAAAATCGCCCAAAAGCAGGAAATCACGGATTTTTCCGGGCGATTTTTCATATAACTTGTACTCATAATCAGCAATCCGGGCGTGTATTTGCGGTGAAAAGCTGTGCTCCAGCGTCCCGCCCAGCAATCCGAATTTTTTATCCATCTATACGCTCCATACCATCATGTCTGCTATCGCGATAGCGGCGGCCGCCTCTATACACGGCACCGCCCTGGGGACAATACACGGATCATGTCTGCCGGAAATTGTAAGCTTTGCGTTCGCCATATCGGCCAGATTCACACTGTCTTGTTCCTGGGCGATTGACGGCGTCGGTTTTATCGCCGCGCGGAATATAACCGGCATTCCGGACGTTATCCCGCCCAGAATCCCGCCGTGATTATTTGTACGCGTTTTTACATTGCCGTCCGCAATATAAAACGCATCATTATTTTCCGACCCACGCAAACGCGCAGATGCAAATCCGCCTCCGAATTCAATCCCTTTCACAGCCGGGATGCCGAACACTATCTGTGCCACCCGATTCTCCACACCGTCGAACATCGGCTCACCCAGTCCCGCCGGTACGCCTATCACCGCGCATTCAATCACTCCGCCAAGTGAATCCCCGTCGCGCCGCGCGTCTTCGATGGCTTTGCGCATCTTTGCCCCGCTTTCGGATAAAATCACTGGGAATTCCGCTGTTTTTACCGCCCGCAGATCCTCCTCACCGATGTTCACCGGGTCAAACGCGGCGTCTGCTATATCCCCGATGCTCTGAATATGCGCCGCTATTTCAATACCCTGCTGTTCAAGGATTTGCAGGCATATCCCTCCCGCCACGCATAATGGAGCCGTCATACGCCCCGAAAAATGCCCGCCGCCACGGATGTCGTTGTGTCCGCCGTATTTCACATGTGCAGTATAATCCGCGTGACCGGGGCGTGGGATGTCTCTCAATTTGCCATAGTCGGCCGAGCGCGTATCGCCATTGCGTATTACCGCGCACAATGGCGCGCCGCAAGTCATGCCATTATCCAGCCCTGACAAGAATTCCGGCGCGTCTTCCTCCCTGCGCTTGGTAGAATACTCATTTCTCCCAGGTGCACGGCGTTGCATAAATTCCCGCAGATTGTCAAAATCTACCCTAAAGCCTGCCGGCAATCCGTCAACAACAACGCCAATCGCCTCGGAGTGCGATTGACCGAATATTGAAATTTTTATGTTCTGTCCATAGAACGAACTCAACCCAACAATCCCCCTAAATTTTTAAAGTCACGCCAAAATCCGGGATATGATTTATCCACCGCCTCCGCACCGGTTATCGTAACCGGGCCATCACAGAGGCAAGACGCGACAGCGGCGGTCATCGCGATTCTGTGATCGCCGAAGGACGACACCGTACCGCCTTTCAGTGATTCCACGCCTCTTATTATCAATCCGTCAGCTGTTTCGGTGATATCCGCACCAAGCGTTAACAGCATCTCGCTTACAGTTCGCAGCCGGTCACTTTCTTTTATACGCAGCCGCGCGGCGTTGTATATAACCGTCTCGCCCGCCGCAATTGCGGCGACGGCGGCTATCACCGGGACTAAGTCCGGCGTATCCTCCGCGTCTATGCGTATCCCACGCAGCTTTTCGCGGCGTGGCGTTACCATCACACTATCGTGTCCGTATGAGACTTCCGCGCCGAATTGCTCCAGCAATCGTGTGACGGCCATGTCGCCCTGGCTTGAACTTAAGTTCAGACCCGTACATGTCACCTCACCCGCGCCGATAGCACCGGCGCAGAGCCAGAACGCGGCGTTTGACCAGTCGCCTTCAACATCCACCCTGCCGGGGGATTTGTACGATTGGCTTTTCACCCGGTAAAATCCGTCTTCGCACTCAACCTCAACGCCGAATATATTCAGCGCATCAATCGTCATGTTGATATACGACTGCGATTCCGCCCGGCCTTCGACATTTATCCGACTATCCCCATCCAAAAGCGGAAGGGCAAGCAAAAGCCCGCTGATAAATTGTGACGAGATATTTCCGGGCAGATTAAACGTTCCGCTTGATAGCTTGCCGGAATTTTTAAGGCAAGCGCTCCCCACACCGCTGAACGTGCATCCGTGAGAACTCAACGCATCTAGAAGCGGCCTCATCGGCCGCTCCGGCAGCCGCCCGCTCATATGAAACTCCGCATTAATACCGAGCGCACAGCATACAGGCAACATAAAGCGCAGTGTCGAACCGCTTTCCCGCACATCAAGCACAGTTTTGCCGCCTTTGATAGCCGCGAGACAGTTAGCAGTCGCCTCAATATCGTCAGAAGTCTCGGCATACAAGACTTCCGTCTCCGAATCCGCAAGCGCTACGCATATAAGCAATCTGTGCGCCTGCGATTTAGATGCAATGGATTTTACCACACCTCCGGCAATTGGCTTGTTAATCGTAATATTCAAGCGTCTGTCACCCCGCTCCGCGCGCTATAAGCCGCTTTAACTCATTGACTTTAACATCACACAACAAGCATTTTCCGACTTCCTGCGGGAAAATCAATGTTATCGTGTCACCCCTGCGCTTTTTGTCCGAGTCCATTGCGGCAAACAGCGCTTCCGTACCGTAGGGGGATTCAAACGGCAGGTTGTGACGTTTCAGCGTTTCGATAAGCTCGTCAAAACACTCATTGCCGCACCAGCCATCACTGACCGCTGCGCGTGTTTCGACCACCATACCGATAGCCACCGCTTCACCGTGGGAGATTGCATAATTGCTCAATTTCTCCACAGCGTGTCCCACTGTGTGTCCGAAGTTGAGCAACTTGCGTACCCCGGTTTCAAATTCATCCTCACAGACCACATCACGCTTTATCGTGATGCACCTGGTGATTATCTCCTCAAGATCAGTCATCCGAAACAATTCCGGGTCAGCGATCATGCCGTATTTAATTACTTCCGCCATCCCGTCCGCAAAAACGCGTTCCGGCAGTGTCCCCAGCAGCACATGATCGCAGATCACAATCTCCGGCTGATAAAACGCTCCTGCCAGATTTTTTCCGGCTGGCAAGTCAACAGCAGTCTTGCCGCCGACTGAAGAGTCCACCGCCGCGAGAAGTGTTGTCGGAATCTGGACATACGGCACACCGCGCATATACGTCGCGGCGGCGAAACCCGCGAGATCACCAACAACTCCACCGCCCAATGCGACAACTATGTCGGACCGTGTCACACCGCTTTCCGCCAGAAAATTGAGAAGTCTTATGTAATTCTGCGTGTTTTTTGACGCTTCGCCGTTTTCAATTTCAAAAACGCACGTCCTGTACCCTGCATCTTCAAGAGAGACGGCCAGCCTGCTTAAATACAACCCGGCGATAATATTGTCCGTGACAATCACGGCCAAATCCCCATCGGCGGCGGCCCTGATACGCTCCCCCGCGCTGTCAAGCAATCCCGCACTGACAATCACGTCGTATTCTTTTGATGCGTTTACCCTGATTGTTCTCATCCGCCACACCTGACAATCATGCTGTGATGACCTCACGGATTTTTCGCACCATGCCGGCCACATCTTCAAACTGTTCCGGCGTCAGCGATTGCGCACCATCGCACAATGCGTTCACCGGGTCGTTGTGGACTTCTATCATTATTCCATCCGCACCTGCTGCTGCGGCAGCCATTGCCATTGGTTTTACCACACGCGCTATACCGGTCGCATGGCTCGGGTCTATGACTATCGGTAAGTGCGTAAGCTCCCGCAGTATCGGAACTGCCGACAGATCCAGCGTATTGCGCGTCTGCGTCTCAAATGTCCTGACGCCGCGCTCACACAGGATTACGTTTTTGTTCCCGCCGGCCATGATGTACTCGGCGCTCATCAAAAGCTCCGTAATTGTGTTAGCTAACCCGCGCTTCAACAGAACCGGCTTATCGGTCTTCCCCAGCTCCCGCAGCATTTCAAAATTCTGCATGTTGCGCGCACCAACCTGGATGACATCCACTTGCTCAAACATCGGAAGGTGATTTGTATTCATTATCTCCGTGACAATCGGCATTCCGGTAAGTTCTTTCGCTTCCAGCAGAAATTCGATTCCCTCCGCCTTCAGCCCTTGGAAGTCGTAAGGCGATGTGCGCGGTTTGAACGCACCGCCGCGCAAAAGCGTGGCGCCGGATTTCTTCACGCTTTGGGCTATACCGATTATCTGATCCTTCGACTCAACGGAGCACGGTCCCGCAATCAACTGAAAATGCCCGCCGCCGATTTTTATCCCGCCGATATCCACTATCGTGTCATCCGGGTGGAACTTGCGGTTCGCACTTTTATACGGCTCAGTTATCCTCTTTACCGACTCGATTATATCAAGCCCCTCAAGCAAATCGACGTCGATCTGGCTTGTGTCGCCAATCAGCCCGATTACCGTGCTGATTTCCCCCACGGAGAGCTGCACGTTCAGTCCGCGTTTCTCGAACCATGCCGTCAGATTGTCAATCTGCTCCCGCGTGGCGTCAGGTTTTAGTACGGCTATCATTTTATGACCATTCCTTTCAGCGCATTTTTGGATTATTATATCATGTTCCACGCTTGCACACAAGATAAAACCTGTGCCAGCAAGCCTCTATATAACCCTGTTTTTCGAGGATGTTTTGCAGATTCAGCAACGCGTCAAAGCAACTATCCACAGAGAACGCTGGGAACTCCCACTCGATGATTTTCGCATAGTAAACAACCGCGCTGACATCAAGAAATCGTACCATCTGGAAATGTTCACCGCTTTGCATTATGGTAAACCCGGCACTTTCTACAAGCTTTTGATTAGACTTACGATCGTGCTGCAGGTATGGCCTTATGCCATCACCAACCAATAGCTTGGTCAATTCACGACTATTTTCCTGACCGACCTGCTGCGTAATAAATACTCCATCCGGTTTTAATACGCGCCCTACTTCGCTTGAGTCAAAAGTCCCATGCCTGTTCAACACCACATCGAACTCGTTGTCGCCAAATGGGATTTTATCCAAATCATCGTTAAAAATCTGACGCACGGTTATACCAAGCGGCGCAAGCTCCCTATTACACAGCTCCACATTCGGCGGATAGCTCTCCGTAACGCAAATGTTCTTCGGCGGGTGATTCAACGAAAGCAGTATCTCTCCGCCACCAGTGTGCATGTCCAATAGTTTATGTTCAGGGCGGAGATGCTGTTTAACTACTTCGTTGTAATCCCAAGGCAGAGGCTCTTCTATCATCCGCCCGTCAAGACGCGAAAAATCCCAGCCTTGGAATGCTGCCGCTTCCTCTGCAAGCCATTCTCGGCGCAGTTTTTCGATATCTGCCATCACAGGCTCCTTTCTAATCAACGTCGGCCCGGATGGCTCCGGGCCGGTGTAGAGGCGGATGGCAATCCACCCGTGGTTCGGCGGAATGATTACGGTACCACGGGACGATTGCCATCGTCCCCTACCCTTTTACGAATTTCTCCAGACGGTCAATGCCCTCTTTGATGTTCTCAATCGAATCCGCATACGTCAGCCGCAGGAAGTTATCGCACCCGAATCCGGTGCAGGACACCACCGCAACACGGGCGGATTCCAGCAAAGCCAGCGAGAAATCGTCACTGTTTTGGATCACCATTCCGCCAAGAGTTTTTCCTATCATCTTTTCAATGTTTATCATAATGTAGAACGCGCCGTCCGGATTCCGGCAGGACAGGCCTTCAATCGCGTTGACTCTGCCGACTATATAATTCCGCCGCTCTTGGAACACGTCGCGCATTGCGTACACCTCATCCTGCGGGCCGGATAGCGCTTCCGCCGCTGCGATTTGGGAAATCGTACTCGGCGAACTTGTGGAATGGCTGAGGTAATTCGACATAACTTCCGCGATTTCCGCGTTCGACGCTGTGTAGCCGATTCTCCAGCCTGTCATCGCGTACGATTTCGACACGCCGTTTACTATAATCGTACGCTCCTTAATATCCTCCTCAAGGGCGGCCATGCTGGTGAACTTTTTTCCGTTGTAAACAAGCTCACAATATATCTCGTCGGAAATAATGTACAAGTCGTGTTTTACACAGACCGCCGCGAGTTCGCGCAGCTCTTGCTCACTGTAAAGCATTCCGGTCGGGTTTGACGGGTTGTTTATTATAAACAGCTTAGTCTTAGGCGTAACCGCCGCCTCCAGCTGCTGGGCAGTTATCTTAAAATCGGCGGATTCCGGCGCAGATACAACCACCGGCACGCCGCCTGCCATTTTTACTGATTCTGTGTACGTCACCCAGTACGGCGCGGGGATTATCACCTCGTCGCCGGGATTTAAAAGCGTTTTGAGCGCGATGTATATACTGTGTTTCGCCCCGCTTGCGACGACTATCTCGTTCGGCGAATAGCTGATATTGCAGCGGGATTTCAACCAGTCTGCCACCGCCTGGCGCAACGCCGGGATCCCGTTTGACGGGGTATACTTCGTCTGGCCGGATTTTATCGCCTGAATCGCGGCCTCATTTATATTATCGGGCGTGTTGAAATCAGGCTCCCCCGCGCCGAAGCCGACAACATTTATCCCATCCGCCTTCATTTGTTTGAACAGCGCGTCAACCTTCAACGTCGCCGACGCCTGAACCTGTGACGCCACTTTTGCTAACTCTTTCATAACATTCTCCCCTGCTGATTTTTGGATATTATTATATTGCACGGCGGGTGTAATTGCAAGTATTTATATTATGTCTTGCAAAGAAATATCGGTGCGTGTCATATGAAACTCGATAAAATCCAAAATCTGCGGAATATAGAGCGCACCATGGTCGTGAATCCACTTTTTGTACATTACAAAGTTGTGGCCCCAAAACGGAAAGGCAAGATTGTAAAACGTGTTAAACGCCGCGCGTTCAGCATCGTTGAAAGCGTACTCCCGCGCAACGTAAGCGAAGTTTCGGCGTATGCGCTCTTCAACGCTGATTATCCGCGGATCGCCTTGTGTTATACCATCAAGATCGCTTTTGATAAAGTAACAACTCTCGTAAAACGCATAGTCCAAAATCGCGTCCGTGCCGGACAGGTTGAAGTCCATCAGCCCGACAAACTCACCACCGTTAAACAACAGGTTTGTATTATTCATATCCGCCTGAAAAACAGCTTTCGGCAACGCCCTGTATACCGGCTCAAACTCGGCCCGGCGGCGCTCATATTCTTTCATTATCGCGGCAGTCCGGGACTCATATTCCGGGAACTTTTCTCTGACTTCGCGCATTATGTTTAACGCATTTTCGTAGATTTCCGGAACTTCATACTCAGTGCAGAATTTGTCGAACATCGCATACGGACTCGGCCACGGCACGCTCTGCGCGGGATTCGCGGCAACGCGGCCGAGGGAAGTCAAAAGCGCTTCCGCTGATGCTTCCCGCGAGATTGTTTCATCGGGCGAATATTTTGCAAACTCCTCTGCGTAGATGCAGTAATCGCCGAGATAAGTTCCGTACTCGCCGTCTGCACTTCGCAAAAAGCGCGGTGCGTAAACGCCGAGGTTATTGTAATGTTCCGTAAGCTCCGCCCAGCCCTCAACACGCTCAGGAGTTGTGAAAGAGTTCCGTGCCGCTTTGATTACAATTTCTTCACCTTTTGGGCAGCTTGCAAAAATCGTGAAACGCTTGTCACCATCGCCGTGTGAGTTGTCGGAAATTTCGTAAGTACCAGGCTCTTCAACGCCGTACAAGCGTAATGCGTCGGTTATGTCAAAACAGAGGTTCTCATCAATACTCATATTCATTAATCTCCATCACCGTAATTGTCAGCATATTCATAATAGTAATCGTTTGCATTCCCGTTATCATCGCTGAATATTACACCGCGCCAGGTTAGTATAAGCAGTACACAGGTAATAAGCACAAACACCGACACAATCAACGCACCGATATTCAGCTTCGCCGATTTCGCCGTGGAATTAGCCGAAACCGGCAGCAGGCGCGATTTATCCAGCGCCGTTCTGATTGGTTTGTATACTATCATCGTCAACGCTGCATTCAGTCCGCCTTTAATCAGGTTAAACGGCAGAAAGACCGGAACCAGCATACCTACAACCTGTTCACGCGCAATATGCGGCGTAAATATCGGAACAATCAAATAGTTCCACAGCAGCATCACCGGGACGTTGACCACAATCCCCGCGGCAAGGGCAATCGCCGCCCCGCCGAGTGTACGCCGGAACTTGTAGATAACCGCGGCTGTTCCGGCAAATGAACATGTGGCTATGACGTTCATCATAAATCCGAACCATCCTGTGTCACTCAGCAGCAGCATTTCTAATAACGACAACACCACCGACATCGCAACCACCGCAAGCGGGCCGAACAAAAATCCGCCGATCACGATGACAACGTCTTTCGCCTCGTACCGGAGAATGAACAAACCGGTCGGTATCCGTATAAGCGCGACAAGAAACGCCAACGCCGTAAGCATCGCGAGTACCGTGAGTTTTTTCGTGTCCCATCTTTTGTTGTTCTTGATTCTCTCTCCTGACATTTTGTTTTCCTCCCAAACAATAAAATAACAACCGAAAGCCATCGCCCTCAGTTGTTCAGCACAAAACGCAGATAATACCAAAGCATTATCACATCTTCTCCCATCCAGACTCTAACTGTCGGTATCGGAATTTCACCAATTCAACGCAATGCGCTCGCGGACTGTAACCGCCGGTAGGGATTTTCACCCTGCCCCGAAGACGTCAGTATTCAATTACAATATTTATACTAGCACATGCTTGCCGGAATGTAAAGAGTTTTTATTTATGGCCGCCCCTACGACGCACACCACAGGTCAGCGTATAATCCAATAGCGAGGCGCGCGGAGCGCGTCCCCTACGACCCACACTACAAACCGGTAGAAAATTCAACCACGGGGCGCCGAGGGCGCCGCCTCCGACAGGTCTGTATAACATTGCACTGGCATTTTTCTGTATAGTGTGCTATGATAAGTATGTATAAATATGGTCTATTATTTTAGGAGTGTGAATTTTGTTTTGTTTATTAGCATAGCTATCCTTGTCGTATTGATTCTGGTCAGCGGGGTTCTGTCGTCGGCAGAAATTGCGTTAAGCTCGGCGAATCGCGGCAAGGTTAAGATTATGGCCGAGGCGGGGAACAAGAAAGCCGCGCGGCTTCTGAAAACTATCGATGATCCGTCGAACTTTTTCGCCACAACGCAGCTCTATATTACGTTTATCGCGTTTTTCTCGGGCGCGTACGCGGCGAGTTCTTTTACCGACCCGTTTATGGGCTTGATCCAACGGCTCGGCGTACCGATTTCCGGCGCTGTCGCGGAATCCGTTGTTTTCATCCTTATCACTGCGGCACTCACATATGTGGCACTTATTCTAGGCGAGCTGGTGCCAAAGCGGATTGCATTGCAGTACGCTATCCCGTTCGCCCTTCGGGTGATCCCGTTTTTGAACGTGCTTTCGATTATTGCCCTACCGTTTGTCAAGATATTGTCCGCCTCCGCGAGGGGTGTTTTGCGGCTTGTCGGAATCAAAGGCGCAACACCTGAAGAAGATGTTACTAAAGAAGAAATCCGCCTGATGGTAGAATCCGGCAGCTCTCACGGGCATATCCATGAAAGCGAACACGACATGATTGAGAATATTTTCGAGTTCGATAAAATGACCGCCGGGACTATATGCGTTCACAGACTGGATGTTGTCGCTCTGCCGGTTGATTCTGATTTTAAATCGGTTCTGAGTGTTTTGACAGAGACGAACTATACAAGAATCCCGGTTTTTGAAGGGGATATCGACAACATACTCGGCATCCTGCATTTTAAAGATGTCATGTACTACACGGCAAGCAACGCTGATACCTCCGGATTTGATCTCAAAACGCTTCTGAGGGAGCCGTATTTTGTCCCGCTGTCGAAAAGGGCGGACGAGCTGTTTCAGGAAATGCGCGCAGACCATGTCTACATGGCAGTAGTAATCGACGAATACGGCGGCACACTGGGTATTGTGACGATGGAAGACCTTGTAGAGCGAATCGTCGGCAGCATTCAGGACGAATATGACACCGACGAGCTGCCGGATATTCACACCGTGGACGAGAACACGGTCTTGATACAAGGCACAGCGGATCTGGAAACGGTGCAAGAGTTCTTTGGTGTGGAGCTCCCAGTGGCCGAACATGATACACTGAGCGGCTTCCTGGTCGGGCAGCTGGGATATATACCGGCGGAAGACGAAAAACCGGAAATAAGCTCCGGCGGCCTACTGTTCAAAGTTGAAAGTGTTCAAGATAAGCGCGTCTCCTCTGTGACGGTGACCAGGGTTGAAGACAGCGATGAAATTGATGAAGTATAAAACAGGAATGCTGTCCCATATAAACCAGTATTTGAGGTAAACCTATGGACAACAACAGACAAAGCTCCCTCTTCGACTCCCCCGCTCCGCGCGGACCGTTGGCCAGCAGATTGCGGCCGCGGGATTTGTCGGAGTTTGCGGGGCAGACTCACCTGCTTGCAGAAGGTAAGGTACTACGGACGATGATTGACCGCGACATGGTCTCTTCGATGATCTTCTGGGGTCCTCCCGGTGTCGGAAAAACCACGCTCGCGCGGATTATCGCCGGGTGTACTAAGTCTGAATTTGTCAATTTCAGCGCGGTCACAAGCGGGATCAAGGAAATCAAAGAAGTGATGAACGCCGCCGAACGCATGAGTCTTATGGGTGCTAAGACAATCCTGTTTGTCGATGAAATACACCGCTTCAACAAGGCCCAGCAGGACGCGTTTTTGCCGTTCGTCGAAAAGGGCAGCATCATCCTCATCGACGCGACAACCGAGAATCCGTCTTTTGAAATCAACTCTGCGCTACTTTCCCGATGTCATGTGTTTGTCCTGCAGGCGCTCTCTCAGGAAGAACTCACACAGCTGCTGAAGCAAGCGCTGTCGAACCTGCGCGGATTCGGCGGGCAGAACATACATATCACCGACCAAATGCTCGGCGTCATCGCCAGATTCGCCAATGGGGATGCCAGAGTCGCCCTCGGTACGTTGGAAATGGTTATCTTAAACGGCGAGACCGATGAGTCAGGTACTATCGTGACGCCGGAAATCCTGGAGCAATGCATCAGCAAAAAGTCGCTGCTGTATGACAAAAACGGCGAGGAGCATTACAACATCATCTCCGCGTTGCATAAATCCATGCGCAACAGTGATGTTGACGCGGCAATCTACTGGCTCGCCAGAATGCTGGAGGCCGGGGAAACCCCGTTGTACGTCGCCCGCAGAATCGTGCGGTTCGCCAGTGAGGATATCGGCATGGCCGACAGCCGCGCACTGGAGATTGCCGTCGCGGCGTATCAGGCGTGTCACTTTATCGGGATGCCGGAGTGCAGCGTTCACCTGACGCACGCGGTCACATATATGTCGGTCGCGCCGAAGTCAAACGCACTGTGCGTGGCCTATGAAGACGCCGCCTCCGACGCGCGGAACATGCTGGCTGAACCCGTCCCGCTGCAAATACGCAACGCGCCGACCAGGCTGATGCAAGACCTCGGCTACGGTGACGGCTATGTATACGCACACGATACAGAGGATAAGTTATCCGACATGCAGTGTCTGCCGGACTCGCTGGCCGGGCGGAAATATTACAAGCCGACAACGCAAGGACAGGAATCCCGCGTGAAAGACAGGCTGGAGCAGATTGAGGAGTGGAAGAAACGGCAGACTTGAAAATAAGGGCATTCTTTGGAAGGAGTTATTATGAAAAGATTTTTGATAATAAGTGTCACGGTTATTCTGATTCTCGCCTTAACTGGGTGTGGACAAAATAGCGAAACAGATCTGGAAATAGAAGCGGCCGTGGGTGTAATAACGGATTTAGAAACAGATGCAGAAACAGTGGAATGGCAAGAAGAGTCGGTCGCGGCTTCAGACGCACCAGATACGCTTAGATTCTCGTCTTTGGAGGAGTTTCTGCTCAGTTACATAGCTGTAAAAGATGGTATGCGTGCCGAAGGCTTCATGCCGACAAGTGTTCACGGGAATTTTGAGCATTTCTCAGAGATGGCAGAAAGTGTAGACTTGTTATCGCTGGAAAGATTCTATCTGCCGGTAAATATACCGGAGGAATACAAAATCTTTAGAATAGCAGTGACTGAGTATCATGTAACCATCCGATTTTTGCCAGAAGAACACTTAGGTTCAGAGACGGATATTCTTTTGGCAAGGGCTGATTCACAGGATTTTCAATTCAGTTTTACACGGAAATTGAACCTAGAAAATCCAATGGCTGGGATTATGGAACAATTTGGGGTTACAGAAGCAGATTTGATTGATGGGAAATACCTTTTTCTCGAGCCGAACTTGTTTTTATGGGGTTCTAACCGTGAGATTTTATCGTTATACACTCCACGGCCCCCCGCCGTAGGCCTGTCGGACAACGGCGAGGAAGACCTTGTGCAATTCACGGAAATGTTTGTCCTGGACTTGACCGATGAAGAGGCGATTTGGGCGATACTTGCAAGTCTGCCCTCGTATAGCCCGTGACTCCGGCAACTCCTGCGGCACGTGGGTTGATATTGCGTTGAGTCTGCAACTGTGCTAAAATACACTCAGGCGTTGTCTATACGGTAGGCGGTTAGCCAAAATCCTCCGAAAGGAGGTGAGGCCATTTGTCTGTATACGAAGCTTTAGTACTGATGATCGCATTCGCGGTACTGATGTTAAAGCTGATTGACTACATAGACAAAAGAAAATAACCGCCCCCAGCCAAGGATGCGGTTATTTTACAACAATAACATAAACATTCGATCAGGCTAACCGTTTACCGGCAACGCCTTTTCTTTATGTTCTGATCATACCACACAACAGCGATGGTGTCAAGTCCGGGCGGATGGTTTCCCCTACAACTCCCGCGGCACCGCGATCAAATCCTTGCCGACATACAGCGATCCGTCATCGCGGGATTTTACTGACCATTTGTACAGTGACAGCTTGCCGTTTATTATTTCAATGCAGGTGATACAATTCGGGTGGACGCAGCTTCCGTCATTGTAATACAGCGTGTTGCTATCTGGAAAACACGCGGGACGATGGGTGTGTCCTGAAATAACAATTTGCCCGTTTGCCGCCGCCCAGCTTGACATGCGCTTTTCAGCTCTGCGTTTTTTGACGTTGTTTTTCGCGGCGCTTGTCAAGTCTTTAAAACCGAGCATTTCAAGCCGACGCACGATATGCCGCACCAAAAAGCGGTTTAACCGCCAAAACCTGTCGTCCAAAAGGCTCCCCTGGTGACCATGGATTAAAAAAAGCTTAGTCTGCGTCTCCTTGTGGCATAGAATCAACCCCTCATGGATGTCTATATTTTCAAACAGCGATTCGCCCGAATGCTTTAATTCACGCTTTCCCATGTCGTGATTGCCGAAAATGACATGTAATCTGTCCTCTGTGTGGAATCTTGATAGCAGGCGGAAAACATCGGCATATATTCTGCTTATGTCGGCGAGGGATTTGTTCTTCCACAGCTCATCGCCGTCGCCGAGCTCTATATATGTGTATCCGCCGCTATAATAATGTTTCAGGGCGGAATAGTAAATACTATGGTTATGCGCGAAGCTGTCAGTCCAGCTTCCGTCCCCCCTGTGGCAATCGCTCATTAAGACGATTTTTGACGCGTTGTTGAAATTCAGTTTTTTTGACGACCTGAACACCTCACTTAATCGCCTGTGTGCGGTTTTATGTGCAGACATTTGTACCTTCCCACTTAGTATCAGTGACATTTTAGTTAATAATGCATATACGGTGCGTCATGTAAGCCTCACCCAGCAAACGGCGGACACTGTAGTGGCGGGGTTCCAGCCTCGCCCATCCTCGGACATCTCCGCCCAGATAATTGGCCCCGGACAATTATCGCTTAACTTAAAAAATGACATTTTTATTAGTATTCTCTTAAATTTAACGCAAAATACCAGCTTGTCTATTGACTTTCTCTGTACAAAGTATATAATATATATTATAGTCATACTTTGCGGAACTTTTGTGCGCATGGTGCGTCATAACTAAGGTAAATAAAATTATTGGAGGACTAACATTATGAAAAGCAAAAAATTATTGTCGTTTGTGCTGGTATTTATAATGCTCATCGCGGCGACAACAGGTGCTGTTATGGTTCTCGCCGATACGAATGGTAACGGCGAACCCCAGAACGGCGCACAGGTTGAGGATCCTAACCTGTACGAAGATGAAGCGGACGACTCTGACGCAGAAGACGTAGCAGATCTGCAAGCGTACTATGTATCAGTCACAGGCATGGTCGTTTCCGTCATGTCCGTAACGCCCGCAGCCGACGCTGAAGAAATGTGGCATGCGCAAACGATTACGATCGAAGTTGCAGAAGATTCTGTCGCAAACCTCAACATCACCGCAGGAACGGTTTTCCCGTTCGACAGCATTGAGGACATAGAGGAAGGCGACACCGTAACCGCGTATGTCCCGGCTAACGCACCGATGGCTATGATCTACCCGCCGCAGTACACAGTAAACGTCCTTGTTGCCGGAGTACCGGAAAACGTGAATTACCATATTGACCGCTTTGTGGCATGGGGTAATGAAAACTACCCGCTCTTGGCCTATGGCGGCGGATTCGCGTTCGCGATTGACGAAGATACCGTAGTCGTTACCGCTGACGGCAATGAGTTCAACTTCGAGTATGGCAATCTTGAAAACAGACGCCTTATCGTTATCTACGGCCCTTCGACCAGAAGCATTCCTGAATTCGCGACAGCGACTAAAGTAATCGTTCTGTTTGAAGACGCTGTCCCGCTCGACAACGGAGCTGAAGATGTCGTCATTGACGCGACAGGCTGGCCCATCGTTGTAAACGGCGAAGAGATTGAAGCCCCGGCGGCATTTATGGCCGATGATGGTGTGAGCATCATGGTTCCGGTTCGCGTAATCGCGGAAGCGCTGGGCTTTGAGGTTACATGGATCGCCGAAGACCGCGCCGTTGAATTCGCCGGTATGAGCGGCGTGGCCGAAGTGTGGGCAAGAATTGCACTCGACAGCACTGAGGCTCTCCAGACCTACGCACGGCGTGCTGAAGTCACGATTGTGCTCCCCACCGCCCCCGTCTTGGTCGGCGGACACACCTTTGTCCCGATGACTGCTTTCTTCCAAGATGTTCTGGAAATGGCAAACGCATTCGCGTTTGAAGGCAGACTAGAAATTCAGAGCGAAGGCGAGAGAATGGCATAATCAACGTATAACTTATCAAAAAACGAGCCTGTCTGTTACGGACAGGCTCGTTTTTCATTGTAGGGTTGTCCGCATTATTTTCACGTCCCCCGAATTATTGCCGTTACAAACAGGCTTTTACTGCGTTTATAAATTCCCATGAATCAACGGCTTTTGCGTTGACTCCTGACTCTGCGAGACTCACTAGGTCGGCTGTCATAATCCCGGAGGACAGCGTATTAAGACATGCTGTTTCAAGCTTTTCCGCAAAAGCAGAGAGTTCCGGCAGATTATCAAGCTCACCACGTTTTTTCAACGCACCGGTCCAGGCGAAAATCGTGGCTATCGGATTTGTGGATGTGCGCTCCCCTTTTAAGTACCTGTAATAATGCTGCGTAACCGTGCCGTGCGCCGCCTCGAACTCATACTTGCCGTCGGGCGATACTAACACGCTTGTCATCATCGCCAGCGAACCGAACGCGGTGCTGACCATGTCGCTCATCACATCACCATCGTAATTCTTGCATGCCCATATATAGCCGCCTTTGGAGCGTATAACGCGGGCTATGGCGTCATCAATCAGTGTGTAGAAGTATGTGATTCCAAGCATTTCAAATGCGGCTTTGAAATGCTCAAACTCCTCTTCAAAGACTGTCCTGAAATGCCCGTCATATTTTTGGGATATTGTGTCTTTTGTGGAGAACCACAGGTCTTGTCTGGTATCAACGGCGTATTGGAAACAGCTTCGCGCAAAGCTGCGGATACTTGCGTCCTTGTTGTGCTGCGCTAGCCACACAGCGGGACCATCTACTTTCTGCACTGAAACTGCCTCTTCCCTGCCGTCCTCAGCTCGAAACGTCAAGACAGCCTCGCCCGGTGAATCTGTCAGAAACTCCACAGCCTTGTAGACATCACCATATGCATGCCTTGCTATGGTAATCGGCTTTTCCCACGTCCTAACGGCGGGTTTTATGCACTCTATAGTAATCGGCGTCCTGAAAACCGTGCCGTCTAAAATCCCTCGTATCGTCGCATTCGGCGACTTCCATTTCTCGGTTAGTTCCGGGTATTCTTCCATGCGCTGATGATTCGGCGTAATCGTCGCGCATTTAACAGCGACTCCGTACGTCTTCGTGGCGTTCGCCGCGTCGATGGTAACCTGATCGCGTGTTTTGTTGCGGTTCTGCAAACCTAAGTCATAATATTCGGTTTTCAGATCGACGTATGGCAGTATCAGCTCATCTTTAATCAACTGCCAGAGAACGCGGGTCATCTCATCTCCATCCATTTCGACGAGAGGCGTGGTCATTTTGATTTTTTGCATTTCGTGATCCTCCATTAATGCTAATTTTACGTGCAATAATGCTATATTTTTGTTGTAAATTACTGTAGTGTTTATATTAACTTTACTAAGAGGAGGTCTTACCATGACACCAGATGAAAAAATGGCCTACGTCATTGATTTGGCAAAAGAAGCACTGGACAACGGCGAGTTCCCCATTGCCGCCGCCATCTACCACGGTGACAAGCTGATTTCCTCAGCCTATACGTCAGAGCGCACTGACGGCAGATTTTTGGTTCATGCCGAGCAAAAGGCGCTGATGGATGCGGATATGCAGAAATTGCCGTTTGAAGTCCGGTTTAAGCTGGAACTGTATACAAATCTTGAACCATGCCTCATGTGCCTTGGAATGGCTATGTCAAGCTTTATCGGAAAAGTTTACTACGCTTTGGAAGCTCCGGAAGACGGCGCTGTGGATTTTGTCCGCAAAGAGTATGCGAGTCGCCCGCCCGGAATATGGCATTTCCCGGAAGTGACCGGCGGAATTTTGCGTGAACAAAGTATACAACTGTTCCGTAAGTTTGTCGAACAAAACGAAGACAACCCCGGTGTCGATTTCGCAAAGACCTTGGCCAAGTTATAGAATCCCGACAAGCCCCCAATAGAAGTAGCAGAGCACAAGAAACGCAGCGGCAAGTCCGGCGTACAGCACTGATGCTTTCGCCAAATGGTGCGGGTTCCAGCCGCCGTCTCCGCATACGGATTCGACCTGCGTGATCCACGGCTGTTGATATCGGAAGAAAAACAAGTTCGACGCGGCGACGAATACCATGATGGATATCAGCGGATTCAACCCGAAAGCGTTGAACAACATCGGCGTCGACATCGCCAGTATCGCAGAACTAATCCACCCCTGCGACACGTCAAGAAACCGGATAAGCACGCATATTCCGTACAGCGCGAGTACAAATAAAAGCGGCGAGATGGCAATCGGCTCCATCAGCGACGCGAAGAGCGGTGAGAGCCATGCGGTAATGCCGGCGACTTCAAATATATGTATAAAGCTCAATATAGCGCCGAAGAATGCAACTGTGTCCCAGTTTATTCCGGAGGATATATCTTTGGCCGACAGCACACCCAAAATCAAAAGCAGAATAAACGCTGCCAGAATCGCCTGATTTGTCGTGTACGGCAGGAAGACTTGCAATAGCAATGCGACTAATATGAAAACCAGCACGGCAAGACAGCCTTTTTCCGCCTTGCTCATAGGTCCCAGTTCATCATACATTTTGGCAAGTTGATCCTTTGTTATCGTTAGCGGTTTTTCGGGTTTAAGCACGAAGTAAAGGGCTATAATAAACACGACACTGAACAGCAGCCACGGCGCCATCACGCGGAACCACATTTGCTCCGTGGCGATGGCGCGCATCGCCCCTTCCGGCAAAAACGCGGAAAACACCGGTCCGAACAGCGACCCGTGCATCCACGCTATCGACGGAAAGATGTTCAACAACCATGCAGAAATGACGATCAATGACCGTCCGCGGCTGCCCTTTTCCAAACGGCAAGCATCGGCCACGCTGACGGCGATGGGCGTTGCAATTAAGAAGCGCACAGTGGCTGACGGCGTGATAAGCGCAAATAGTATACTCACAACAAACCATCCTAACAGTATTTTCGCGTAACTGAGATTTAGTCGCTTGAAGAACGCGTATACTATTCGTTTGCCTAGGCCGGTTTTCATCAATGCCGCGCCGATAAACATCGCGGGAATCAAAATCCAAAGCGCGGGGCTTGCAAATCCGCCGGCAAGATCCGGCATCGGCACACCGGCAATCGTGCCGCCTAAGAATACGATTGCCGCACCAATAATAAACGTCCCCCCTGCCGGGCGGAATATCCAAGTTGCCAATGCGGCTATCACGGTTCCCAGCATGATGTTGCCGGTCGAGTCCAGCCCGTCAAACGGCTGCAAAATGGCGATTATCAGCCCGATCAATATACAGACAAGTGTGACAACCAGCCTGTTTGACCCGCCCCGGGTATTTTCTGTTTTCATACGATTTTCTCTCGATCTTTTTGTCTTCGCAGCCTTGAGTAATGTATTTTGCAATTATACATCTTCAAGACTGGATAAGTCAACACGTCTATACATGTTGGCTGCCCCTCTTTGGCAATGATTTGATAAAAGTTGTGAAAAATATATTGTTTTTTTTTCACGAATGTTATACAATAACAGATATTCCAGCCTGAATGAATAACAAATGAAAGGAGTTTTTTAAATGGCAGAGCATAAATTAATGATTAAACTCATATGCATCGGCGTTGCGCTCGTTGCCGCTGTTGTGGCATTTATTGCCTTCAAAGCTCAGATTCTTGGCTTTTTGGGTGAGCTTAAAGAGAGAATTGACGACAAAAGATACCTCCGCCGCAGTGAGTACACTGATTTCGCCGATATGTAAGGCATAAAAAACAATCTGGCGCCACTCGGCGTCAGATTGTTTTTTATTTATTTTGCTTCAAGATTTGGACTTTTTATATGATATTGAGCTATACCGTTAAGGAATCAGACCGTGGACGGACTGTTTTTTCGATTTTACGCAATGAGCTTCACATTTCAGCGGCACTCACACGCCGGATGAAAGCCGCAAACGCGATAAGCGTCTGCGGCGTCCCTGTCTATACAAATTATATTGTCAACCCGGGCGAAACGGTTGCGGCAAATATCAATTCTGCCGAACCGCCGTGCGACAATCTTCCGGAAGAAGGCGAGCTTGAAATCCTGTTTGAAAACGACGGATTAATTGCTGTCAACAAGCCGGCGGGGCTTATTGTGCATCCGTCACGGGCAAAAAACACCGGGACTTTGTCAAACTTTGTCGCAGGTTTTTTGCTTAAATCAGGCAATAACCCGTCGTGCCATGCTGTGAACAGACTCGACAGGGACACTACAGGTGTCACGCTGTTTGCAAAAAACAGTCATATGAAAGCCCGCGCGGCGGCCGCTCTCAATGATAAATCGACGGTAAAGGAATACGCCGCCCTTGTGTACGGCCGGTTCCCGTCCCAGGGCGTGATTGATTTGCCGGTGCGCCGCGTTGCGGACAGCAATATGCTCCGCGCTGTGCTGCCTGACGGGCAGCGGGCAGTCACGCACTTTAATACCCTGCGCGTCTTCACCGGGAATACTACGTTCTCGCTTGTGCAATTCCGCCTTGAAACCGGGCGCACTCATCAAATCCGTGTACATTGTTTGCACTTAGGCCACCCTGTTTTAGGCGACACGCTTTACAATACGGAGCCGTCCCGTGCTGTGAGCCGCGCACTTGGCGTTGCATCTCAGGCGTTACACGCATATAAGCTTAAATTTACAGAGCCGCTGACCGGGGAGTTGCTTGAACTTACGGCCCCGTATCCTGAGGCTTTTGGTAATCTTCTTGAAAACCCGTAATACCTATGATATAGTAGGTATTACTAATGATAAGATAAAGCAGGTGCAATTAATGATAATTTCAACTAAAGGCCGTTACTCCCTGCGGATGCTTTTGGATTTGGCAGAGCGCCGCGGTGACGGATTCATTGCCTTAAAAGATATAGCGGCGCGTCAGGGAATTTCAAAAAAATATCTTGAACAAATCGTCACCCTTCTCAACCGCTCTGACCTTTTGCGCACTAATCGCGGCTATCAGGGCGGGTATATGCTGGCCCGCAAGCCGGAACAGTATACAGTGGGTGAAATACTGAGAATCACAGAAGGCGGCCTCACCACCGTTGCCTGCCTGGACGACGACCCCAATCAATGCGAGCACAGCGCGTCCTGCACAACCTTGCCGATATGGCAAGGCTTGCAGAACGTTATTGACAAATATCTCGACGGAATCACGCTGCAAATGATTCTGGACTCCCAAAAAGGCGCGGATGAGTATTATATTTAAAAAGGAAGTGCTTCTCAATGAACATCGAAATCCGAAAATTGACGCCCGACCTTGCAGAGGAATATTTCGATTTTTTTGAAAATCGCGCGTTTACAGACAATTCCCCATATCGGTGCTATTGCCAGCCATATCAGATGTCAAAGGATCAGGTGAAGTCAGCATTAGAATATGCAAGCGCAAACGGGCTTGATGGCGGTCAAATATCTCGAAAATGCGCTGAACAGCAGATTGATTCTAATGTCCTGAGAGGATATTTGGCATTTGTTGACGGCGTGGCTATCGGTTGGTGCAACGCCAATGACAGAGCGAATTACCCTGCTGACCCGCACGAAGATGTGCCCTTTCATGCGCCGGCTGAAAAACGGGAAAAAGCCGTGGTGTGTTTTGAAATTGCACCGGAATATCGTGGGATGGGCGTTGCCACCGCCCTTTTACAGCAAGTTATAACCGACGCGAAAGGCGAAGGCTATATTGCCGTAGTGGGTTTCCCTGTTATGCGCGACGAGCGATATGAATGGGATTTACATGGCCCAATGCGATTGTATGAAAAGTCCGGATTTATCAAAGTAGCAGAACAGGATGGCAAAGGAGTCATGCGAAAGGCATTGTCCACCGCTTCCACCCTGTGATTAAAACAATTAAGGCGACTCAAACAACGGCAACGATAGATAACGCTCCCCTGTGTCCGGCAGAATCACGACGATCATTTTACCTTTATTTTCCGGCCGAGCCGCAGCTTGGGCGGCCGCCCATATTGCAGCTCCGGAAGACATTCCGACAAGCAGGCCTTCAGTTCGTGCGATTTGGCGGGTTGTCTCAAACGCGTCCTCGTTTTCCACTGTGATGATTTCATCATAAAGACCGGTATCCAGCACCTGCGGGACAAATCCGGCGCCTATGCCTTGGATTTTATGCGCCCCGGCGCGACCTTCAGAAAGCACCGGAGAATCGACAGGTTCTACCGCTATGACTTGAATTTCGGGATTCTTCGACTTCAAAAATGTTCCCGTACCGGTGATTGTGCCGCCTGTACCTACACCGGAGACTAAAATATCAACCTTGCCATCGGTATCTTCCCAGATTTCAGGACCGGTGGTTTTTGCGTGCATTGCCGGGTTGGCAGGATTTGCAAACTGATCCGGCATAAACGCACCCGGGGTATTCTCCGCTATTTCAACCGCTTTATCAATCGCACCTTTCATGCCTTTTGCACCGTCTGTCAGATTAAGCTCCGCGCCATAAGCCGCTAGGAGTTTCCGGCGCTCATAGCTCATTGTTTCCGGCATGGTCAGGATAACACGATACCCGCGCGCCGCGGCGACAGAGGCGAGGCCGACGCCGGTGTTGCCGCTGGTGGGTTCGACAATAATCACACCCGGTTTCAGTATCCCGCGCTGCTCCGCGTCTTCAATCATCGCCAGCGCTATGCGGTCTTTCACGCTGCCGGCAGGGTTAAAGTATTCAAGTTTGGCGATAAGCTCCGCCTCTAGGCCTCCCGCCTTTGCGAATTTTTCAAGACGCAGAAGCGGGGTTTTTCCAATAAGATCGGTAAGACTGCCTGCGATTTTTGCCATTACTATCCCTCCGTTGATATGCAATGCATATATAATTAGTATGTTTTGTAGGATTGTATCTCTGCCGGCGTGATTTGTCAATAGCGTATTTTTGATTTTTCACGGGCTTGGTTTGTTGCTGCAAATAATCTGAGACAGTATTTGACATTACGTTGCGTTTCTACTATAATGATGTATTAATATATTTCACAGATTTTACGAACGATGCGCCGATTACGCGGGCGGCGCTGTGGAGGTTGCGATGTCAAAAGAGAGGATATATAATTTTTCAGCAGGCCCCTCAATGCTGCCGTTGTCTGTTCTTGAACAGGCAGCCGCCGAGATGACTAATTACCAGGGTTCCGGCATGTCTGTTATGGAAATGAGTCACAGAAGCAAAGTCTATGTGTCGATTTTTGATGAGACAAAGGCCGACTTAAAGCGCCTGTTAAACGTCCCAGACACTCACGAGATTCTATTTATGCAAGGCGGGGCCACACTGCAATTCTCCGCCGTGCCAATGAATCTTATCGGCAAAACAGGTAAAGCCGATTACGCCGTCACCGGCAATTTCTCCGCCCTCGCCATGAAAGAGGCGAAAAAGTACGGCGATATACATGTGGCTTGCTCATCCGAAGATGGGGATTATGCCTATATCCCATCCCAAAAAGATATTGCCGTCTCGCCTGACGCTTCGTATTTCCATTATTGCTCCAATAACACGATCTACGGCACGGAATGGAAGTACGTGCCCGACACAGGAGATATCCCGCTTGTGTGCGACATGTCGTCAAACATCATGTCGGTGCCTGTGGATGTTTCAAAATACGGTCTTATATATGCCGGAGTTCAAAAGAACATGGCCCCCGCCGGTATGGCTGTTTTGATAATTGATAAAGCGCTCATCGGCAATGAGCTCGCGTACACGCCGAAACTGATGAGCTATCAGGTGTTGCTTGACTCCGATTCTATGCACAACACCCCGCCTACTTATACGATCTATATGCTGGGACTTGTCTTGAAATGGCTCGACACCCAGGGAGGCATTGAGGGTATCTGCAAACAGAAGTCTGAAAAGGCAAAGATATTGTACGATGTGCTGGATAGCAGCAAAATGTTCTCCGGCACTGCGGAGAAAGAGGCACGATCCGACATGAACGTTACGTTCAGGACTATCAGCGAAGAACTTGACGACAAGTTTGTTAAAGAGTCGACACAGGCTGGCTTTGATAACCTGAAAGGCCACCGCGTTGTCGGTGGAATGCGTGCGTCGATATACAACGCCATGCCGATGGAAGGCGTTGTAAAGCTTGCCGAATTTATGCGAGACTTTGAAACTAAGAACAGATAAGAGGTAATCCGATGTATAAGATAAAGACGCTGAACAGTATATCTCCAACGGCACTTGAAAAGCTCGACCGCGCAAAATATACTGTGAACAGCGATATTGAAAATCCGGACGCGATACTTGTGCGTTCGGCAAAAATGCACGACATAACTTTTAATCCGGAGTTGCTTTGCATCGCGCGCGCCGGCGCAGGGGTTAACAACATCCCGCTTGACCGTTGCGCTGATGAGGGTATCATCGTATTCAACACACCCGGGGCAAACGCAGAGGCGGTGAAAGAGCTTGTTTTATGTGCGATGTTCCTCTCCTCCCGCGATATTATCGGCGGGGTTGAATGGGTAAAGACTGTGGCTGATCAAGGTGATAAAGTCGCGGCGCTGGTCGAAAATCAGAAATCCGAATACGTCGGCCCCGAAATCTCTGGCAAAACGCTGGGCGTAATCGGCCTCGGCGCGATTGGTGCGCCGGTTTCCGCATCTGCGAGCGCCCTTGGAATGACTGTATACGGATATGACCCGTTCTTGTCCGTTGAATCCGCATGGCAGTTGTCTTCGTCGGTTATCCATGCGAAAGACCTTGATACAATTTATAGAAATTCTGACTTTATCACAATCCACTCTCCGTATAAGGACGATACGCACCATATGATTAACAAGGAAAGCATAGCAAAAATGAAACGTGGCGTGCGGATAATAAACTTAGCCCGGGCAGAGCTTGTGAATGATGATGATATGCTGGATGCAATTAAATCCGGCCAAGTCTCCTGCTATGTAACGGATTTTCCGAACGGCAAAACTGCGAACGTCCCCGGCGTAATCGCGATTCCTCATTTAGGCGCTTCTACCCCGGAGAGTGAGGATAACTGCGCCGGTATGGCCTGCTTTGAGATAATAGAATACGTTGAAAACGGGAATATTATTAATCCTGTCAATATGCCGTCCGCGCAGATGCCGCGGATTGACGGTGACCCGCGGATCTGTGTTATCCATGACAACGAACCGGGCGCTATTACAAAAATAACCGGCGCGGTTTCATCGTTCGGCGTTAATATAGAAAACATGCTGAATGTCGGCACAAAAGGCCGTGTCCCGTCATACACAATGCTTGACGTATCCTTTGTGCCAGATGGCCTTGAAGATGAAATAAAAAAACTCGACGGCGTGACAAGAGTGCGGATTATTCCATAGGATTTTGTAGGGGCGGATATGGAATTCGCCCCTACGTGAATAAAAGGTGATTATAATTGCGGGATCTGATGTTGATTGTAAATCCATATTCCGGCAGGGGGCTTTCTAAAAGTGCCCTAGGGACCGTTGTGTCACAGCTCGGCCGCAACGGTTATGTCGTTTCAGTCTATATGGCCGGGGAGCACAATCCGGAAGAGCTGGCGTACCGGTTTGCAAAAAAACACGAATTCTGTGTCTGTGTGGGGGGCGACGGTACGTTAAGCGGTGTTGTATCCGGCCTTTTGCGGGCGGGGCGTATAACGCCTGTTATCGGGCATATCCCGGCCGGGACAGCTAATGACGTTGCCGCGACTCTCAATTTATCGAAAGACCCGGCCGCTGCAGCGCAGACAATAATTGACGGCGCGCTTGTTTTCCTTGACATCGGCATTTTCGCCGGCAACAACGCCCCGGCCGCTGCCTCTATACACCGGTACTTTACGTATATCGCGGCGTTCGGCGCTTTTACCGAGACTTCGTATTCAACGCCGCAAGGGGCAAAGCGTACACTGGGTCATTTCGCATATGTGCTGGGCGGCCTTGCAGGGATGAGTTCAATAACGGCGCGGCACATGGTTATTGAACTTGACGGCAATGTAGTCGAAGGTGACTACATCTTCGGCGGCGTTGTCAACTCCACCTCTGTGGCAGGCTTTGTTAAACTTGATCCCGAATATGTGGATCTGGCCGACGGGCTTTTTGAAGTCATACTTGTAAAACAGCCGCTTAGCTTAGCTGACTTTATCGGCATTCTTACAAGCATAACAAACCGCAGCTACAGCGGCGACAATGTGCAGCTTTTTCAGGCGAAAAACGTAAAATTCACCTCCGACACCGACGTTGCCTGGACTATCGACGGCGAAAACGGCGGCGCTTACAGAGAGGTTGAAATAAATAACTATAATGAGGCGATAAGGATTATCGTGTAATGCATGTAAATATATTAACAATCGGAGACATCGTGGGTCAGTCCGGGCTTGACATTCTGGCTGGAAAACTGCGCACCGTACAGAAGTTCAATAATATAGCTTTCACCGTGATAAACGGCGAAAACGCCGCCGCTAACGGCATTACGCCGGGGCAGGCGGAATTTTTGCTGGATCTTGGCGCGGATGTAATAACGCTCGGCAATCACACGTGGGATAAGCGCGATATTATCCCGTTCCTTGATGACTGTCAATACATCCTGCGCCCCTCTAACTTCGCCCCGCAAGTTCCGGGACGCGGCTGGGGCATTTTTGAAACGGAGTTCGGCAGCGTATGTGTTATCAGCCTGATTGGGCGGCACGGCTTGCCGGTCGGTAGCGAAAACCCGTTCTTCGAGGCTGATAGGATTCTAAAAAAGCTCGAAACCAACATCGTACTGGTAGATTTCCACGCCGAGGCGACAAGCGAGAAGCTCGCAATGGCCTATTATCTTGACGGGCGCGTCTCTGCCGCGTGGGGAACGCATACCCATGTGCAAACGTCCGACTGCCGAGTTTTCCACGGTGGCATGGGGTATATCACCGACCTCGGTATGACCGGGCCATGCGAATCAGTCATCGGCGTAAATCCAGAGCAGCCCATATCGCGCTTCCTGGGCAATCCGCACACGGCACGATTTGAGGTGGCGGACGGCCCGGCTAAAATTGAAGGCGCGGTGTTTGAAATCGACACCGAAACCGGCAAATGCGTCTATGTAGAAGCGATTCGAATAACCTGACGACGAATAACCCTACCCGCCGACTGCTGTCGGCACCCTCTTTGCTAAAGATGGCAAGGATGAGAGTTTGGACGTGGGATAAGGCGTTATAATATTTCAGCCCTCCTTCAATTTTTAATTTGACGCGTCCGTGTTACTGTGGTATAATTATCCACATATTAATTATACTAAAAATATTGGAGGTTTTTTCAATGCAAGAAGTTCTCGATTTTTTAAAGAAAGCCGGAACATACTATCTCGCTACAGTGGAAGGCGATCAGCCGCGCGTCCGCCCGTTTGGGACGGCGAATGTTTTTGAAGGCAAGCTCTACATCCAGACCGCGAAAGCAAAGCCATGCTCCAAGCAAATGGCCGCGAATCCGAAAATCGAAATCAGCGCAATGGGCGAAGGCGGCGCATGGATCCGCATCGCCGCGAAAGCCATCAATGATGACAGGATCGAAGCAAAACAAAGTATGCTGGATGCTTATCCGCAGCTATCGGCAATGTATTCCGTTGATGATCCGAACACTCAAGTCCTCTACCTGCAAGACGCGGAAGCGACAATCTCCTCATTCGCGGGTGACCCGAAAGTTATCAAGTTCTAAAACAAACACAAAACAGCGGACACATTAGTATGTGTCCGCTGTTTTTATGTAAAGTCTCGCGTTTGCTATGCAGGGAGCGTTTCTACGTTTCCGGAATCCACGAGCCTAAAACCTACCTATATCCCGCGCAATATGATACGCCTGCTGTGTGGCTTGCAATATGTTCTTCGGATTCAGGCAATCCCCTATCTGGTGAAACTCCGGCGCTAATGCTCTCAACGCCTCGGCTTCTTCTCGCAACGGAGTCTGTCCTACTGCATAGACAACAGTATCAGCTTTGAAAATCCGCTCTCCGGTGACCCCTTCGCCTATTACCGCATCATCAGTGATTTTGACTGCCTTTAGCGATAAATTGACTGACACTCCCAACCTGTCAAGCTCCAGCTTTATCGCACCTCCATGCAGGAAGTTGCCGCCGTCATCCAGCTGCGCGGCCATTTCGATGATTTCAACTTTATGCCCAAGTTTCGCCAGATATATCGCAAGCTCCGTCCCGACAAGACCGCCGCCGAGGATTGCAACGCGCTTCCCGGCCTTTTCAACGTTATAGTATATCTCCTGCGCGCTCATCACATGTGCTTTGTCGATTCCTGGAATATCCGGTATCAACGGGCGTGCGCCGAGGGCCGCGATGATTGCGTCCGGCGCCTGAGCTTTGGCGAACTCCGGCGTAACTTCTGTGTTCAATCTTATATGCACACCGGCTTTTTCGACCATAGCCGCTTGCCGCGTGAGGTATTCAGTGAGATATTTTTTAAACGGGACATCATGCTCACAATTCAGCACTCCGCCAAGCGTGTCTGTTTTCTCGCACAGAGTAACTTCATGCCCGCGCTCCGCGGCGGTGATAGCGGCCTGCATTCCGCCTACTCCCCCGCCGGCGATCAGCACTTTTTTCGGATAAGCCTGTGGAATTTGCCATTTTGTATCTATCTCATGTCCGATAATAGGGTTCACGGTACACATGAATTGATTTGTCGATATGTGCGTCGAAAAGCAGGTCAGGCAGCGCATACACTTGTTGATCTCGCCGACCCTGCCCATCCGCGCTTTGGTTGGCAAATCTGGATCAGCAAGCAATCCGCGCGCGATTTGTACGACGTCCGCCTGGCCGGAGGCTATGATTTCCTCCATCAGCTCCGGGTCAACCAGCGCCCCGACAGTCGCCACTGGGGTTTTTACATGCTTCTTAATCTCTGCCGCGTACTGCACATTCGCCCCATGCGGCAAAAACATGTCCGGGTGCGTCACGGTGAATACTTCGTTGACCTCATGGCTCCCGGCGGATACGTGTATCAGATCTAGGTGCCCGTCAAGCTGCTTTGCTATCGCGATACCCACGTCAAGGTCATAGCCATTCGGATTGCATTCGGAGCCGGATATGCGCATTTCAATCGGGAATTTCGGCCCGACGGCTTTCCGCACCGCTTTACAGACTTCAACGGCAAATCTGCTGCGATTTTCCGGTGAGCCTCCCCACTTATCCGTCCGGTGATTTGTGATGGGCGACATAAACTCTGTCAGCAGCCAGCCGTGTCCTCCATGGATTGTCACCATGCCAAACCCGCACCGCTTCGCCCACAACGCGGCATCGGCGAATTGCTGCACGACTTCATATATCTTCTCATCATTCATTGCCTCGACCTGATGTCCGGCTTCCGTCATATACGCCATCGGGCCGTACAGCTGATAGCCGTCTCTGGCCGAAGTATGCGAGTGACTGCCACTGTGGGAGAGTTCAATAGCCGCCACTGCCCCGTGTCTTGTGATAGCTTCTGACAATCTGGTCATCGCCGGTAATCCGGCGGGGTTGTCCAACGCCAGATGGCCGTTATTGAATCTGGCGTGTTTCGAGTCAATAACAGCATCCCCAACGCAGACTGATGCCGCGCCGCCTATCGCTTTCAGCTCATAGTACGCGTTCGTCTCCGGCACAGGGAAATGATCGTGTGTCATATACGCCACGCCTGTCGGGGACGCGAATATACGGTTGCGGAACACTGTACCCGCAAGGGTTATCGGTGAAAATAAATTCGGATACTTTAGCATATCGGCACCATCTTTCTATATATCCATCGCAGCGAAGAATCCGCCGTGGACTGCACCGTCCACTTTTCCGGGAATCTTTGCGTCACCCACCAGCGTCACAAACGGGGCTTTGTCGTAAAGGTCGAAATAATCCTGCTCACGCGGGCGCATACCGACGGCGTATAGAATCGTATCGGCCCGGATCGAATACCTCCCCCGGTCTTTTTCGTACATAACGCCAGAATCCGTAACTTCAAGCGTTTTCGCGCCTGTTATAATATTCACGCCGAACTTTGCAACCGCCTCCATAATTCCGAATTTGCTGAGAGCCGGCGCGTCTCTCGCAACATCGTCCGTCAGCTCCAGCACGGTTACTTTTTTGCCCGTGTTTGCCAGGTGCAATCCCGTCTCAACGCCTATCAATCCGCCGCCGATTATTACCACATTTTCACCCGGATTAAATTCAGCGTCTAAATAAACATCCGCCGCGTGACGCGCTTTTTCTATTCCCCGGATGGCCGGAGTCACAGGCTCACTGCCGGTCGCCACAATAATATGATCCGGGCGGATTTTCTTCAGCAGTTTGTCCGATACCTCGGTATTCAGCAGGATTTTGGCACCGGAACGATTTGTCCCGCGTATCAGATATTCCGCGAACCGTCGCAGATCGTGCTTGAGATCATCATGCTCCACAAACCGCAGATATCCGCCGATTGCATCTCCGCGTTCGACAAGCGTAACGTCATGTCCGCGCTTGGACGCGGTTATAGCCGCCTGCATTCCGGCGGGGCCCGCGCCGATTATCATTACCTTTTTCTTGCGCTTTACCGCCTTAATCGCCGTGTCACCAAATCCGAGCCGCGCCTCACGCGCGATAAGCGGATTCACGCTGCAAATCATGTGCCGGTTTGCATTATCACTGCCGGTGCAATTGACACACCGCAGGCACGGGATAATCTCATCCGTGCGCCCGGTCATTGCCTTTTTCGGCAGGAATGGATCCGCGATAAGCGCCCGCGACATAGACACGCCATCCGCCCTGCCGGACACAATGATTTCTTCCGCCTGTTCCGGCTCCAGTATCGAGCCAACGGTGAATATCGGTATATCGATTCTGCCGGATTTCTTTATCGCTTCCGCCAGATGCACATTCTGCCCGCGCTCCACATACGGCGTTGCGAATATCCAGCTGAATCCCTCTGTTGATATTTCGGCCATGTCCACGTACACCTGCGCTTTGGATAGGAACTCTATCATGTCGTCCACTGTAAATCCGTCAGGGTCGCGCTCTGACCCCGACAAACGTATCAATACCGCCCTGTCAGGCCCCACGCGTTCGCGTATTGTTTTCAGAACCATCAGCGGGAACCTCATACGATTCTCCAGGCTGCCGCCGTATTCGTCTGTGCGTTTGTTGATAATCGGCGACAAAAACTGCGTCAAAAGCCATCCGTGTGCGCAATGGACAAGCGCTGTGTCGAAGCCCGCCTGCAGATAATATTCCGCCGTACTGGCAAACGCGTTCGCGACATGTTCCATATCCGCTACCGTCATTGCGCGGACAGCTGCCCCGGTCGCCGGATTTACCATGTCGCAGGGACCCATAATCATGTTGGCATCGATGTTAAACTTCGGATTCGCACCCAGTCCGCCGTGAGTCAGCTCCACGCTCGCAATAGCGCCGTGTTCGTGTATCGCCTGGGCCATCTCGGCGTAAATCGCCATGTTTTCAAGCGTCGTTTCCATCCCCGGCGTATGATTGCCGCCATCGCAGACGTTTGCTTCGCCAAGCGTGATGATTCCCGCCCCGCCTCTTGCTTTGTGTTCCAGATATGCTATGTAGAAATCATCCGGCCGCCCCCCTATCGTGTGAAACAGCATGTTCGGCGCGGACATTATGCGGTTTTTCATTATGAGATTACGGATTTTAATCGGTTTGAACAGGTTCGGATACTGTTGTTTGTACATATTTTTGTCCCTTTCTGTAATTAATTACGAGTCTGCTTTATAGAAATCTCCTATTTTCCCCAGGCATTTATCAATCGAGTGATACATTCCGGAATAAACCACAGGCTCAAGCACGGTCAAATCAATTGATTCCTCATCTATTCCTTCAATAACTTGGACGTTCCTTATTTTGCAGAAATAAGTAGTTGAGCCCCCTGTTTGCACAGTGTTTGCGACTTCGCACTCGTATACCCATCCGCTAACGTTTAATGTCGGCACATGAAGCGCGGAACCGTCTTCATATTCATAAGGCATTTCGTTTTTCGCCCTGTCTTTTCCCGAGTGCGCCCCAAAATAATCGAGCAGTTCCAGCATGTCGGTGCTTACAAGATTTGCCGATAACAAACCGGTTCTCGCGATATTCTCTTTTGTCTTCTTTGACCCGAACATGCTGATAATCAGTAAAAATTCATCTTCGCCATAAGTAACTCCAACCCATGTAATCGGGCAGAAGTTAGGGGTGTCGTCCTCGTTATACGTGCCAATCAAAAAAGTGGGCTGTACGCACAGGGAATGCTCTTTTTTGGAGTTTACTCGTTTCATAGACTTATTCCTTTCAGCATGTTGTCCGCTAACTTCGCATATGCGTCGCGGACTGCTTCTATTTACTAGACACCATAGTTAAGATACTTCACAAAATACAGATTTTCCACAATGCCGCCGTCAATGGCGAAAACGACCGGCTACTCTCCCCGCTCTGCGGCGTACATTTCGCTGCTGTATGCGTAAATCTCACTCACCGCATTCCATAACAGCTCTTCGTCGGTCATAAATAAGCCCATGTACAATCCTCCGTTTTTGCCCAGGACCTCCAGCGTATGGCGTATCATCTCTGTAAGCTGCTCTTTCTCCGGCGGGGCGGCTGTTATATCAAGCCCTTCTATCCCGCCGCAGAACCCGATTTGGCCGCCGTATTGCTCCTTCACTTTCGGGAAATCGACAACGCGGCGCTGTATTTGCATGAAATCCACGCCAAGCTCTATCATGTGCGGTATGAACCTGTTTATGTTCCCGCAGCTGTGATGCTGGACAATGACATCCTTTGACCTAACATGCGCAAAGAAGCGCTTTGTCGGGCTGTACAGCAGGTTCTCCAGCGTGTCCGGCGAGAAAAACGCATCCTTCTCATTCCCCCAATCATCGTGATAGTTCAACATGGTTATCGGATAATGCTCCAGCAATTTGTCAAAATGCGCTATCTCCCAGTCGATAAATCGCTCAAAGAAATCCGCGCAAGCCTCCGGCTCCACCACCAGCGAATACAGCGCGTCCTCGTATCCGCCCATCAGTGACACAAGGCGTTCAGTACAACCGAGGCCGATGTCGATTTCAAGCGCCCTTTCCGGGTTATGGGAATTTTTCATAAACGCTTCGGCCTGCCCGTCAAAATCCCAATTGTTCAAGTCAGGAAATTTAACAACACGCTCCCACTCGGTTATGTCAGCCATAATCTGCGTGCCGGGAGTCAGCATCGGCCCGCCGGCTGATGCGACAAACGTCCAATCCGCCCCGAACCAATCGGTAAACCGAACATTTACCGGACTTGACTGAACCTTCGCGGTCTCGGACAGCAAATCCGTCGGGTTTATCGACTGCAAATCAAGCAAGCCAATCGGTGCCCAGTACGGATTATCATGCCGCGCCGCGCGTTTCAAGTTTTCTGCCGCAGAGCACGGCCGATCTAAGTCAAGCTTGGGCAGACTCACTTCCACATCAGAAAACGGCAACCTCGCCTTGGTTGTGGGAACGCCCGTTTGTTTGTATTCGTAACGCGGGAATGTCATATGCAAATCCTCCGTTTCGTTTTTAACTATAATTATTGATAACAAAGCGTGTTTTGTCAAGTGTTTTCAAACAGCTTTTTCGTCCGCTTGACGGCCGAGGCTATGCCTGCTATACTTTTATATTGGGAACACAATCAGTATCGGAAAAAATGGGGGAGGAAGCTAAATGAGGCGCAAGACAATTATTTTTTTCATACTCGCAATAACGGCGGCTGTATTCATGTTGGCGGCTTGTAATGAGCCTACAAGCATATCGAATACGGCGGATGAAACTATAGCGAACGCGGATACTCTTTCGGAATCATCAACAGAAATCCTCAGTTCTTCAAATGTCTACGAATTATGCTACTGCGGTGATCATTATACCCATGAACCGCTTCGACAACCAACACCGCCTATGAATATACGTGAGATGTTCACGGACAACATTTCGGAATATGTATATGGTTTTGAGAATGTTCATACAGTCACATACCTTCAGCTTGAAACTGATTGGTGCAGCACGATAATATTATGGGCAGATATTCATTTGCGTGATTTTTCTTTTGTGTCGCTTGATGTTGCAGGTCATTATTGGTACGAAGACAGGCAGCTTGTAATAGACACACGGGAGGTGCTGCTTACCGTCCCTGATTTACTCCCTACTGACGCAGTCGTCCTGAATGTAGCTTTTGCTCATTATCTGCTTCCGCATGGCGCAATAATTTTTACGGATGAATACGGTGTGCGATGGCGTATGTTTTTAGGCGAAGATATGCGTGGTGGTTGTTTCCCAATTTATCACTTGGGTATGCCCCATGAGATAGAGGCATACAGTTATAATTTTGTATCTGTTCCTGTTTGCGGAACCGGTCATCCGTTTGGGGAAACAGCGATGCAAAGCGACAAAGAAATTATTGACGGAATTCATTATTTGCGCGACATCTCCATATGGTTCCCTGACCACTGGACAACGGAGGCGAGTATTAGGGCGCAGGGCTACGCCGTGGAGTTTTTCAACCCCGCGACAAACAGAACGGAAGCAAATTACACGCGAGCAGAGGTCATGGTCGAGTGGGACTTTGGCGAGCTTCTAACAGCACAGGAGTTGTTAAGTTTTTGGGGTCAGTCTGGTGATATAGAACGCCGCGTAATCGAGATTGACGGCGTTGATGCGGCATGGGTTAAATCGCGGATTCTTGACGCACAGATAGCGAGATCAATGGGAATAACCGGCACAGACGATACAGGAAGAATAATAGAACTGATAATGATTCCGCATAATAACACGCTGTATACGATTCAGTTTATATACAGCGCGACATGGCAACATGAACTGGACATAGTCTCCGCTATGAGGGATAGCATAACAATACGATCGCGATGGGATACGCCCTGTTGCGGCTTAAAATTTCTCCCAATTATATAGCCGGCGTTTACCTAAATCACGTCCTCAACCACAAACCCAACAGCCGCGGCGACGCCAAGAGCCAGAACCGCCTCGTCAACGTCGAACCTCTCATTATGGTGCGGCGCACCGGAGCCATATTCGTCATTTTTGATCCCCAGGAATACAAGCGCCCCCGGGAATTCGGCAAGATACGCGGAAAACGATTCTGACGCGTACCATAACGGACACTCCGCGAGCGCGTCGGCTAATCCGAGCTTTGAAATGGCTCTGACAGCGCGTTCGGAAATTGCGCGGTCGTTTATCACCGGCTTAAGCAGCCATGCCGACGATGGGTCGTAATCTATCGTGCATCCCAGCATTTTTGCGGTGCTTTCGGCCACTGTTTTCAGAACATCGGCCGCCTTAGCACCTTCTTTGGCGTCAAAAAAGCGCATAGTTCCCTTAATATCCGCGTAATCCGGGAAAACATTCTCAGTCTCCCCGCCTTGAATTGCCGTTATACCCACTGTGACCGGCTTTTCGGGGTTTAATTTGTTTTGCAGCGCCCCGGGCAGGTTCGCGACAATCGCAGCGGCAGCATAGACCGGGTTTATCGCAAGATCCGGCCGTGAGCCATGCCCACCCTTGCCGTTGACCCGCATTCTAATCATCCTGCCGCCGGCCATCCTGGGGCCTGGGGAGATGTTTATCTTCCCGGACTCAAACGTGGAGAGTACATGCGTTGCAAGCACGGCGTCAATTTGCTTGGCACGCAAAGTCTCCACCATCCCCTTGAAGCCGAGGCCGACCTCCTCCCCTTCCTCGAAGCAGAAAAGAATCTTTCCCGTTAGGGAACTCTGTATATCCACCAGTACTTTCGCGGCACCTAGTAACATCGCCGTGTGTGCGTCATGTCCGCACAAGTGTGCCGATCCGGCATTTTCTGATACGCAAACCCGCCCTCGCCGCAAGTTAGACGGATTCTCCGCAACCGGCAACGCATCAATATCCGCCCGCAGCGCAAGAGTCTTCCCTGCTCTGCCAGTATCAAGCGTTCCTATTAAGCCGGTGTTTGAAACTTTTTCGACAGTAATGCCGAGCTCCATCAGCTCTTTTTCAATAAACGCGCTTGTCTTGTATTCATTCCCGCCTGTCTCGGCGAATACATGCACCTGACGCCGTGTTGATATGTAATAGCTATCGTATTTCGCGATTAGTGCGCGAATTGTATCGGCGAGACTGTTCATGTTTGCAGTTCCTTTCGCTAAGAATTTTTGTTTACTATATCATATTTTGTGCTGTACATTCAAGGGGGCATCCCCCTTCCCCCTTCGTGCGCGAAGGGGGCTTTGGACGAGGGACGGCGCGACGGTTGAAATAGTCCCCCCGCGTGTGCTATAATATGGAGCAATGAAGATCGGAGGTGGCTGATGAAGCGTAAGTTGTTGATTGTTCTGTGCATAACTGTAGTTTTTGTCTTGCTTAGCGGCTGCTCCGGCGGGCCTGATTTCTGCGACCCTAGCATTGAGCACGGGCAAGAACATACTGTTTTACCCTTTAACGATGGCATGTTTATCCTCACACCTTACGATTTTGAAACTAGATGGGCTTCTTTTGTCTTTAGTGAAGGTTTCGAACATCGCCTCTATCGCGGCATATATCACCATGTACAGTATCGAGCGACTATCTCGTACTCACATGCGACAGAGTTTCTCAACATTATGAATAACTTCTCGCCTGTTTTGGTAAGTTCGATTGTTACAGAAGGGCGTGACGACAGCCCTTTTGAAGAGTTAACGTACGATAATTATCTCTACTTCTTTTTGCTCAACCATATCCCCAACCGGACGTTCACCCTTGAACCGGAAACGTATCCCGACTTCTGCGTCCATATGCGTGCTTATCAAACCGATGAATACGGGCTTTTGTATTTTTCTATGTTTGGTTCCAAAACCACTCAGTACCCTACACACTCATATGTTTCTTTTAGTAATATGACCCACCATTCGCTTTATAGGATAACGCTTGACGAGCTGGGTGAGTTTATTCAATTTGCAGAAAGTCTTGAAAGATATCGCTTAGATGGGCATGGCCATCCCATGCGTCCCATACCGCTCTTAAGACGTCTGCTAAACCGGCTAGGTATCCCTATGAGATTATGGATCCCTGTAGTAGTTGGTGTTCCCATAATCGCCTGCGTTGGCACTACTGTTATCATCGTGTTAATTGTGCGCAGATGCCGAAAGAAAAAAGCAAATACTTCTGTCGTTCAAGAAGAAACAGATAACCTATAAGTAGCCCCCGTCCAAAGCCCCCTTCACGCATGAAAGTGAAAGGGGGGCCGTCCCCGATATTTCGACATAGTTACAAAAAAGTTACGAAAGAATTACAAAAAGGGTTGACAACGCACTTTTTTTTTGCTATGCTTACTGTCACAACCAATCGAAGAAGGGGAATTTATCTGTGAAATCCAGTTCTAAAAGAATATTTAGTGTAATTATAGCATGTGCCTTGTTTATCGGCTTGGCACAGATGGCGCTGGCCGCTGACTTCCGCACCACCAGCGGGGTTAATTTAAGATCAGGACCATCGACTGATGATAGTGTTATCAGGACAGTTGACACTGGTGTCTCCGTTGAAATGATTAACCATGATCCGGCAGACTGGTCAAGAGTCAGAATAAACGGCAGTACCGGATACATAAGATCAGACTTTCTGGCGATTCCTTCCGGAACCACCGCAAATTTCCGGACAACTGCCGGAGTTAATATGAGAACCGGCCCATCGACCGATGCTGATGTATTGCGGGCAGTCAACTACGGAACCGCCGTTGAAGTGTTGCGGCACGACCCGGACGGTTGGTCAAATGTCAGGCAAAACGGCTCTACCGGCTATATCAGGTCAGATTTCCTCGCCTTTGCCGGCCAAAATGCTGCTCCGGTTGCACAAGCACAGACTCCCTCTATTTTCAGGACGACCACCGGTGTCAATTTCAGAAGCAGCCCATCGACTGATGCGGATATAATCAGGGTACTGAACACCGGAACCACTGTTGAAGTGTTGATGCAGAGGCAAGACGGCTGGTCAAATGTCAGACAAAACGGCTCTACCGGCTATGTTATGTCAGAGTTTTTGACCGCAGGTGCCGGCAATGTTGAGTTTTTGGAATGGTCAATCGCCAGGACGATTATACGAAACGGCGTCCCGATGCGGGTGGTTGATGTGCGGACCGGTATATCTTTTTACTTACAAAGTTTCTCTATCGGCGGATATGGTATTGGCGGACACGCCGATGTTGAACCGCCTACACAGGCGGACACGGATGCAATCTTACGCTCCCGCAACGGTGTCTGGGCCTGGGCCCCCCGCCCTGTCTGGGTAACTATAGGTGATCGTACAATAGCGGCAGCCCTCAACGGAATGCCCCACGACGTCAGCACAATCTCCGGCAACGGCATGAACGGCCATCTGTGCCTGCATTTCTACGGAACCAGGACAAGGAGCCAGACATATCAGAGAGATTTGAACAACGCCGTCAGAGAGGCTTGGAACGCCAGCCGGTAACATTAAAATATCAGGGAAGCCGCTCAATCTTGGGCGGCTTTTTTATTTTAAAATCTTCTCTATACACCGAATATGCGGATGTGATATAATGCCACCATAAATATTTTAGAAGGAGTGAACACTTTGGAAAATCTAAAAGGGAAAACCGCATTTATTACCGGCGGGGCGTCCGGAATCGGCTTGGGGATAGCCAAAGCCTGTGCCAAAGACGGGATGAACGTCGTCATTGTCGATATGCGTCAGGACGCGCTTGACGAGGCGGCTGCGATCTTTAAAGAAAACAACTGGCCGGCGCTTTGCCTGAAGCTTGATGTCACTGACCGCGCGGCGTATATCAAAGCCGCTGATGAGGCAGAGGCCAAGTTCGGCAACCTGCATCTGCTGGTTAACAATGCCGGTATAGGCTGCGCCGGCGGCCCGCTGTGGGAAGTTACGCCAAAAGAAACCGACCTCGCTATCGATGTAAACCTGACCGCTGTTTTAAACGGCGTCCAGACAATCGTGCCGCGTATGCTTAAACATGGTGAGAGCAGCCATATTGTCAGCACATCGTCAAAAGCCGGACTCATCGCTGTCCCCGGCTGCGGATTGTATAACGTCACAAAACAGGCTGTGGTCGCAATTATGGAAACGCTTGCGATGGATCTTAAAGACACAAACATCGGCGCCAGCGTGTTCTGCCCCGGCGCGTTCCAAACAAACCTCGGCAGATCGTCGCGCGAAGTATCAGCGGCGCACCTTGGCGACGATATGAAAGCTCCTCCCCCACCGCCGCCGCCTCCAAAAGAGGGCGAACCCAATCCGTTCGCGGCTGTCGCGGAACTCTTCCGCTCTCCCGACGATGCCGGTGAGCGTGTTTTGCGCGGCGTAAAACGCGGCGACCTGTACATACTGACGCACGTGGAGTTCAAAAAAGGCGTTGAATCCCGCGGCAACGCAATGCTCCGTGCGTTCCCGGACGAAGTGCCAAATCCGAAGTACGCCGAGATATTCCCAATGCTGGTTTATAACGAGATTTTTGACCAACAGAGCCAAGTCCCGGCGCTGGAAAAGAAATAACACATGAAAAGGAGTGCGGTCGGCCGCACTCCCATACGAAAAGTTTTGTGATTGAAAACGGTGTAGTTTATTTACGCCGTTTTCTTTTCTTATTTTATTTGCTCAAAAAACTATTGACACGATGGAAGCAATAGTTTATTATATAGACGATTCGTAAAATGCGAAATGGACGGCACAAATTGAATCGCGCAATTTGGATAAAGGAGGTCGTCGGCAATGTCAATAGCACTGGAGAATTTCTTTAAACTTCGGGCCGAGAAACAGGATCATATCATCAATGCCGCATTCAAGGTGTTCGGGCGGCAGGGTTATCGGAAGGCGTCAATAGGCGATATCGCTTTAGAGGGCGGTACCACAAAGGGCATGATTACCTATTATTTCGGCAGCAAAAAGACACTGTACTTTTATTTGATGGAGGTAAGTCATATCCGTTTAGTTCGGGCTGTTGAGGATCGGATTACACCCGATATCACCGATTTTTTTGAGAAGCTGAAAATCATAACGGGTATCCAGGTGGCCGCACTCAAGGAATATCCAGCACTGATCAGTTTCATGACCAGCTTGTATTATGAAACTGACCCGGAGGTAGCGGAGGATATCGCGCAAGGCTTTATTGCTGAACAAGCCCATTATGACAATATGCTGATGGGCGGAACAGATTTTACGCAGCTAAAGTCGGACGTTGACCCGCAGTTAATCTGCAAGTTCGTTTCCTGGACGACCGAAGGATTTTTGGAAGCGCTGTTGAATGCCGGCTCACCGGATAAGGTAGATGCGCTGGTAGCTGACTTCTATCAGTGCTTGGATTTGACGCAAAAAACATTTTATAGGGAGACAATTTAAAATATGCTGAAATTATTTAGGCAAGCACGGCTTGGGAAACTTAAAGTTCTGTTACTGATTGTATTTATCACCCTTCAAATCGCCGGAACTATGTATCTGCCGCGCCTAACTGCCAGAATTATCAACAACGGTGTGATGATGGGAGATCGAGACTATGTGCTGTCAGTCGGCGCACTGATGTTAGGTGTGGCCATTTTATCGGGGATTGCGTCTGTGTTGGGTACATACTACTCGGCCTGGGTTGCCACGCTGTTTGCCAAAAATACGCGTAAACGATTGTTCGAGCATACCCAGCAGCTGTCCTATCAGGACTTTGGTCACTTTTCCTCTTCGTCCCTTATCACAAGGGCAACCAATGATATTGAGCAGCTGCAAACCACACTCAGCATGACGTTTGAAATGTTGCTGCCCGCACCGTTCGTGTTAGTAGTAGGGCTAATTCTGTCATTCAGGAGCGACCCATATATGGCGTTAATCCTTTTGATTTCGTCTGTGCTTCTGTTAGTGGTTGCCGGGTTGGTTGCTGCACGGGTTTTTCCGCTGTTTTCTGAAATTCAAAAAGGGCTGGATAAAATCAATGACCGGGTGGCTCAGTTTATTTCAGGTATCCGTGTAGTACGGGCTTTCAACCGTACCACACTGGAACGGGAAAGCATGGATACTTCATTTAAGCGTTTTGCCGGACTGAATATCAGGATCAACCGCATTTTTGCCGCTATAATGCCTGTCGTTATGCTGTTTATGAGTCTTGGAACCGTTGCGATTGTCTGGTTTGGCGGAATCAGGGTCAACAGCGGAGACATGCAGATCGGTGATATTACCGCTGTGCTGGAGTATGGCATGAACATCTTGATGTATGTATTGATGGCAGTGTTTGTCGGTATATATATTCCACGTGCCAAGGTGTGCGCCGCCCGTATTCGTGAGGTGTTGGAATACAATCCGGAAATCACAGATGGAACAGCGCACATCAAAGATGGCACTAAGCTGGAACTTAGCTTTAAAGATGTAAGTTTCCGATACAAAGACGCGGAAAATCCTGTGCTGCATAATCTGAATTTTGAGTGTGAAGCCGGAACCACAACGGCCATCATCGGCGGCACAGGCTCCGGAAAAAGCACGATAGCTCGGTTGATTCCGCGACTGCTGGATACAACAAGCGGAGAAATCATGCTAAACGGCATCAACATAAAAGATTTGCCGCAGAGAGAATTGCGGGCAAAAATCGGGTTCGTGCCGCAGCGGGCGTTCCTGTTCAGCGGAACCATCGCAGATAATCTGCGGCACGGTAACAAAGACGCCACGTTGGAAGATATGCAGCAGGCGGTGCATATCGCCCAGGCGGAAGATTTTATTGATGAGCGTGAAGATCAGTTTGAAGCCGAAGTCGTCCAAAGCGGACGCAATTTCTCCGGCGGACAGCGGCAGAGACTATCCATCGCCCGGATGCTGATGAAGAAGCCGGATATCTACATCTTCGACGACAGTTTTTCCGCGCTGGATTTAAAAACCGATGCCGCCCTGCGCCGCGCTTTGAAAGAGGTAACGCAAGACTCTATTGTAATCACTGTGGCTCAGCGCATAACTACCATAATGGACGCGGATCAGATACTTGTCGTGGATGAGGGCGAAATCGTTGGCCGCGGAACGCACAAAGCGTTGTTGGAAAACTGTGAGGTCTATTTGGAAATTGCAAAATCTCAGTTAAGTGAGGAGGAGCTAACTAATGAGCTCGGAAAATAATAATTATGATGTCATGGGCAGCTCCAGTGATGGAATGTCTACCGATAAGGCAAAAGACAGCCGGAAAACCATTCGCCGCATGATAAAAACCCTTTCCCCGCAAAAATGGCGGTTGGGCGCAGCCATGCTCTGTGCGATCGCTGGCGTATTGATTAACTTATGGGCACCGCAGATTTTCGCCAATGCGATTAACGTCATCTTCGACGGACTGATGCCTGCCGTATTGAGTATTGGTGCTATAAATATCAATCTTTCCCTGCTGTCTGAGTATGTGCTGATGCTTGCAGCAATATATCTTATCGGCGCCTTGTTTACCTATATCCAGGAATTTTTGATGGCGGACGTATCACAAAAACTGGTGTTGTCTCTGCGTGAGAGACTGAGCGAGAAGCTTGCAAAGGTGCCCCTGAAGTTTTACGACAGTCATAAAAAAGGCGAGATCCAAAGCCGTGTAACCAATGACTTGGAGCAGGTGAATGAAATAATGAGAAATGCGATCATGCGTTTGTTCACATCTTTCGTCACCATTACAGGCGCGTTGATCTTTATGTTCAGGATCAATTGGATTTTGACGCTTGTCGCATTGGGTGCCATTTTTGTTGGACTTGTCATCACAGCGATTGTCAGTACGAAGAGTAATGCGTACTTTGCTGCCCGCCAAAGCTCAATGGGGGTGTTTAACGCCCGTGTTGAGGAGTATTTTTCCGGGCAGGTAGAAATCAAAACCTTTACACTGGAAGCAGAAGCGCGG